>ENA-UPTL01000135-UPTL01000135.1-marine-metagenome-genome-assembly--contig:-NODE-135-length-19488-cov-4.897082_pt1 | contig 19488 bp, 14 predicted proteins | sample MGYA00238170_ERZ767106 | MGnify/ENA primary metagenome ERZ767106 (study PRJEB28938, sample SAMN06267160) | marine metagenome | isolation source: Columbia River Estuary | place: USA:Columbia River Estuary...
GAGGCTATTTGCCTGGCAGGCGCCACGCCGGTTTTCGCCGATATTGACGCGCGGACTTACACGATCAATCCGGCGGCTCTCGAGAGCGTGCGGACTCGCAACACCAAGGCGATTATTCCGGTTCATCTGTTCGGCCAGCCCGCCGACATGGATCCGATTCTTGAATTCGCTCGCAAGCACTGTTTGCGGGTGATCGAAGACGCCGCCCAGGCCCACGGCGCGGAATATAAGGGGCGCAAAGCCGGATTGATCGGCGATGCCGGGTGCTTTAGCTTCTACCCCGGGAAAAACCTGGGCGCGTTCGGCGAGGCAGGTGCCGTCGTCACGGGAAATGACGAGCTCGCGAACCAGATCCGCATGCTCGCCAATCACGGGCAGTCTCGCAAGAACGTCCACTCCCTGGTGGGGTGGAACAGCCGGATGGATGGCATTCAAGCGGCGGTGCTTCGCATCAAGCTGCGACATCTTGATCGCGAAAACAGGCTGCGCCGGGACCACGCGCTGCGCTACAACCGGGCTCTGGCGGATCTTCCCGGACTTGTCCTGCCGGCCGTAGTGAATGATAGAAGTCACGTTTTCCATCTATATGCATTGAGGGCCCGTGACAGGCGGCACTTGATCGCCACGCTCGGGGCGAGGCAAATCGAATGCGGTCTTCACTATCCGGCTCCTGTCCACCTCCAGCCGGCATATCGTCACCTCGGATACCGGCGAGGCGATTTCCCGGTAGCCGAACAAAGCGCGGACGAATTGGTTTCCCTGCCGATGTTTCCGGAGCTGACCCCGGATCAAATCGCTTTTGACACGGCCGCCGTGACGGAGTCCGTCACCTGCTCCCTAGCTGCGGGGATCGCCTGAACCCCCGGTTCCCCCGAATCCATGCAAAAATCCCAACCACAGGCCTCCGCGGAGGCGTTCGGCGTGCAGGATGTCTTGTTTGTGGTGTTCAAACACAAATGGATGATTGTCCTGCTCTCGTTGCTGGGCCTCGGTGCCGCCGCCGCCGTCTATTTGACCAGGCCTCCGATCTATCAATCCGAGGCCAAGCTGCTCGTCCGCTATGTGCTGGAAAGAGCGTCGGAGGACACCTTCCAGGATTCCTCACGCCCGAATATCATTGCCGGCGATAGCGTCATCAATACGGAAATCGAAATTCTCACGAGCAAGGATCTCGCTTTGGAGGTCGCCGGGAAAATCGGCGCCGACGTCGTGGTCCCTGATTTTTTGGGAAAGGTCACCCTGTCGCATGCGGCAGGCAGTATTATTGATGACATGCAAGTAGGTCTCGGACAGAGCGGCAACGTTCTTCGCGTCGTGTATGGAAGCCCGGATCCGGAACTATCAAAGAAAGTGCTGAGGGAAATCGTCGAGCGCTATTTCGAAAAGCACCTGGAGATTCACCGCTCGGCCGCCGCGTTTGATCTGGTCGCGAAACAGGCGGAGGAGGTGCGTGAGCGTTTGAAAGAAACCGAGAAGCAGCTGAACATGCTCAGAACTGATTCGGGAATCTTGTCATTGGCGGACGCGACCAGCGCCCTGCTGTCCCAGCGGGCCAAGACCCAGGAAGACTTGATGAATGCCAAGGCCGAGTTCGCCGAGCGCAAGGCGGGCATCGAATCACTCGGAAAGACCTTCGCCAACGGGGACGAGCTCCCAAAGGGGGGCGAATCCTCCAAGGACACGAGCGACCCGCCGCCAGCACAGGTGATTACCGAATACCGGACGGTTATGGAAATGCTCGGGTTCTTGCAAAAGCGGGACATGGATCTGCACCTCAAATTCAAGCCAGGGAACCCGCTGCTAGCCAACAACCAGCGGCAAATCAGCACCTACGACGGGAAGCGGCGGGACTTGGTTGTTCGATACCCTGGGCTCGCCGCAGAGTCGGAGGTCTTGGAGAAGAATGCCGATAATCCCGCATGGAACCTGATCATGGAAAAGGCGCGCCTCGCGTCTGTCACTGCGAAAATCGCAATGTTCGATACCCATCTTCAGGAAATCACCGAGCAGTTCGGCCGGCAATACGCTATCGGCGCGCAAATCGAGGAGATGGATCGCCGCAAACAGATGGAAGACGCCGAATACCGCTCGCTTGAGGCGAACTTGAAGAACGCCAAAGTCGATCAGACGCTCGACCCTTCGAGGATGCCGAACATCACGGTAGTCCAGCAGCCAACCGAACCGATCCGGACCTATGACAAGAAAGTCCAAAAAATTATTCTCGGGCTGGCTGGCGGAGGAATGGTGATTGGAGTGGGCCTTGCATTCATGATCGAACTGCTCTTCAACCCAAGAATCAAACGGCCCATCGAGATTCAGACCCGCCTTCAGTTGCCCCTTCTGCTGGTGATTCCATACATCCGGGCGAAAAACCGTGGAGGGCTGATGCTTTCCCATGAGTCCGGAAAGCCACGGATCGCACAGGGCGAGAACCCGGAGCTTCCGGCTACTATCAACCAGGACTCTTTCACATGTGGCGTGAGAAAGGCGAATCACTTCATTTTGCCCTATTCGGAAGCAATCCGCGACCGCGTCGTTTTCAATTTTGAAATCAACAATGTGACCCACAAGCCCAAGCTGGTGGCTGTTACCGGCTTGTCGGAAGGTGCCGGCGCCTCGACCATCGCCGCAGGACTGGCGAAATCATTTTCGGAGATCAAGGGCGCGAAGGTCTTGCTCGTCGACCTGAGTTCATATCACCCGGAAGACAGCCCGTTGCTGGGGGAAGTGCCACGGCATTCGCTCAACGGGGCCTTGCATGTGGCAAATCATTCCAACTTCAGGAAAAGCCCGCAGAAGCTCTATTACGCGAGTGCCATGGCCCGGAGAGATGATAGTGGATTGACGACATTCACGCCCCATCACCTCTATGAGCTCATGCCCGAGCTGCAGGCCAGCGAATTTGACTATATCATCTTTGACATGCCGGCTGTCGACCAGACCAGCCGCACGCTCACCATGGCGGGCCTGATGGATAAGGTGATCTTGGTTCTGGATGCCGAGAATACCAGCCGCGACGCCTTGAAGTGGGGTTACTCCGAGCTGGTCAAGGGAAGGGCGGATGTGTCTTGTGTTTTTAACAAGACGCGAGCGCATGTCCCCGGCTGGGTGATCGGAGGAACATGAAGTCAGGTAAATTGAAGCAGGGGCACGGTCCAAGCGAGCGGACTTCACGTGATATGGCCGCCCTGAAACTTTCGTCAATTCATGATCAGGCTTCGCCATAAGTTGTTGATCCACATGTTCCGGCTGTTCGATCAGCTGGTCCTGATCGCCACGGCCGCAATCATCATCTTCTTCCGCCCTGAAATCGTGATGCAGGGGGGGAGCCACCTCCTCGACGCGACCTTCCACCTTGAAGACGCGATCGGCATGCTCATCCTTGCCGTCGGATGGGTCGGGATTTTCGACTACTTCATCCGCTACAAGGCGGACCGCCTGGTCGCTCTCAATACCCAGTTGAAAAATCTGGTGAAGGCAACAGGAGCCGCCGCGTTCTGGTTGATGATCATCTGCACCGTCTTCTCGGTCAAAAGCCTCAACATCTTCAATGTTCTGATTTTTTTCGCGGTGGTCACCGCTGTCGGGGTCGTGAGCCGACTGCTTCTGCGCCTGTTGCTGCTAGGTTTCAGGCGTTCGGGTTACAATTACCGCTACCTGCTTGTGATAGGGGCGAGCGAGCGTGCCCTCCAAACGGCTATCAAGATCGATGAGAGGCCGGAACTCGGGTACAAGATTGATGGATTCGTGGCTGAAAATCCAGAGGCTATGGCGGAATGGGAATCGCGGGAGCACGGAACATGGAAAGTGCTCGGTCTTCTCGGAAACCTGCGGGAAATCCTGATTGCGGAGCGGGTTGACGAGATTGTCGTCTGCCTCCCCGTGGATGCGCGCTTCAGTGACATCACGATGATCGTGCAACACGCCCGCGATTTGGGAATCGTGGTTCGTCTCATGCCGGAGATCGCGGACGGAGCCTTGTTAAAGAGCATGCACATCGAGGAATTCGAGGATGAGTATGTCGTGACCTTGTTCAGGGAGCAATTGCTGATGCAGCTGTTGGCAAAGCGGTTGATCGACGCGACGGTCTCACTGGCCGCGTTGGTTGCTCTGTTTCCTTTTCTGGTTCTGGTGACCGTGCTCATCAAGCTGACAAGTTCCGGGCCTGTGTTATTCGCGCAGAACCGCGTGGGGATGAATCAACGCCAGTTCAAGCTCTACAAGTTCCGCTCCATGGTGGTTGACGCCGAGGAGCGCAAATCGGCGCTTCAGCATCTGAACGAGAGGGACGGTCCGGTGTTCAAGATCGAGAAGGACCCCCGCACCACTTGGATCGGCAGGTTTCTCCGCAGGACCAGCATCGACGAGCTGCCCCAGTTGTTCAATGTCCTGTGCGGGGAAATGAGCCTTGTGGGCCCTCGTCCGCCCCTGCCGGAGGAAGTGACGCGCTACGAGTGGCTCTACCGCAAGCGCCTGTCGGTCAAGCCGGGCGTCACCTGCATTTGGCAGGTCAGTGGGCGTGACAACGTCTCCTTCGACCGCTGGATGGAGATGGATCACGAATACGTCGAGAACTGGTCGCTGTGGCTTGATTTGAAAATCCTCTTGGAAACCATCCCCGCCGTTCTGTTCAGCCGGGGAGCATCTTGACTTGGAAACGCGATGTCGGCCTCTCCCCAGAAAGTATTGGCGATTTCTTCCGGCGGAGGACATTGGGTCCAACTGCTCCGCTTGCGGCCCGCCTTCGCGGGCTGTGACGTGACCTACGCGACCGTTAGGGGAGGCTGCCGCGCGGATGTCGGCGATGCCGAATTCCACGTGATCCACGACGCGAACCGCTGGAGTAAGCTCAACTTGGTGCGCTCGGCTCTCGGAATCATCTGTCTCCTCTTGCGGGTCAGGCCGGACATCGTGATCACGACGGGCGCGGCTCCCGGGTATTTCGGAGCGAGATTCGGGAAGTGGATGGGAGCGCGCGTGATTTGGGTGGATAGCGTGGCTAATGCCGGGGGACTTTCGATGTCCGGCGACATGGCCGGTGCGTTTTCCGACCTTTGGCTGACGCAATGGGCGCATTTGGCGCGTGAGAATGGCCCGCGATTTTTAGGAAGCGTTTTATGATACTCGTCACTGTCGGAACAGACCTGCCGTTCGACCGGATGGTTCGGGTGGTGGATGATTGGGCCGGCGAGACCGGTCGGCGGGACGTGTTCGCCCAGATCGGCGAGGGCGGGTGGGAGCCGCGGCACATGCGGTTCGCCCATTTCCTGCCGCCAAAGGAGTTTGCGGAATATTTCACTTCGGCCAGTGTGATTGTTTCGCACGCGGGGATGGGGACGATTCTCACCGCGTTGTATCAAGGGAAGCCGATTTTGGTGATGCCGAAGAAGGCGAGTCTCGGGGAGCACCGCAACGAGCACCAGACTGCCACCGCCCGCCGGATGATGGAGGTTGGCGGCGTGAATGTGGCGTTCGACGAGCAGGAGCTGCGGGCAAAACTCGATCGCCTGGATGATCTGGCAAGCGGGCGGAAGATCGGCGGCTTCGCCAGCGACAGCCTGTTGTCCGGCATCCGTGATTTCATTTTCTCCAGCAAGAGCTGAGCTCTTGAATTCCTGTTACTGTCATGAAAATTCCCGCGTGGATCAATGCCATCGCATCGGCGTGCGATCCACGTTCTTATGTTCACTTGTTCCGTTTGATCCATTATTATGGTTACAGCCATGTGCGGCCGCGGCGGCGGCTGCAGGCGGGTGAGGGCACCGGGATCGCGCCGAATGTTTCCTTGCGGAATGGCGAGCGCATCCGAATGGGCCGTGGCTGTCATGTCGGGGAGCGTTGTTTCCTGTGGGCGGGTGATACGACGGGCCGCATTGAGATAGGCGACCATGTGTCACTCGCTCCCGGGGTTTTCATAACGGCTTCAGATTATCAATTCGTGTCCGGGCTTCCGTTTCGGGAGCAGCCCAGACTGGAGCGCGACATCCGGATCGGCAATGACGTGTGGTTGGGCGCCGGGGTGGTGGTCACTGCCGGAGTGACGGTGGGCGACGGCTGCATCGTGGGTGCCGGAGCGGTGGTGACCCGGGATTTGCCGGCCGACTGCATCGCGGCGGGAGTGCCGGCCAGAGTCGTGGGGCAACGTCAGGAAGCCGGTCAAATCGCCAGGGTATGAAATCCAAGGTCGCCATCGTCATCGTGACGTATAATTCCGAGGAGCAGATCGAGGCCTGCCTCACGAGCGTGTTCGCCCAGAGGAGGAGCGTAACGCAGCAAGTCATCGTGGTGGATAACAAGTCGCGGGACGGCACCGTGGCGCTTGTCCGGAATCGTTTCCCGGAAGTGGAACTGGTGCTGCCGGGAGAGAACCTCGGTTTTGCGAAGGGCGTGAACCTCGGGGTGAATCACTCGAATGCGGAATACGTGCTCTTGCTCAATCCCGATACCGTGATCCTCGAAAACGCGGTGGACGTGCTTGTCGAGTTTGCGGGCAAACAGCCGTGCCACGGACTCTACGGCGGGCGGACCCTCAAGCCTGACGGCAGCCTGGAGCCCTCCTCGTGCTGGGGCGCACCCACCCTTTGGAGCATGGCGCTTTTCGCCTTCGGGATCACTACCCTGGCTCCGAGGAATCGCTGGCTCGACCCTGAATCGTTGGGGGGGTGGCAGCGTGACAGCGTGCGTGAGGTCGGGGTTGTCACCGGTTGCTTCCTGCTCGCTTCGTCCGCTGTCTGGCGGGAACTCGGCGGCCTCGACGAGTGCTACTTCATGTATGGAGAGGATGTGGATCTCGCGCTTCGCGCGAGGGCGCTTGGATACCGCCCGGTCATTTGTCCGGACGCCAAGTTGATTCACGAGGTGGGCCGGAGTTCGGAGTCGCCGGTTCACAAGACGATGTTGCTGTATCGCGGCAAGGCATCTTTGGTGAGGCGCCATTGGAAGGGGGGCCCAAGGGCGCTCGGCTTGTTCCTGCTGATGGCAGGCACGGGACTGCGCGCGACAGTGAGTTCGCTCGCTTCCCTGAGTCGCCCGCCGGAAGCGGCCGGGAGGTGGCAAACGCTGTGGAGCAGGCGAGACGAGTGGCTCAAAGGATACCCCGGTCTGGATGACCGCCCGGCATCGAGCGAACTCAGGTGAGTTTTGAACCGCCCATGATCAGCATTGTCATTCCTTCCTATAACAGGAAAGAGCGCGTCCTGGAGTTGCTGCGGGATGTCCGCGCTCAGGAAGGAGCTGACTTTGAAGTGATCGTGGTGGATGACGCGTCAGCCGATGACACCGCTGAGGCGGTGCGACGCGAGTTTCCGCAGGTGTCCCTTCTGGTGAATGATTCCAACGGAGGGCCCTGCGTCGCACGCAACCGGGGAATTCGCGCCGCTCGCGGTGAGTTCGTGGTCGGCTTCGATTGCGATGTCACGGTGCCTGACCATCACCTGCTGGCAAAGGTGAGGCAGGCCTTCGCCGAATCACCGGACGCAAGCGGTTTCGCGCTGCGGATTCTCTCGACCGACGGACGTGCGGATGACGCCCCGCGCTGGTGGCACCCGGTCCCCTGCGCGCGGGGAAGCGATCTCCGCTTCGAGACGGATTATTTCAGCGGCACGGCATACGCCTTCCGACGGGAAGTTTTGATCGAGGCGGGTCTTTATCCCGAGATTCTCTATATGCACTATGAGGAGGTGGCGCTTGCTTTACGGGTCCTGGACGCCGGCGGTTCGATCATTTACCGCCCCGATTTCAAGGTCGTGCACCACGCCGATGAAGTCTCGCGGAGAAGCGAAATCCAAGTGTTTTACAAGCCGCGGAATCAAGTGCTGCTGGCGGTTTCGTGTTTTCCTCTTCCGAAGTGTGTCGCCTTCTTGGCGCCCCGTGTCATTTTCCAATTTCTCAAGGCGCTCAAGGGGGGGCACCTTGCCGAGTTTCATCGCGCGATGAGTGATGCGGTCACGAAGAGCCGCCACTTGATTGCATCCAGAAAGCCTTTGAAAATGAGGACTTTGCGGCGAATTGGGAAACTCCGGAGAGTTCATCCCGCTGAAACCCCTGCCACCGATTGACACTGCGGCGGGTGGCGTCAAAACCGGAATTTTTGAAATTAGATTTGCGGTCGGTCAAATTACCGGGAGGTTTGAATCAATAATTTGAAACTTAAACCATGAACTCGTTGATATATTTTACAAAGCGACTTTTACCTACCATCGCACTCGGTTGCTTGCTGCAGATTCCAGCATCCGCGGCGAGTTCGGTGTCCCATTATGGAATCACGTGGACCTTTTCGTCGGATCGTCCTACTGGGACCTTCGCGAACGGCGAGCCGTGGGTCATCGGACCGGTGACGATCACCAACATCAATCCAAATCCGACCCAGAGTGTGAGCGGGGTGCAACATGGTTCGATGATCAATCCGATCCCGAACACGGCTTTTGGCTTCGACAGCCATCCGTCAATCTCCTCCGCCGTCAGCTACCAAGCGGCAAAGAACGTCGCCCTTTCTTTCCCGATCAACCTGCAGGTGAATGACGTGCTCGTATCGGCCAATTGCCAGGGAGGGGCGTATCCGACCTTTTTGAAGACCGTATGCGCGCTCACGGTTCTAGGTAGCGCGCCCCCGGTTGGCAGCTTTCGCCCCAGCATTTTTGGGGCCGACCGGACGGTGAAATGGAATGTCAGCCAGTTGAATTGGGCGGTGCTCAAGAATTACACGGCGGTCGCATCGACTCCTTCCAAAGCCACGATCGCGGCTCAAGTGCCCCCGCTTCCTTGGTTCGAATGGGCACCAATCTGGTCTGGAAACAGCCTCCAGCCTAAAGACAATACCGCGGATGGTGACAAGCAATATGGCCGCGAGACCGCCGCCAAATTCGGTCAGGTGGGATTATGGCTGAATACCAATCAACCGCTTGCCGACAAGCAGGCCATCGCTATCCAGATGGTGCAGAACGGCCTGGATATCTACGCCTACGTCAAGCACGGGGGCGGATTCTACCATGATGGCGGGCACAAGTGCGGCCGCAAGCTTCCGCTGGTGCTCGCCGCGATGATGCTCAATGACACGGAATTGAAGGCGATGGCCGGTAACCCTGATATTTTCCAGGAAGACACGCAGGTATGGATAGTGACGCAGAGTGATGTCGGTCGCGTGATCTGGGTCGCCCCGCCTGGAGACAGCTGGTATGGACGTGAGTTTTTACAGTACCGGCAGGAAGATGTGGGCATGGGGGAATGGGGAATCAGACATCGCTGGGAGCCTATTCAGGACAACCGAAGCTGGAGCGCCACCTACCGCTCGGTGGTTGGGCCGGCAATGATGGGTCCGTGGCTCGCGGCCTATTTGATGGGCGCGCAGTCGGTTTGGAATCATCCCGCGGCATTTGCCTATATGGAGCGATTCCACACCTTGGCCGGGGACGGTGCGACATTCACTGCGGCAATGTATGCCGCTCACAAGCAAAGCTCCACGATCACCCCTCCGCCCCAATCCGCGGTGAATCCGACTATCACACCTTCAAGCGGCTATTTTGACACGCCTCAATCGGTGACAATCTCCACCACCACGCCTTCCGCGACGATCCGCTACACGCTCAATGGGGTCACGCCTGGTACCTCTGATCCGATCTATGCGGGGCCGATCGCAGTATCATCCACAAAGACGATCAAAGCGGTCGCCTATGCGACTGGCGTCGATCCCAGTGGGGTGACGACCGCGGAGTTGGCCTTTACGGCCGTGCCGCCGATCTTTGGCCCGGCTCCGGGGGGCTATTCCGGCGCACAGTCGGTTACTCTGACGAGCGGCACCTCAGGTGCGACGATCCACTACACCACCGATGGCAGCGACCCGAACACCAGCAGTCCGGTTTACGTGAATCCGGTGTCCGTTACGGCTTCCACCACCATTAAAGCAATCGCGGTCAAGTCCGGCATCGCCTCAAGCTCGATAGCCACCGGGAACTACTTGATCGGTGCGGTTGTGGGCACGCCAACATGGGCTTCGGTCGCGTTCGGGCCCCGGACGGGGGCTTTCACCTACGGATTCGACATGGCCGCCTCGGCTAACAATATCGATGCGGTCGTGGGCCTCGGCGGAGTCACCCCGGTGACTGGCTACGCAGACTTGGCCTGCATCGTCCGTTTCAACAGCAGCGGCAAGATCGATGTCCGCAATGGCGGCGGATATGCCGCCTTGGTTGATATGCCGTATTCTGTCGGTAACGTCTATTCCGTCCGCATGATCGTGGATACCGCGGCAAAAACCTACAGTGTCACCGTGTCGGTCAATGGCGGCGTGGCGGTGCTCATCGCTCAGAACTACGCGTTCCGCCTGGAGCAGGCGTCGCTTGCGAGTTTTAACAATATGGCGCTGATTGCGACGATTGGCAGTCAAGCGGTGTCAAATCACGGACTGGTCGCTGAAACACCGCCGATACCCCAAGGGCTTCGAATTCGCGGACAGTGATTGATGTCAACGGGCCAGCGGTGCGGTTGGGGAGTGCGGGTTAAAGAAGAACCCCGGCTCCCAGCCGGGCAGAGGGCTGCGGACGGATTTGATGTTTTCCTGATCACCCCGCACTCCCGAATACGATGGCTAACGAGAACGACAGCCCGCTTCGCGTCCTATACAGTTTCCCGCATAAGATCGGAGCCGGCGGAATCTGTTATGCCGCTTGGCAGCATGTGATGGGCCTTCGCGACGCCGGTGCGGAAGTGACGGTGTTTCCCGGAGTCCTCAACAAGCCGTTTCCATCCGGCATCCGGGTGCGACCGACACTGAGCCGGGGAAAATTAAGGATTCCCTACAAAGTCTTCGGACGCTTGGGGTCATGCAGGATTCACGACCGGATCGTGGCCCGGCGGCTCCGCAAAATAGCGGCCGAGTTTGACATCGTGCATGGATTTGCCCTGGGATCCTTGGAAACCCTCCGCATGGCGAAAAAACTGGGAATTCCGACCGTGTTGGAACGTTGCAATGCCCATACCCGTTTCGCTTTCGAGGTGGTAGAGAAGGAATGTGAGAAGCTCGGGATTGAGATGCCAGCGGGCCATTCCCATGCGTTCAACGCGGAGAATCTGAGGCGTGAGGAAGAGGAATACGACGCGGCCGACTACCTGTTCTGCCCGTCAGAGTTCGTGGCGCGGACCTTCGAGGACCGCGGGTTTTCCCGGGAAAGGTTGGTGAGATTCCAGTATGGTTTTGATACAAGCACCTGCTATCCGCGCGCCGGGCCAGGCGGTGACAAACCCGGATTGACCGTGTTGTTCGCGGCCGGCTGCGCTCCCCGGAAAGGGCTGCACTACGCGCTTGAGGCTTGGCTGGAATCCAGCGCCTGTCACGACGGCAAGTTCCTTGTTATTGGCGACTTCATCCCGGGATACGCCGAAAAACTCTCAACCCAGCTAGGCCATCCGAGCGTGAGCCTGCTCGGATACCGCAAGGACCTTTCCGATGTCATGCGGGCGAGCGACGTGATGGTTTTGCCAAGCATCGAGGAAGGGAGCGCCTTGGTGACCTACGATGCCAGAGGGGCTGGCAGCGTGCTTTTGGTCTCGGATTCCTCCGGCGCGGTTTGCGAACACGAGAAAAACGCGTTGGTGCATCGGACCGGTGACGTCGCGGCCCTCGCCAGCCATTTTAGCCGGCTCCACGAAGATAGGGCCTTGCTAGCCCGTTTGCGGGCGGCTTCTCTGGAGACTTCGGGCGAGCTGACTTGGGCGTCGGCCGGCCGCAAGATGCTCGATACCTACCGCAAGATCGTCGATCGGCATCGGGCGACGGCCGGCGGGTCTGCGGGAAATCCGCGCCAAGAGACGGTGACTTGAATCACGGACCTTCGGACCGACTCGGCCATTGGCAGCCTTCCCCCTGCCTGCCCCGAATTGCTGCAATGCTCTTCCATGATCGCCCATTCACCAACCACTGCGATTTCGACACGGAGCACTCCGCCCGTGATCCATTTCAACCGGCCGTATGCCGCAGAAAAGTCGTTTGAATATATGCGGCAGGCGATCGCCAACGCCCACACCTGCGGCGACGGACCCTTCACCAAGAAGTGCCATGCGTTCCTCGAAGAGCAATTGGGCGTGGCCAAAGCCTTGCTGACGACATCCTGCACGGACGCGCTGGAAATGTGTGCCCTGCTGCTGGGCATCGGCCCCGGGGACGAGATTATCCTTCCCTCCTTCACTTTCGTCTCAACGGTCAATGCTTTCGTTCTTCACGGTGCGACCCCGGTCTTCTGCGATGTCCGCGCGGACACGCTTAATCTCGATGAATCGGCGGTTGAACGCCTGATTGGCCCGAAGACCAAGGCGATCATCCCGGTCCACTACGCCGGAATCGGCTGCGAGATGGACGCCATTATGGAAATCGCAGGGCGTCACGGAGTTCCGGTCGTGGAAGACAACGCGCACGGGCTTTTCGGAAAATACAAGGGCCGCTATCTCGGGACCTTCGGAGCATTGGCGACGCAGAGCTTTCACGAAACCAAGAATTTCAACTGCGGCGAAGGCGGGGCGCTGCTGATCAATGACCGGACATTTGCGAACCGCGCCGAGATTGTCCGGGAGAAAGGGACTAACCGAAGTCGCTTCTTCCGTGGCCAAGTGGACAAATACACTTGGGTGGACATCGGATCCAGCTACCTACCGTCCGACATGCTGGCGGCTTATCTGTATGCCCAGTTCGAGACGAGCCGGCAGATCCAGAAAATACGGAAGCGAATCTGGACACATTATCAACGGAGCTTGGAAGCATGGGCGTCCGGGAATGGCGTGCGGCTACCCATCGTTCCGAAGCACTGCGAGCAGGCTTACCACATGTTCTATCTACTGCTGCCCACCCACCGGGATCGGCAGTCGTTGATTTCTCACCTCTGCGCTCTGGGAATCACCAGCCCGTTTCACTACCTGCCGCTCCACCTGTCCGACAAGGGCAAGGAATTCGGTGGCAAGGCCGGTGATTGTCCCGTGACCGAGGACGTAAGCAACCGTCTGTTGCGACTCCCCTTCTATAACGATTTGACAGATGCCGACCTCGACCGGGTGGTTGCCGGAGTCTTGTCGTTCCGGATCAAGTGATTGGACCGTGGCGGTTGCCGGCCGGTTGGACCTCGCTTTCGATAGACAAAAGAATTGCCGCCATGCGAATCAAGAGTGCGATCCGAGCCTTCGAGGCGGTCTTGGGAGACACCGTTCTCGGGGTCTCCACCCTTGGGTCACGAAAGGGCGATTACCCTGAAGTCGGCTCCGTTCATGACGATTCATTCTGGTATGAATCCAAGTCCTATTACTTGAACTGGCTTTATTTGCGACCAGCCCGGCTTGAGGCGGAGGATGTGGTGTATGATATCGGCTGTGGCGCGGGACGGCTCCTGTTTGTGGCGGCCTTGTGCGGGGTGAAACGTTGCGTGGGACTTGAGCTTTCCAGGCGCTTGAGCGAACTGGCGCGAACGAATGCCTCCAAAATCCGCTTGCCCCATCCGCCAATCGAGATCCGGCAGGCGGATGCATCGACTGAGGACTACTCCGAGGGGACCGTCTTTCTGTTTTGCAACCCGTTCGGCGCACAAACATTGGAGACGGTTTTGGATCAGATTCGAAGCAGTCTCATGACAAATTCCCGACGGATCAGAATGGTCTACATCCATCCTGAGAATGATCACCGGAAGACGTTCGCCAAATGCGATTGGCTTGAGCAAACGGGGGAACAGACCTTTCCGGGCGCACGAGGCATCCCCGCCATGTATTTCCAGACGGGACCCGAGTAGGGTAATTGAAGCCGCGAATGCTTGGATGAGGCTCCAAATCAAACGAGATGAATCCGTTAGCTCTGGGCTTCTTCATGATCTGCGCCACGGCTTTGCTCGCGGTGCCGCGCAAATGGGCACCGGTGCCGCTTCTGCTTGGCTGCACCTACATGACGCTTGGGCAGGGAATCGAGCTGGGGCCGCTGTCGCTGCCGATTTACCGAATGCTGCTTCTCGTCGGCGTCATCCGGGTGATCACGAAGGGCGAGTCGCTTCCGGGTGGCTTCAATCTCATTGATAAACTGATGATCGCATGGGGCGTCTGGGTGGTGTTCGCGAGTTTTTTCCACGACCCGGAGCGGGCCGGTCCGATCTATGCCTGTGGCTTGGTTTTCAATCAAACTCTGATCTATTTCCTGATACGGATCTGGTGTGCTGATTTGGAAGAAGTCAGCGACGTGATCCGGATCGTGGCGCTGCTAATGGTGCCGATCGCTATCGAGATGACGATCGAAAAGGTCACCGGCAGGAACAGTTTCGCGGTTTTCGGCGGGGTGCCGGACTACGTCATGATTCGCGAGGGAAAACTGCGGGCCCAGGGGCCTTTCCGCCACCCGATCCTGGCCGGCACCGTGGGCGCAACCTGCATCCCGCTATTCGTAGGAATCCTCAAGCGCCATCGACATGAGGCCATGGCTGGCATTGGAGCGGGTGTCGTCATTGTTTTCACCTCGGCTTCCAGCGGTCCCGTGATGAGCCTGCTCGCCGGTGCCGGAGCCTTGGCGCTGTGGCGATTCAAGGACCGCCTCAAGGCATTGCGCGGTGGCGCGGTGGCACTCTATGTCGGGCTGATGTTCTTGATGGCGAGGCCGCCGTATTACCTGATTTCCCGGATCGATATTTCGGGCGGCAGCACGGGTTGGCACCGGGCATTCCTGATTGAACAGACTTTCTCCCACCTGTCCGAGTGGTGGCTTTTCGGCACCGACGAGACCCGGCACTGGATGCCAAACCAAGGCATCGCAAGAGATCCCCATCACACCGATATCACTAATTACTACATTGGTCACGGCGTGACGGCCGGATTGCCGGCGATGCTGTTGGTGATCTGGATGTTGCTTGTTGCCTTCCGCTGGGTCGGCCAGATCCACGACACGCGGCTGGCGGAGTGGCCGAGCCAAAGCTTCATGATCTGGTGTTTCGGCGCATGCCTGTTTTCCCACGCCGTGACTAGCATCTCGGTGGCCTACTTTGACCAATCGATGCTTTATTTTTGGCTGAGTGTCGCAGTGATCAGCTCGATCTGCTCGATCGTGCATTTGAATCAGGAATCCGGGGGCATCGGCACGGAGGCTTCGGAATTTGACGATAAAATCAGCGCCGGGGCCCTCGCCGATCCCGCCGCGATCACCCAGGCCAACGCCGAATGGCACCGCCAGAAGTGGCATACTGCGGCTGGTGCCCCGTTAGGCGATCCCCGCTGATTTTCGAACCGCCCTCGCGCTACAAGGCTGGCTCTCTGTTGTTTGCAAAAATTCTAGGCTCTGGGAAAACTCATCATGCACCCCGGACTTCGTTGTCACCTCCGCCTCCGCTAATTCCCGATGATGGCGCCTCCCTTAGTATCAGTCGTTATCCCGACCTACAACCGGGCGGATACCGTCCGACGGTCGATCGACAGCGTGCTTGAGCAATCGTATTGTCCCATCGAAATCATTGTGGTGGACGACGGTTCAACTGACGCGACGCGGGAAGTGTTGCAGGAATACGGCGACCGCATCCTTTTCATCCATCAGGAAAACGGCGGGCCATCGGTCGCCCGCAATGCGGGGGCAGGTCTGGCAAGCGGCGAATTTATCGCCTTCCTCGACTCGGATGATACTTGGAAGCCGGCAAAAGTCGCCTGGCAGGTCCGGTTGATGCTTGCGGGCGGCGAAAGGGTCCCTTGTTGCATCTGCAATGCCTTATTGACCGATGGCAAGGGTGGGGACACAACTTCGTTCGAGCTTTCGGATGTGATGAGCGATTTGCAGGAAGGATTTTGGATGAATCCGGCTCCGGTTATCGCGACTCGATTCGTCCTGTTCAATCAGGTCGTCATCATCCGACGCGACGCCTTCGAAAAGGTCGGTGGCTTCAAGCCGGAAATACGGCTGCTTGAAGACCACGACCTCGCCTTCCGCCTGTCCATGTTAGGTCCATGGGCCTTCATTTCGGAGCCGTTGGTTGAAAAACATAACGACACCCATGGTATCGGCGTCCTTGCGATGCACGATCCGCTGGTTCACTCGCGGGCTTGGCAGGGAGTGCTCGAGGGCTTTCTCCGCGGGCCGATTTGCGACGACCCAAAGGTTGGGTCGTTGGTGCGCCGCGCCTTGGCCGACGTGAAAGTGGAGGTTCGCGCCGTGGAAATGTTGGGCGACTCCGGTTTTCTGGGTCGTCTTGGCGCCAGAATATGGATGTTTTGGATGCGAAAGCATCACGCACTACGGCGGAGAATGCCCGGGTGGCCGCGCGTCCAAGCTTTCGATTCGCTGCCCTCGGGTTCCCTGTCATTGGACGCGTCCTCTCCTATCCCCCATATAACGCCGCAGCGGCAACAGAATTAGGGAGCGAGCCGACAAGTCTAGCCCATGCAGCTCGTTATTATTCAAGTATGTCACGCATTCCTACAGTAAGTATCGTCATTCCCGTATTCAATGGTGAAAACTACCTGCGCGAGGCGATTACCTCGATACTTCTCCAATCATACCGAGACTTTGAATTGGTAATCAGCGACAATGCTTCAACCGATGCGACCGAAAGCATTTGTCGGAAATTTTGTCTTCAGGACCCGCGCATCCGTTACATTCGTCAATCTGCAAACATCGGTGCCGCTCGAAACTTTAACATTCTGGTTGCCGAGGCAAGAGGGCGGTATTTCAAATGGATGGCGCACGACGATGTCATCGCTCCTTCTTACATGGCCGTTTGCGTCGACGCTCTTGATCGGGATGCCACCGCTGTCCTCGCCTCCACGAGGATTCGCTATATTGACGCCTCGGGAAACCCGCATGAAGAGTATGCTTCACCCTTTCGTATCGGAGATCCAAATCCCGCCGTCCGGTTTTCCGAAATGATGCGGGGAGGGGGGCGTTGCTATGAGATATTCGGGCTGATCCGCAGAAGCGAACTGCTTCAAACCGGCATGATCGGATGCTACTACCACGGAGACGGCGTGCTGTTGGCGCATCTCTCCCTCCTGGGACGTTTCATAGAGCTTCAGGACCTGCTTCTGTATTCAAGGCGTCATGATAAGCAGTCGATGTATGTTTTCGGAGTTGCATATCGTGAGGCAGTCCCCGATTTCGAAGCATATGCGGCTTGGTTTGATCCTCGAAACCATGTCGGGGTCTCCTGCTCCTTTAGCAAGATGCTGGCCGACTATTGCTGGATGGTTCGAGTTTCTCCGCTTTCTTTCGCGACCCGTGCGTCATGCGCTAGAGTCATAGCGGTTTGGCTATGGAAGCGGTGGCGGTTTATTGCTGGAGAATGGAAACGGACGCTGCTCAATGCAATCGGAGCGGATTTGAAGTCCAGATCACGGATCAAAGAGGATGCGTAAATAGGGCTGGATGTATTTACCATGATGGTTTCCGATAGAAAATAGAGAGTCACGAAGGAAGCAGAACAACTCCATTCATAATAGATAGAGTGGACACCGGTTTCAGTGAGGCATTACGCGTTAAAATTGAGTCAAATCGAGAGATAATAATCAACATCCAAATTATATGAAAATAACCACACGAAAATCTGACGATAAGCGGATATGTTTCGATTTTTCCGAGATGCTCGGATTGAAATCCGGCTTGTCGGTGGCGCTTGCACTTTGGTCATTCGCATGCGGGATTTTGCATGCTGACAATGGCGCGGGACCAAACATCAACGTCTGGCGGGGCACAACTCAAAGCTTCGGCGATCTGGGCGTGCCGCAGCGGTGGGTGAATCTTTTAGGAACCGTTTCAGACCCTGATGGAGTGGCCTCGCTGACTTATTCGTTGAATGGCGGCCAGTCTCGAAGTCTCTCCATAGGGCCGGATACGCGGCGTCTGGCGCGCCCGGGCGACTTCAATGCCGAGTTGGATGTAACCAATCTCAATCAAGGCAACAATACCGTTGTGCTCACCGCGCAGGACCAACTTGGCGATACCAGCACGACAACGGTGACGATTCATTTTGGCAACAATTCCCCATGGCCGCTGTCATATTCGATTGATTGGGGAGCCGTTACGAATCTGCAGGATGTGGTGCAGGAAGTTGACGGGGAATGGGGCTTCTCTTCGGCGGGTGTCAGACCACTTCACATGGGCTACGACCGCATCCTTGCGATCGGGGATATGGGCTGGACGGACTATGAAATCACCGTCCCTGTCACGGTCCACGCCATTGATCCGGCGAGTTTTTCATCTCCTACCAGTGTTGGTCCCGGCCTCGGTTTGGTCATGCGTTGGCGGGGACATAGTGACTGGGGCGGCCAGCTTGGAGGCCCATGGCAACCGGTGATTGGCTGGCGGCCCCAAGGGGCAACTTGGTGGAATGAGTATTTTATCAATGGCTCGGGCCGGCTTTCGCTGGGTGGTGAAAATGGACTCCATCTGTTGGACCCAACATACAAGCAATTAAGCTTTGACGTCACTTATATGACCAGGACTAGGGTGCAATCCCTTCCGTCCGGAAATGGGGGCGGTCGCTATCGGTTCAAAATTTGGGAGAGCGGCACTCCGGAGCCAATTTCCTGGCTGCTGGAGGGACAGGAAGATGCCGATGATCTTTCGAGTGGATCGCTCCTGCTCGTCGCGCACGAAGTCGATGCGACGTTCGGCAATGTCACCATTGTTCCTCCCTCCCAGTTCGTGCATGGAATCAAGAGCTCGGTATTGGGGAGTGGATCCGTCACTCTCAGTCCTGATATGGCTATCTATCCGAATGGAACGATCGTGACCGCGAAGGCACAACCTGTGAGTGGCCATACGTTTTCCGGATGGAGCGGGGATCTTGGTGGATCCGACAGTTCAGCCACATTTGTGATGGATGGAGACAAAATGATCACCGCGTCTTTCAGCCCCGTTTCGGGCGGCGACACCACCGGGACTGATGAATTCAACTCGCCATTGCTGGATACCGGCCTCTGGACCTTCGTCAATCCTCTGGGTGACGGGACTCTGGCCATGACCGGCTCACAGCTCTCGCTTTCCTTGCCCGCCGACACGGATCATGACACATGGTGGCCCGGTGGATACAATGTGGCCAGGGTAACACAGATGGTGGTCGATGAGGATTTTGTGATCGGGACCAAGTTTGACTCGGATTTAACAAGTTGCTACCAGATGCAGGGCATCATCATCGAGGGTGACGGTGACAGGCTGCTGCGCGTTGAATTTCATCACGACGGCAGGGCGACTAAGCTCTTTGTTGCCAGTTTCGAGAATACGGTTCCGACCGTGCATATTTTCAATGGCATTACGGCTACAACCAAGTATATGCGGGTTGCCCGCACGGGCGACTCCTGGGTGATCGCTCATTCCTCAGACGGCGCTGGCTGGATCCCTGAGGATCCATTCTCCCTGAACATGCTCGTTCATGCCGCAGGTCTCTACGTGGGCAACCACACTGCAGCCCACACTGCGCTCATCGATTACTTTCACATCTCCACAAGTCGGCAGCCAAACCAGGCACCGGTCTTCGCCGCCGATCCGATCGCCGGAGCCGG
>ENA-UPTL01000137-UPTL01000137.1-marine-metagenome-genome-assembly--contig:-NODE-137-length-19461-cov-3.801505_pt1 | contig 19461 bp, 24 predicted proteins | sample MGYA00238170_ERZ767106 | MGnify/ENA primary metagenome ERZ767106 (study PRJEB28938, sample SAMN06267160) | marine metagenome | isolation source: Columbia River Estuary | place: USA:Columbia River Estuary...
GGCTCTAAGAAGTCCGTTGACTGCTATTCTGAAAGTTCTGTCCATAATACCATTATTGGGATTTTGGTATTTTTATGATATTGCTCAGGCTATAGGAGAACGCGAATATGTGGAAAAATATGGAATAGCAGTTCCATTCTACGGCCCAACGGGTATTGGTGCAGGTATATTTAGTGGAAATAGCGAAATACCAAATGCCCCGAAGGAAATACCAGGGCCTTGGCGTTATATGGCATATCTTATCACAACGTGTATTTTTGTTGTTTTCCCTATAAGCAAGTTTGTCTTAGGAGATTACTTGGGTGGAATTCTCCATATTTTTATGTATATTCTCTTTCCTCTTACCTTCATAGCCATAGCATGGTCATTCTATGATATTTATAATGTCTTATTCAAGACAAAAGATATATTTGAAAATGGTGTCCCTCACATGACCCCGGCGTCTACATTATTAGGTTCACGTTTCAGACGTGATGCTATTGGTCCTCATCCGCCATTACCTCCAGAGCCTCCAACATGGTTCCAGCGTTTCTTTAATGCCTGGTTAGAAGTTCCTATTTCTGCAGGTAAAGCTGTTTCTAAGACGATTGACGTTGGACGTGATGCCACAGTAGGTGCTATAGACACTGGAATTACTGCTTCTCAATCTGTTATAAAGGGTGTGGGCTCAGCGGTAGAAGGAGCTGGTGAGGCAAGCAAGGCACTAACGAGTGGGGTTGCGAATGTGGTAGTTGGCGAAGTCAAGGATATTGCCAAGGAAGCTGGTGACGTGGCATCTGGAGTACTTCAGACGGCGAAAGTTGCTTCAAATGCAGTCTCAGGAACTGTTGCGGAAGGGGCCAAGGCTGCTGAAGGCACTGCTACACTCCTTCAGAAACTTCCTCAGATTGGTGAACAGGTTGCATCTCAGATGGGAGATCCGGCCAAGTTAATGGAAGCCGCAAAGCAGTCTACAATGAAAGGTGGTGCGCTTCTGGTTTCATCAGATAATCCTTCATTTTCTAGTTCCATTTTACTGTTTACCTTTGCCATTGTTGCCTTCAGTGGATATGCATTTTACAGTATTAGAAATACTTACAAGGCCCCTGAAAAATCAGATGAACCTCCTATAAGACATGAGTCTAAAGCTAAAGGGGCAAGTAAAATTGACGGGTAACAATTGTTAGATAAGCGTATAATGCTCACTTTAGAGAGCCAGGAACAGTTCGAGGGTTTTCTCAAGGCAGATAACAATAATCCTGAGCAAATCGTGGTGTATTTTACAGCACCATGGTGTGGGGCATGTAAGAAGCTAGACCACGATCTAATTCAGAAGTCGGTTCCTTCAACTATTGTATGGTACACCTGTGATGTTGACCAGAATGACTATACTCTAGGATACTGTGGTCTTAAGAAGATGCCGTCATTCGTTGTCATTGAGAAATCAAAGGTCTTGACGAAGTTTACAACGTCTGATACTGCTACGGTTATTCAAACACTAAATGGTCTATTCTAAGTAGAATGTATGATATATGCATAATAGGAGCCGGTATAGCCGGTTTGTATTGTGCAAGAGAACTTTCAAGAAAAATTCCTGATGCTAAGATTTGTATCTTGGAGAAATTTAAGGAAATTGGTGGTAGAGCTTATACTTTTCATACTACGGTGAATGGTCTGAAACTTTCCTGGGAAGCAGGAGCGGGGCGAATTCATAAATCTCATCACAATGTCTTCAAACTTCTGAAAGAATACAATATAGATACAATTCCTATCACCGGTGGAATAGAATGGAGAACATCTGAAGGGTCTGAACCAATTGAATTCTCGAAACTTCTAAGAAATTTGGAACTTCATAGAATTCCCGAGAAGGACTTGGAATCCAAAACTCTGAAGGAAATTTTTACAGAAATTATGGGAAAAAAGAAAGCAAATGAATTCATGAATCGTTATGAATACAGGTCTGAAATTGATACCTTGAAGGCGTCAAAGGCTCTAGAAAGTTTGCAACATGAACTAGGGCACCAAGAAGGTTTCTCAGTTGTTAAGGGAGGATTTTCTCTTTTAGTTGAAAAACTCAAGGGGTCCATTCCGAATGTCGATATTCTTACGGAACATGAGGTAATAGATATTCAAGGGACCAGTATTTTGTTGAAAGGAAAGAAGGCCATTACGGCTTCTAAGATTATAGTTGCGGTTCAGAGAGACGCAGCAGTTAAACTTCCATGTCTCGCTGGCTTGCCAATTATGAATCAGGTGAAAATGAGACCACTTGTTCGCATGTATGCAGTTTTTCCTTTACAAGATGGAAAAGCATGGTTCGCAGGTATAAAAAAGTTTCTTTGTGATTTGCCAATCCGCTATGTTTTACCAATGGATCCTACCAAGGGAACCATTATGATTTCTTATACAGATGGTCCTGAAGCTGAATACTGGATAAAACAAAAGAACCCCGAGGAAGAAGTAATGAAACAAATTCGTTCTCTTTTTCCTGACATACAAATACCAGATCCTCTATTCTTCAAAGTCCACCCCTGGTCAGATGGATGTTCTTATTGGATACCAGGGCCCTTCGGCCCGTACGACTTCAATAAAGTTTCCAAGGCTTCTGTGAAACCGTTGCCAGATATGCCTAATCTCTATATGTGTAATGAATCTTGGGCCTACGAACAGTGCTGGGTAAAATGTTCCATTGACCAGGCACAAAAAGTAATTGATATAATAGAATGAAGACCCGAAAGGTCTACTATCCCAAGAAATATTATAGAGGTCTTTCTAAAAAGAAGAAGACACAAAGGCTCAAGGAAATCAAGAAATTTGGTTCCCGCTCATGGAAAAATGCGAAAGCCTATTTGGGTTTTAAAACAGATAGAGGTGTAAAAACTAAAAAATCGGGCTACACGGCAAACTGGAATAGAAAGTTTCCTGGAGTTAAATCCTTAGAAGACCGTGCCAAGGTAACTGGAGTTCCACTCAAATATATCAAGGCTTCTTTTAATCGTGGTATGGCAGCCTGGAGAACTGGACATAGACCCGGTGCTACTGAACAGCAATGGGGCTATGCACGTGTAAGTTCTTTTTTATTAAAAGGAAAAACATATATGACAACAGATTCTGATTTAGCCAGAGATGCTAAAAAATCATCCGAGAGTGCCAGGAGATGGTGGAATAAGGTATAGCTCACTCGCTGTCTTCGTAATTACGAAAGTGCTCATCCATTCTAATAATCATTTGGTCAAATATATCATTCGGATCTAGTGGGACACACCGTATGTTATTACTTGAGAAACATCCTAATACCTTGTATCCCTTATCGGCAAAGACATACCTATCAAACCAGGCAGTCATCCCCTTGGGATTTGGCCCCTTCAATGGCTCACTGTAAATTCTTCCATGCGGTATATTCGTCCATGCTACACACTCTTCAACGTCCATGCTATGGAACTAGGGGCACGTGGTTCAATTTTATTAACGCATACTAATGCATACTAACACGCATACTAACGTAAAGCAGAGTTAGCCAAAGCATCTACCTGATGATTGAACATCCAAGGGAACACGTGTTGCGACTCACCCCCCTTGTGACCCTTCAGCCATCGGTATTCTATTTTGAACCCTAAGAACAAAGTCTTCTCAACTAGAACACGAATTAAATCAAGATGTTGAATTTCACCACCTTGTTTTGTCCAACCCTTCGATTTCCATTTGGGTCCCCAGACAGATGCACAATTAATCGAATACTCGCTGTCTGACCAAATCTGAACCTTTTTCAAATCAGTTATCCGACTTAATTGTTTCTCAGCTAATTCAAGACCTCTTAGCAAGGCAGTTAACTCGGCGCGTTGATTTGTCTGAGGCTCTGAAAGAGGTATAGCACCTGAAAGACGGTCAAGCACAATATAACCATCATCTGAAACAAGAAGACATCCCCAGGCAGCGTTAGCGTTTCGTTTTCCGTTTCCAGGACATGCTCCATCTGTGAAGATATGCATAATAGTTTCTTTTTTTTCCTCGCTTACTACAGTATGGGTATTGATCATCACACTATTCTTAATCTCTTTCATATCTTCTTCGTTAGCCCCTTGCTTATATATGTAGGCATCCAGAGGGCCAGTTCTCCGGAATGGCTTTATAAGGCTCTTATTATACTTTCCATCTTTGTCTTCGCGTATCATCTGTTTAGGCTATATACTAAATGGATAAAAGGTTCTTCAAGTTTATGGGTAAACCTAATACATATATTACTAGTTGCACCTGTGCTGTTTATCATTGGATACTATAAAAAAGAAACAACAAGAGCATTCTTTGAGGCGACCTTACTTCTAGGATTTGCAGCCCTTGGTTATAATATATACAATCTGGTTCTACAATTAAACACGGTTACTGGAGATAGTAATTAGATGATCTTCAAGATATCCTTATATAATGGATCATCTTTCATATGATCCATTGTGTGATAAAGAATAGCAGGATATGAGTTAAAGTCGCGTTTACAGGGAACACAACAATGAACCTTGGAATCTTTTTTCTTATCAATCAAAGGATCCAAACTTTTCTTCAGATGATTACGAGCAATGTGAATACGACAATGTTCTTTCTTGATGAATGAAAGTTCGCAGTCTGTAAATGGGCACTTAATTTCTACAATTGGAGCAGTGGAATGATTTAGTTTCACGTGGTCATCAAGAGCATATTTCTGGTAGAATTTCTTGTCACATGACTTACATGCATAAGATTGCTTACCCTCGTGTTTCTTCATATGATAATGCATAGTATTCTGGTTTACCTTAACCTTAGCACATACAGTGCAAACATAGTGGCCATCGTTGTTTTTCTTGTAATCATATGGCATTGCTTACAGGTAAAATAAAAACCTGAAAGTTCAATTTTTACTGCAGGGTTACTTACGAAGAAAATGGCCTAAATAATTTTCTATAATTATATATAAATGGACATTACGCCTAATATTAATAATATTTCATTAGATATACTTGAAAAATACATTGAACGATATCCAGAGGATACGGAGAAATGGCTAGACTTCATACGGGACCCTGCAGAAGATGTATTATTACGCCCAGAAAATTATCTACGAGGACAAAGGCGTGTAAGGCAGGTAGGGGGAGAGTTAAATGAAGAATTATACAAAAAATACTCAGATTTACAGAATGTAGCCTCAGAAGTTCCTATTGACAATTATAGAGATGGATGTCTTTTTTGTAAGAAGTCGTGGGCGTCTACCGAAGATGTTCCAACTACTACATTTATTTGTGGCCATAAATTTCATACAACATGTACAATGGTTCATCAGTATTACAATGACGCATTTAGATGTGGAGTAGAAGAATGTGATATAGATACCTGGGAGTATGTAAGAAAGATAGTTAGATCAAAAGAAAAATCTATAACAAAGGTCGAGAATATTTTAATAGATTCTTATCGGAAACGCAAGGATTTTAAGCAGGATATTAATGATTTGAATAATACTATTTCAAGTTCAAATGCCAGCCACACTGCTGTTAGAAAATTAATAGAACAAGGTAGAAAAGAATTCATTCATAAACACCTTTATTCCATAAATCAGATGCAAAATGATTTAAATGAGGGTGTAGAATTTGTAAGAAATTCACAGGAGATGGATAACTATAAAAAATCCGTCCGAGCTTATAGAAAGAAGGCAACTTATATTTTTAGAAAGTATCATATTTCTTCACGTGAATTACGAGAACGGAATATAATTAGAATGGGTTGGAGGGTACGATGGGTACTTGAGAGACATCGGACTGCGTTTTCATTTTATAAGATGGGTCTCAAATTATACCCTGGAAGAAAACCTTATAAAGATCCTCTTGATACAAGAGAAAACGTCTAAAGGATTTTCTATATTATATATTATAAATGAACCCTCTTTCTGATATTGCTAAATTCATCCTCGATGATTATAGAAGCCTTCTTGCTACTATTCAAAATCTAACAAAGAGAACTTCTCTGCCTCTTTCTTCAAATGACACTTTAACGGTCAATGTTGTTTCAACTGCGAATTCTACTTCTCTAAAGAAGTCGTATGATCTAAGGCCCAGGAAGGCTGTTTCTTATAAGGTCTAAACTTTACATATGTAAGTTTAATCAGTTGAAATGCATATACTTACTTTAGCGATTGGTGTCGATTATCGTCGATCGCTAAAGAAAGCACTTGAATCCAAACGCATTTACGCGAATAAGCACGGCTACACTTATATAGAAGGTGGCGAAGAATTCTGGGATAGACATAGGCCTATAGCATGGTCAAAGGTTCCATTTCTTCTTAGCATCTTGAATAAGTTGGCAGAAGGTGCTCTTGTATGGTTATCTGACGCAGATGTTTTAATTACAAATCAAAATCTGAAAGTAGAAGAGCATATTTTACCCTTATTACCCCAAGAAAAAGACCTCCTTTTCATCTACGATGCGTGTCATCATTTGAATAGTGGAAATGTCTTGATGAGAAATTCCAAGTGGCTCAGAGATTTTTGGACAAGAGTAAATTCCAGGAAAGATTGTACATATCATATTTGGTGGGAGAATATGGCAATGATTAAGGAGCTAGAAGAGAATAAAGGAGACCAAGAGAAAATCCAGATAACAAGAGAACACAAACGATTTAATGCTTATTTGATGGGTAGAGAAGACGAGCCTTTATGGGAACCTGGAGATTTCTTAGTTCATTTCGCAGGTGTCTACAATCCAGGAAAAATGGAATCCTTGATTGAAGAGATTTTGAATGGTAAAGTGCCTAGGCTTCCACTTTAATTGCCAACTCTTGGCGGCCTCTTGTTTGCTCCACTTGGATTTCTTCTACTCTTTTAAATCCATATTGTCTTATTCTTTCTCTGTAAGCTCTATCTGAGACGAGGCGTCTAATCGCATCTTCCCAGGCACTCTTGTCATCATGGACACACATGATACCTGCACCACCAACGCATTCTACTAGTCCAGGCGCTTCACTGTGTATTACAGGAACACCTGCCGCCATTGCTTCTACAGCTGTCCTGCCCCATGTTTCATTTCTCGATGGCATGACTAAGATACCTATTTTCCTAAATACAGTTACAATATCCTTTTGATTTTCAATGTATTTTAAATTAGGCGGAGGATTTTTATCGATCACCTGGTTGCTGTATCCACCTTTCACTCCTAGGAATTGGACATCGGGCATCTTATATGCTAACTCCTTGAAGAGTTCGCCCCCCTTATTTTGATTACAATTAATTAAACAGACTACATCATTTTGGATTGTCTGGGTTCTTAGAGCCTTGAAGCGTTCAGTTTCAACATATGGAACCATACGCATATTATCATGTAATGTAGGCAATGTATCTTGTGTCATATTGCTATTATAAACAACTGATATGGGAAATGCCATGCGTTGTTGTAGAAGCCATGGATATCTGTCTACTAAATGAATAAATACATATACAGGTGCAGTTCTGTATTTTACAATTTCTAGATTTTTAGGGTCATCTCCCATTTGGAAAAATACTAAATCGCAATTTACAATTGCTTCCTTACATGTTCTGTCATTTAAATCATACTTGTAAATCTTAAATCCGTCATATTCTTCAACTTCCTCTTCATTCACGTAGATAGTTATATTATGACCACGTTTTCTCAAGTATCTTATAGTCTCAAATGCGCTCAATTCAGAACCTGCAATGGTTGTTGGTAAAAAACTATCACTCAAAAGAATAATGGATTTCGAGTTTTTGGCTTTCACTACCACTTTCTTTTCGCTAATCTTAGCAATTGCTTTATGCTGTATATCTATAACAGGTCCCTTGTAAAACGGACTGATTATAATACACGCAAGGGCTATTACAGCAAATCCTATGAGTTCCCTAGACATTCTATTTAGCCTATGTTTTTTTATACGAATATAGTATAATGGCTGCCACGCGTAAAATGAAGAGTTCTGGTTCAAAGGCTCAGGTTTGGCATGGGACAGCTAAGAAGACCCCGGGGGGCTTGACGCGTAAGGATTTGATGAAGACAAAGAAGGGTCGCATTGTCAGCAAGAAGAAGCATGCAATTGGTCTTCGTCGTATCCGCTCATTGCGTAAACTCGGATTTAAGGCCAAGAAGGGGACTTTCAAGCTTTTTAAGAAATAGGGGCTACGCCCCTATGACCCCAATAGGGGCTACGCCCCTATGACCCCACCTATCGGCTCCCAATAACCTAACCCCTTTGATGGCTCTTAGCTTTACTGCCCTCTAAAACGGGTCGTAGGGCGGAGCCCTACTCGGCCAACCGCTCTGTTACTGTTCGTAGGATCATTCGCACATCAGATAAATGGAGTCGCAGGGCACCATTGATTTCTGGATAAAACCATGACGCAATATATGTTGGCATACTGCCAACTTGCTGAGAAGTTCCACCTGTGTTTACAGATGAAACACCAAAACGCGAATCGGTCAAAGAAAGACAGAGACTAGCACCAGACCCTCGGAGTTCTCGATAGATACTGCGAAGATCTAAGTCCTTCATACTATTTTGTATGCCCTGTGACAACCCAGATATAATTTTAGTAAACTGGGTATCCGTAATCAAATCTAGCTTCGGTAGAAATACAGAATGTGGTATTAAGTTTCCGGGGTTGGAATCGGAAATATGTTTTAGAGAAACACATGTTGGTGTATTCTTCCCTAAAGTCATGCATTTCTGCCAGAATGCATTAGGCACTTGAAGCTTGGGGCATACAACAATTAATTGGGGACCCTTCAAATGCGGTAAAATAGAAAGGATAAGGCTCCAGTCATTGTTACTTTCCGGAATAAATGTCATTTCCCACGGATATGAAAAATACCATGCCTTAGAATCTTGTTTTGATAAGAGAAGTATAGAAGTTTGGAAGTTGGAAGAACCAGAAATTAATTGGTCAATAAATCCATTTGGTAGAGAACATGTATCGTCAGATGGAAGTATCCACTGACTTATTTTCCCTCTTAGCTCTGCGTCAAATGCTTCTAGTGAAATAGAGTTCATACTGAATATTATAAGTCGCTGTTATTTTAGATAGAACTTATAGATATGGTGAATGTTCGCCAGTTTGGTATGAATCATGTGCCTGGCGCGGCACCACGGCGCCGGCTCCCAGGAGCTCCAGCAACCTCTCTGGCAGCTCCAGCAGCTCCAGCAGCTCCAGCAGCTCCAGCAGCTCCAGTAGCTGAAGTAGCTCGGCCACTAGGTCCAGCATCCCCAGCCGCAGCTTGGCGCCATCCTCTTAGAGTACCCCCTCCGTCACCTTGTAGACAACTAAAGTTTCGTAATAGTGGAAATCCAGAATTTCGTAAAAATGGGACACCTGTATTTGACCCAACACCAATATGTGTTCCACCTTGCCCTAATGGTCAAAAACGTAACAACGGCACCGGTAATTGTGAATGTCCTGGTGGTCAAGAGCCAATTGGGGAAAAATGTCTTCCGAAGTGCGAACCTACAACACATCGTAATGGTGAAGGCTGTGTTCCTGATTGCGATCTTTCAAAGAATGACATGATAAATGGAAAATGTCTTCCGAAGTGCGAACCTACAACACATCGTGAAGGTGAAGGGTGTATTCCTGACTGCAACCTCGAAACACATGAAATTATCAATGGGAAATGTCTTCCAAAATGTACTGATGGAAAAGAACATGATAAAAATGGTGATTGTGTTGATTTTTGTAAACCAAGTCAAGTACGTATCGATGGAGTATGTAAAAATGTAGGTTCATTATTATCTTCATTAATTTCAACTTGTTATTGGAAACAGGTTGGAACAAAAGGAAATCCAGCTGTTACTGAACGCTTATATACAGATTTATTTAAAATCCCTCCACCCCGAACTGGGAGTTATATGGATCATAGATCCGATATAGGCCTTAGTCTAAATCAAATAGTTGCGAATCCAGAATTTAAATATCATAGAGAACAGGGTCCAGGTTTCTTTAAAGCGATATCTCCTGGAGGCAATATTGAGAGTTTTTTGGGAGGTAATGGAGAATATGATATGTATATAAGAGAATTAAAAAAAGCAAAGGAAACTGCCATGCCTAAAATAATGGAAGGTATTTCTGATTTTTTTAATGGAGTTGCTAAGACATCTGAGCTAAAACAAAAGCTTGTCGCGTTCTTTTTTGATATAGCTATTATAATATATTCGTTATATTATAAGAAGAACGATAATACAGATACTGAAAAACAAAAAGCATCTCTTAGAAAGGTATACTATGCCTTTTTAAAACCATTTATTTTCCATATTCCTGAATTGAATAAAATAGCAGGTGGCAATGATGAAGCAAATATCAAAAAATTCATTGAATACTATAGTATTGGGTCTAAACTACGTGATGATATAACGGTATATGGTAAAAAACGCAGCGACCGTATGAAAGTACTTGTTTCACCAAATAAGACAGGTGGTCGTCGTAAAACAATCAAGCGCAAACATACATATTCTAGGAAACTCAAGAAGCATAATAAGAAAACAAGAAAACATTCCAAAAAACATACTAGAAAGCATAAGTAGAAATGAACGACCTACAGAAAGTTCTTGGGCTTGCTTTATTATCAGCCATACTCGATTTACCCTGGCTCTATATTCAAGGCCCTGCAGTCAAAGATATTGTAAGAGACATTCAAGCAGACCGCTCTATGAATGTTAGACTCTGGGGAGCTGTTCCGGTCTATCTTGCCCTTGGCTACTTAGTTTCACAAATACATTCTGCTCCCCGTGCTTTCTTAGCTGGTATGTGTACCTACGCAGTCTACGACTTTACTCAAATTGTAACATTTGATAAATATCCGGTTTGGTTTGCTATGGCAGACTCTCTGTGGGGTGGTCTTCTAGTTTCACTCGTATGGTGGGTAGGGGTTCATCTCGGTCTAACAACCCCGAACAGGTAATATAGTGTTTGCGACAAAGAGGCATATAGGCTTCTGCCCCTCCGACTTCCACAACCTCTTTCGATTTAGTTGTTCTAAATGTAAAGAGCCCGATAGTGCCGTCCGCACAGACCTTACACAAGGAATGTAATTTGGTCACTCGGTCCGCAATAGGAATGAGTTGTAAGATTTGGCCAAAGGGTTTCCGAAAACAATCTCCATCTAATCCACCAACTACCACATGTTTACCATCTTTTTCAACTGCCATTAGAACAAAGTCGTAGAGATCTTCAAAGAATTGACCCTCTTCTATAATAATTACTTTTGATTCGATATAGGGTTTATAGAGTTGCTGTTGGGTCAAGTAAGTCACTGGCAATGCGGATACCTTCGTTTGGTCATGACTGTAAATATAGAAGTCTCCTCCATATCGAGTATCTGACACTGGCTTGTAAACTGCGCACTTGATACCGAGAGCATCATGGCGTCTGATAATCGACTGGAGTGCGCTTGTCTTCCCTGCAAACATAGGACCGAGAATTAGTTCCAGGCTCATTTGTGCTTTTTATAAAGCACAAACCAGGCTCAAATTTATTGGTGTAATCTAAAGAATTCTGCTATTCTGAAAACAGATTGAATGTCTTCTCCATTAATTATTGATATCAAGTTTGTAAACGATCATTCTAACATATTAGATTTTGTAGAAAAGGTTAATTCATTGCTAAAAAATGGATATACGCTTAATGGACCTACCAAAAGCGTCGGAACACGTTTATCTCAAATGCTTGTAAAATATAATACACCACCTTTTTCAGAACATACAATTGTATCATACACCGTTATAGGCGCAACAAAAACTATAAATTTAGAAAAAGCATTGATGGATAGTATTAATAATGGATGGGTTTTCTATGGAGATCATGAATATTCACAGATCTCGGGCGATTCCATAATATATACTTGGCAAGCTCTTGTGAAATATAGGAAAGCTTGAACTAAATAAACGGATTATGTGCCCACTGGAATATTCCTTGTCTTTGACGAGGCCTACAATCCAAATCCCCAGGCTTACAATTTGCCTTAATCTGACCTGAATGTCTCACAAATGCCTTCCAACGAGAAATCTGAACGGCATCTAATTCAGGAATACGACGACCCATCCAATAGCGACAATACCACTGGAACCATCCACGTTCATCTACATTCAACTTGGCATCTGAGAGTTCGGGATGTTGTCCTTTTTTGTGCCCTCCAGGCAACCATCCTGATTTAACCCAGTAGGAAAGAGGCTGTCTGGAATCTACACCAAACAAGTTTACAGATACGTCTGAAGTTCCAGGGCATAGTTTGCCTAATTGAATTGCATTGAGAAACCATTCTGCTGGAAATTCTAGAAGACAATCATTCAAGTATTTCCCTTCAAAGGCACCTCCTGCTAGAATTTCACCTGGACTTGCATATGGCTTGAATTCTGGTGCCATATTTTCACCAGGGGCTTCCTGTAGCAAATATGAATACCCCTTACGCATCTTATTCCAAACAAAGATACGCTGCCCTTTCTTAAATGAAGTAAGAGACTTTCCTCTGGATACCAAAACGTCTAGCATATCATCGGTTGTCTTGAGCCTGAGAATACGAGGATCTCTTATGGACATCTTACTTTAGCAAAGGGTAAAAAATGAATCAAGTTTGTCCCTTGTTAAAAGGCACAATGAAACCTAACATGAGTAGCTTGCCAACCACACATGTCTTAACAAAGGAGGAGAAGGAATTTGTTAAGAAGCTCGACCCTAAGCATCAGGAACTTCATAAGTTAGCTATTGAGTGGCTTCAGACTTCTTATAGGCCGGAGTGGTCTCATATGTATAAAGAGCAGGGGCATAGCAAGTAGAGATGTCTTGTGCTAAACGCATGTTCTTCTAAAACTTGATAAACAGTGTAAATTTGAAAATGTTTTTTTCGCAATAAAAGGTATTACGGTCACACTGAAAAACCTCCGGCTTTTAGTTTCTTCTTTTCCCAAGTCCGCTGGTTCTGTCACGGTTGTTAGTCCATTGCGCATTGAGGCGCAGACTAGGTTATGGTCACATGCTCTTCCGAGCGTGAAACCGTATTACGCAGTAAAGTGTAATCCCGAGCCTCTTCTTCTGAAGAAGTTAATTGGCCTTGGTTTGAATTTTGATTGTGCAAGCCTTAGAGAGGTTCGTGACGTAAAGACGTGTGATACTCAGAAATCTTCAGAGATTATCTACGCACATCCTTTAAAATCAGATAGAGATATTGGTGAAATTGGTAAATTAGGAATTGGATTGACGGTGGTTGATTCCGTAGAGGAGACTAAGAAATTGTATGATTGTAAATGGAAAGGTTCTGCCTTGCTGAGAATTGCTGTGAATGATAAGGATAGCAAGATGCCGTTTTCGACAAAGTTTGGCGCAACGGAGGCCGAACTTCGTGAGATTGCCATATCATCTAAGATACCTCTTACAGGTATTTCGTTTCATGTCGGCTCAGGATGTCAAAACCCTTTACAATACAAGGATGCAATAAAATATACAATTAATTCAGCTTTCAAAACATTGAAAAAATATGGACACTATCCGAAAATTATAGACCTTGGTGGAGGATTTTCATCGGATCCAATGGAATTTATGAAAACCTCTAAAGTTATTAAGGATACAATTGATAAAACTGTATATGGTTGCGATGTAATCGCTGAGCCTGGTCGTTTCATCGCTCAACCCTGTCAGGATTTATTTGTCAAAGTAATTGCTAAGAAAAAGGGTAAGACTGGGTGGCGTTATGTAATTGATGAGTCGCTATATGGACATTTCTCCTCTATTCTATTTGACCATCAGAAACCTGCTTGGTTTCGAGTTCCTATGAGCCTAGAAGATAAAAGGCCCATACAAGATTCTATTATGTTTGGAAGAACCTGTGACAGTATCGATGTAATCGCAAAGGGTCCAATGGAAGAACTCCATGTGGGTGATTGGCTATATTTCCCCTTGATGGGTGCTTATACATTGGCATCTGCCTCTGAATTCAATGGATTTCCTAAGCCTCATGTAATAGAGGATAATGCAGAAGATTTGCCTGATACAATGGATGCATGGCTACTCTATAAAGGGTTTCATGAAGCCAATAAGTCTCTTACCTATATGAATACTGTTAGACCGATACTTTAGTTTCAACCTCTTCTGGTAAGACATCGATAATGACATGGTCTGGAATTCTTGTATTCTCCTTTATATTTACAACATCTAAGACAATAGATGTTGCAAAGACAATTGCGCCCAGCCACAGAACTCCAAGGTATAACATTTTTCCTGCACATTATTTTACAAAAATAAATTTCAATTTTTCTACCTTTTTTAACAAAGAGGGCAGTGGGTCTAAATATGTAAATAGTATCTTTACTATAAAGATGGCTAAACTAGTTTCCAGTGGTAAAGAAATCGGATTTACAATTCTACCCTATTCTCTTGATACACCAGTTCAAGAGGAACTAATTGCCAATCCTAGTTACTATATGCATGGATGTATAATCCATAGTAAAGAAACAGGTGAATATAAGTTCAATTATGTAGAGACAACTGGCTTGACTGAAGCAAAAAATCATTGGTCACTGGCTATTATAAAGGAGATTCCATATTGTGAACAGCAAAATTCGTGGATTGTCTATAAATGTTCGCCTAGAGTGACAGCATTAGAGTTCGGTAAGCTTCTTACAAATTTTCACGAAACTCTACATATCTACAACTGGGATATATGGTCTGTAGAAGGAAAGAATTCCAAAGTAGCAGTAATTACTTCTTGGGAAATATTTTAGAATAGGCCTAAACCTGACAATATTACATACCATAAAATGGTCAATGTCTTATCTGATGGCTCTGGTTCAATTGAACTCCTTGGTTGTTTTGGTGATGATCTAACCGTTGTAAACGCAGCAAGAGTAAGTTTCTCAAAGGAGTCTAAATCTTTGACCGAAGGTGATAAGAAACTTATTACGTATTTGGCAAAACATAATCATGTAAGTCCTTTTTTTCATCCTCAGATAAGACTGAGACTTAAGATGCCTATTTTTGTTGCAAGGGAATGGTATAGACATACTGTTGGATTTGCTCGTAATGAAGTCAGTCGTCGTTACGTAGATACACAGCCTGATTGTTATGTTCCTGAGGTTTCTTCTATTAGAGAAAGAGATACGAATTTGAAGCAGGGGTCTAAGTCAAATCCGGCAGATTCCGCTGAATACGCGAGAGAATGTATTGAAGAATTAACAGAATCGGCAATAGATACGTATAATATATTGCTAAAGGCAAATGTGGCTCCTGAGGTTGCTCGTATGGTTCTGCCTCAGTCAATGCATACCGAATTTATAGAGACTGCTTCTTTATATGCATATGCGAGACTTTGTAAATTGCGCTTGAGCCCTGATGCTCAGCATGAAATTCGCCTATATGCTGAGGCTCTTAGCAAAATGCTAGAGAAAGAGTTTCCTGTTTCTTGGAATGCCTTAAATACTCAATACGCCTAAAAATGAAACCTATATATCATATAGAAATGCGTTGGTTCTTATTGTTACTAGCAATTGGAGTCATCGGATCTACCCCTCCCACGCTTACGAATGAAAGTCAACTCCTTGAAATTTCTCATGGAAGACGGCTTAATGTGAATTACGTTGTTCCTTCTAGTTCTTCTACCCAATCTAAGACTTCTACAAGGACAACTACTTCTACACGCTCTTCTTTACCCACTTTACCAAATACAATTTCAACAACTAGCACAAAAACAGTTACCGCGTCAATGACTTCTACGCGTTCAGGTTCTACATCAAAGTCATCTTCTTCTACATCTCTAAATACAAATTCAGTTACCTCATCGAAAACAATTACTAGTTCAACTACTTCCACACGTTCTACCGCTGGTACAAGGACAGCAAGTAGTTCTATTACAAATTCGAAAACATCTAGTTCTAGTCCATGTTCCAGCAAGACTACGCAACCTTCTAAGACAAACACAGCAACTACCTCTGAATCTAGAACACTGGCTTCATCAAAAACATCTTCTGCGTCACCGTCTTTTACGAAATCAACTAGGCCAACTGGCACATCATTGGTTTCTGTGACTGGAACACAATCTATAACGTCTTCTAAAACTTCCACAGGGTCACCAAGTAGTTCTCGTAGTGTTAGTAGTTCGAGAACTTCTACAGGTTCGGTAACTACAACCGGCTCAACTAGGGCAACTATAACAACTACGCAGTCTACACGCGCAACTAGGACAAATTCGGCATCTGCTACATTTACAAGGTCTGTATCTTCTTCTAGGACTTCTACTAGTTCTGCATGTGGAACAGGGTCCATTAGACGTTCATTTACAGCTCAGATATCAAGGACACATACAAGTTCAACTACACAAACAAAATCACCTAGTGCTTCTTCCTCATTGTCTGTAACGAGTAGAGTTTCTCTTACAGATCGTATTACAAAAACAGTTAGTGCAACTGGTATTGTTAGTAAAACTAGTACAGTTTTACCATCTCAAACGGGTATAACTAGACCTAGTGTTTTGGGAACTCTTTCTTCTACTGCATCACCTGAAAGCACTGGGACACCATCTTCTACAGCTAGTCCTAATCCATCAAGAAGTAATCTTGCAACCCGCTCACAGACAAGTTCATCAAGCAATTCAAAGACAGGTTCTTCTTCTGTTTCTTATACACCTTCTTCAAGAGCTAGTAGATCACCATCTTCTTCAAGCACTATTACATCAAGTGAAAAGGGGACATCTACAACTCGTATATCAAATAGTGTATCAGCCTCCGGCCTATTTACAAAATCACAATCCTCAAGCCCATCGCCTCGTAGGTCGCATTCTATAAGTGTAACAAATTCACAGTCAGTTACAGCATCTAACTTGTATACATGGACACCAAGTATAACAACATTTCCAACTGGAGTAACTCAAACGGTTAGTCCAACAGATACATTTAGTGGATTGCAATCTTCTACGAATACTCCCAGCGTTACTACCGTGAATTCAGTATCATATAGTGATACTTCTACTAGTTCCCATTCATCTAGTCCATCCATAACATCTAGTGATTCTGGAACACCTCTTCCTTCTTTGACAAATGAACCAAGTGTTTCTGTATCTTCTAGTACATCGGTTTCATCTTCTGCTTTTCCGTCAAGTTCTTCCATGGAAACAGAAAGTCAATCGAGTTCTAGTTCTGCTAGAGTATCTGTATCACAATCACCTTCTGCTAACCCTTCAAGCTCTTCCAGAGTATCTTTTTCACAGACTACCACATCTACGAATTCTAAAACATCTTCTCTTTCAACTTCTACATCACCATCGCCTCTTAGATCTCGTTCTTCATCTTCGGCGCAATCTTATTCTAAGTCTCCCATACAATCTTTTTCGTCATCGCCAGAGGGCACTTTTTCACTTATATCATCTGAAACCCCTAAGAGTTCTGTATCTGAGGTTTCTTCCGCGACACCAGAAATTTCTCACACGCCCCTATTAACTCCATCTTCAGACCATTCTTATTCCACCTTATCAACTGGTACAGAAACTATACATGCGTCACCTAGTGCACTACATTCTAATTCACCCATGGGTTCTTCTAGTCCAGAACCTAGTATTACATCTTACCGTTCAGCTTCCACTCTAGATACAAATAGCCCTTCAGTTTCTTCTGAATCATCTCCTTCTCAGTCCCCATCGAGTACACATACCTCATCTCAAGTTTCAACATTTACAAATACACCATTGGTAACTCAGACTATAATTCCTACTGAAACACATATAGTTTCATCTAGTTCAGACGCAAGCACTTCTCCTTCTTCTTCATCTATACAAACATACTCGGCTACTACGACAGGTTCCTCTTTTTCATCTAGTTCTGCCACTGCATCTGTTACAAGCAGTTCTAATCCATCTGAAACCACTTCATCTTATCAGACACACACAGCTGTTACAACGGTTTCTTCTCAAGAAACGCAAAGTTCCACTGGGACTAGCAGTAGTTCGATCTCATCACTTAGTACAGAAACTAGCAGCTCTTTACAATCGGAAAGTGCAACATCTTCTTCATTACCAACGCAATCCATTTCTTCTCAAGCAACCGAGAGTTCTAGTAGTAGTAGTTCGATGTCGTCAGTTACTACAGGAACTAGGACCTCTTTACAGTCGGAAACGGCAACGTCTTCTTCATTAGCCACGTCTTCTTCTCAAGCAACTCAGAGTTCTAGCAGTAGTAGTTCGATGTCGTCACTTGCCACAGCAAGTAGCAGTTCTTTACAGTCGGAAACTGCAACATCTTCTTCATTGCCAACGGTATCGGTTTCTTCTCATGCAACTGAGAGTTCTAGCAGTAGTAGTTCGATGTCGCCACTTTCCACAGGAACTAGGACCTCTTTACAGTCGGAAACTGCGTCATCTTCTTCATTGCCAACGGTATCTGTTTCTTCTCGAGCATCAGAGACTTCTAGCAGTACTAGTTCAATGTCATCACTTACCACAGAAACTAGCACTTCTTTACAGTCTCAAACTGGAACATCTTCTTCATTGCTGACGGCATCTGGTTCTTCTAGAGCAACCGAGACTTCTAGCAGCAGTAGTTCAATTACATCACTTCGCACAACAAGTAGGACCTCTTTACAGTCTCAAACTGGAACATCATCTTCTACCCAGTCATTTTCATCAGTTGCCACATCAACTCCTACAGGAACTCCTACAGGAACTCCTACTAAAACACCTACGGGAACACCTACTCAAACTCCTTCTAATACTCCTTCGGCTACCTTGACTGGAACAGGAACTCTTACACCATCAGGAACACCTAGTCATACTCCTTCGGCTACCTTGACTGGAACAGGAACTCTTACACAAACAGGTTCTTCAACTCCTTCTAATACTAATACTCCATCAGTAACCCCTAGTAATTCAGGAACAGTTACACCAAGTCAAACCCCCACGGTTAGTATTACACCAACCAAATCAGCTACAAGCACTGTATCAGGCACTCCTAGTGGAACATTAACAAGTTCTGTAAGTCCAAGTAATTCAGGAACGCCTTCTGTTACAACTACCCCATCAAAATCAGGAACCCCTTCTGTTAGCCCATCAAAATCAGGAACTCCTTCCATGACACCGAGTAGGTCAAGAAGTCCTTCAGTGACACCGAGTAAGTCAGGAACTCTTTCTGGAACTTCTTCCATGACACCAAGTAAGTCAGGAACTCCTTCAGTGACACCATCACAAACTGGAACAGGTACATTATCTCAGACACCGAGTAAATCAGGAACTCCTTCTAATACTCCATCAAAAACTGCAACACCAACGTCTTCTTTATCAGGAGGGGCGTCAGTATCAGGAACACCCACACGGACACTGACACCTTCTTCAACTCCTTCGGTGACACAAACGGGTTCAGGGACTTTGACTGGTACTGTCACTAAATCAGGAACCCCTTCTGCTACAGTGACGCCCAGTAAGTCAGGAACCCCTTCTGTTACCCCATCAAAATCAGGAACTCCTTCCATGACACCGAGTAGGTCAAGAAGTCCTTCA
>ENA-UPTL01000139-UPTL01000139.1-marine-metagenome-genome-assembly--contig:-NODE-139-length-19408-cov-3.793210_pt1 | contig 19408 bp, 21 predicted proteins | sample MGYA00238170_ERZ767106 | MGnify/ENA primary metagenome ERZ767106 (study PRJEB28938, sample SAMN06267160) | marine metagenome | isolation source: Columbia River Estuary | place: USA:Columbia River Estuary...
CTGCGGCAGTAAACCAGCACCGGCTTGCCCGAATCGAGTTCTTTCGCCGCACGGGTGGCGAAATCCACCTTCCTCTCGCGATACACCGAGTGGATTTAGAGGGAATCGTGGAGCCGCTCAAGGGGCTGGGGCCGTTGTAAAATCGCATTCCACTCCTCCCTTGCAATCATCCTCCGCAAGTGGCAGATTCCCCGCCGTTGTCCCATGAAAAAAAACCCCACCACCCAGCCGGATCCGCTGGATCAAATGTCCGAGGAATACCGGAAGATCCGCTCGAATCAGCCAGCGCTTTCGTCGGCGGAAATGCGCGGACAACTGGAGAGGAACCGTTTGAAATACGCCGAACAATCGCAATCATCCAGCGAGCCGCACTCGTCCGATGGGCTGAAAAAAGCGGGCTGACCGTGAGTCCTTCCCTGTGGGAGGGAAAGGCAGTAGTCGGCGGCTCCGAGCACGATATCTGGGAAATGGATGGCGAGGTTTGGAAAGTCACCCGTCCGGATCGTTTCGGTTGGACTGTCCTTCCGGGAGAAGACGGAGTTCCACATATCGCCGAGGCCACGCCTCTCGAATATCTCGAACGCTGGCAAAACGCGAACCGCCTGCTTGGCGACAACGCGATCCTCCGGGGCGTATCGGAAACCGATGAAGGCGTTCAGGTTGTCATCTCGCATCCATTCATCGAAGGACCGTATCCGGAAAAGCGCGACATCATCGACGAGCTTTGCAAACGCGGATTCATTTTGGTGCCGAAGTTTTTCATCGGCTCCGAATCGGATTCGTCATTTTACAACGAGGCTAAGCGGATCGGGATATTTGACGCGACCTGCGACAATTTCATCCTCAGCCAAGGTGTGCCGATCCCGGTGGATGTGGTGATTGTTGAAGTCGGTCCCCTGCTGCGACTTCAATTACTTTGAAGAATCCCCCTCAGGCAGGGCAGGCTTGACGATCGGCTGGCCGGCCTTTTCCCAAGCGAGGATGCCGCCATCCAAGCTGCGGACGTCGGCGAATCCCAGTTTGACGAGGGCGGCGGCGGCTTCCGCGCTGCGGCGGCCGCTGCGGCAGTAAACCAGCACCGGCTTGCCCGAATCGAGTTCTTTCGCCGCACGGGCGGCGAAATCCTTGTCCGTCCACGGGATCAAAACCGCCTTGGCGAGGTGGTCGGTGGCGAATTCCTCCTGGGTCCGCACGTCGAGAATCCGCGCGCCGGGCGTGGCTGCCAGCCAAGTGGCTGCGGCTTCCGGTTTCATGGACACAGACTCTACTGCAGGCGCGGCGGCAAGGCTCCCGGCGAGGATGGCGAATGCGATGGCGAGTGTTTTCATAGCAGGCACCATCGACCCGAACCGTTGCTGGATCAAGTTTGAACCGCTGAGACGCAGAGGCCGCAAAGGAAGCACAAAGCCGGACTGATGGACTTTCTGTGAAAATTCTTCGCGATCCCCGTCAGACGTCGCCGCGGTGTTCCCCTCCACTGGATTTCGAACGTCATCTCGCCTCGGATGACCCAGAGTGAACTTTCCCTTTCCGGCCCCGCGGGCGAATGCTACCCTAGCGCCATGGATGCTCTCACCCTCGAACAGGAAGCGCTGAAACTCACCCCGCTGTCCCGCATCCGGCTGGCCGACTTGCTCTACACGAGTCTCGAAGTCGAGGCGGACCGCGAGTGGAACCGCAAGGCCATCGCCGAATGCGAATCCCGCTACGAGGCCTACAAAAGCGGGGAAATGGGGTCGAGTGAAGGGCTCGGGTTCCTTGACCGGATCGAATCCAAGACTCCAGGACCATGACGCTGCGCGTTCTGGACGCGGCTGAACGGGAAGTCGCTGACGCCTTCGATTACTACGAGTCCCAATCCGAGGGCCTGGGTCGCCGGATGACTGGGGAAATCCGGGAGCCGCTGGCGGGGATTCTCGATTTTCCGGAAGCCCATCCGATTTTCGATCCCGTCCACCGCAAGCGGAACCTCAAGAAATTCCCTTACGGCATTATCTTCAGGATCGAAGGAGAGGAAGTGGTCTTCGTCGCCTGTTCTCATCTTCGTTCGGATCCGGCCAAATGGAGGGAACTCCTCAAAACGCGCTGAGATGCGAGTGTGAAGCACCGTCCCAAGCGGACCGGCCGTTGTCGTGGTCGTCTTTCTTCCAGAACGTCACACGTCCCCGCGATGGTCTTTTTCCAACTGGATTCGATCCGCGAGGTTGCGGGCTTTCACGCTGTTGCGCTTGGCCCAGCGCTCGACGGCCATCTGCCGCTTCTCGGAACGCTTCTTCAACGCCGCGATCTCGGTCTCGAGGTTGAGGAAATTTTCATACCGCGCCGGATCGAGCGTGCCGGCTTCCACGGCGGCCCGGATCGCGCATTTCGCGTCCTTGCGGTGGCTGCAGTCGGAAAACTTACACTCGGCGGTGAGCGCCTCGACGTCGGCGAAACTGTCGCGAAGGGTGGCCTCGTCGGTCCACATCTGGATCTCGCGCATGCCGGGGTTGTCGATGAGCATGCCGCCGTTGCGCAGCGGCACGAGCTCGCGGGAAGTGGTGGTGTGGCGGCCCTTGCCGGTGATTTCGTTGCACTCGCTGGTCCACTGCCAATCCTCGCCGTAGAGTTGGTTGACGAGAGTGGATTTGCCGACACCGCTGGAGCCGACGATGCACATGGTGACGCCCTTTTTGATGTATTTCTTGAGCACCTTGAGGCCTTGGCCACTGACCGCGCTGGTGACGTGGACGCTCGCGCCGTCCCACAGCGCGGCGATTTCCGCGGCGGCGGCTTGGCTTTGCTCGATGGGGAAAAGGTCGGATTTGTTCACCAGCACCACCGCCTTCGCGCCGCTGCGGCCGATGAGCATGAAGTAGCGCTCCATCCGGCGGATGTTGAAATCCGGGCCGGCGTCGGTGACCACGGCGACCAGGTCGATGTTCGCGCCGATGACTTGCGCCTGGCTGCTGTTGCCGGGCATTTTCCGGGAAAAACACGTGCGCCGCGGCAGCATCGCACGGATCACGGACGGCTGGTTTTCATCGCCGAGCTCGACCATCACCCAGTCGCCCACGGCGGGCAAATCCGCGTCGCAAGCGGCCTCGTGCCAGACGCGGCCGCAGAGGATGACGTCGATTTCATCGCCGTCCGCGAGGAAAGCGCCGTAGTTGATGACCGTCTCGCGGATCAGCCGCGCAGGCACCCAGCCTTTTCCGGCTAAGGCCGCGCGGGCAGTTTCCAATTCGGGGTTCCAGCCGAGTTCCTTCAAATTCATTCGCCGGCAACGTAGCGCAAGCAGCGCGGCTGTCGATTCCTGCGTTGGGGCGAATTCCCCGCTCACCCCCAGCGCTGCGCCCATTCCGCGGGCAGGCGCATGGGTTTGCCGGCGGGCATCTGGACGAGCGCGAGGGCTTGGCGCGCGGTGACCAGCAGCGCGCCGTCCGATTCGCGAACCATCTCAAACGCGCACCAAAACCGGGCGCGCGACATTTCATCGAGCCGCCCGCGGATCACCAGCCAGTCGCCGAGCTTGGCCGGCAGCTTGTAATCGACCTCGGTGCGGGTGACGACCGGATAAACCTGGGTGCCGGACATCGTCGGCAGGTCCATGCCCATTTGCGCGGCGAGCCGGGTGCGGCAGGTTTCGATCATCCGCAGATAGGCGAGATTATGCACGACGCCGCCGCAGTCGGTGTCGAAAAACATGACTTCTTCGCGGGTTTCCAGAGTCGGGACGCTGTCGGGCATGCGCCGATTTAGGCCCAGCCGGGCGAAATCCGCAACGCCCGCGGTTCGGGATTTTTCCTTGAGTTTGCAAAGACCCTCACCGAGTCTCCGCCCGCGGATGAGACTGCTAGTGACATGGCTGATGGTGATTTGCACGCTGGCCGGGCTCAACGCCCGCGTCCTCGCTGCCGACGCCGGCCGGTTCGCCGTCTGCGCCCCGGCGGCCGAGTCCTGCGGCCATGATCATCACCACGCGCCCGCACCCGAGGAACATCACCACGATGGCGACGACTGCCCGATGGATCACCACCATCACTCCGATTGCTGCGCGCAGGCACAGCCGCTGACGGTGGAAAACCATCCTAACCGCTTGCTCGGAATTCCCGACTCCTCGCTGCTAGGATTTCTCCGCGAGAGCGAGGTTGCGCCCGAGGCGCCGGTTCTCGGGTCGGAGAAACCGCCGTTGATCTGAGCGCCGCTTGATCGTGCTCCGGCGTGCCTGTGAGGCCCGCCGTCGTTCCCGCCCGGCACCGCTACGCCGGGCCGGACTCTGGCTTCAAATCCGCATTTCCACCGCGGTCATTCATTTCAACTATCATGTCCAAATTTCATCCACTGGCCGTGCTGGCGCTTGCCGCCATGGCCACCATCCCGCTCCGCGCGGAACCTAACGTCATCGTCTCGCTGACCTCGGTCGGCGACCGCATCCGCGCCCAGAACCCCGATCTCGCCGCCGCCCGCCTCCGCATCCAGGAAGCGCTCGGCCGCATGAACCAGTCCGGCCGCCTCGCGAATCCCCAGCTCGAGACCGCCGTCGAACAAAACTCCGGCTTCCGCGAGGGAAGGTTCGAGATCGGCGTTTCCCAGCGTTTTCCGCTCACCGGACGCCTGCGGCTGGAAAAGGACATCTCGCTCACCGAGCTGAAATCCGCCGAAGCCGAGGTCCGCGAAGTCGAGCGCCAGCTCACCGGCCACGCCCGCGCGGCCGTGGTGAAAATCCTCGCCACCCACCAGCGCCGCGAGCTCCTCCGCCAGCAATCCGCGGTCTCCGGCGAGTTCGCCAAATCTCTATCGAAAACCGCGGCGAAGGGCGAAGGCTCGCCGCTCGACGCCGGCCAGGCGAAGCTCGAAGCCTCCAGCTTCGCCCTGGAAATCCGCCAGCTCGACGCCGTGGAGGCCGCCCTGACCGGCGAGCTCAAGCCGCTGCTGGGAATGCGCCCCGGCGAGGCGCTCGGCATCGGCGGAACCCTGCCGGAACCGACGCCGCCACCCGCCGGAGCCGACCCCTCGCGCCGCCCGGACTTGCAAGCCGCCCAGCTCGCCGCGCTCGCCGCAGCGCAGGGAGTCGCGCTCGAACAATCCCGCCGCCACGACGACATGGAAGGCGGGATTTTCGCCGCCGCCGAGCGCGCGGAGGACGCCCCTAACGGCTACGACAACGAAGCCATCGTCGGCCTCCGCTTCAAAATCCCGCTGCCGCTGCGGAACAAGAACGAAGGCGCCATTCAGGAAGCCGAGGCGCGCCAACAGCGCAAGGAAATGGAAGCCACCGCCCTCGGCCGCAATATCCGCCTGCAAGCCGAAGCCGCCCGCGACGAGATGCGCGCCTGGGCGGAGATGATCGCCGAAATCAACAGCACCCTGCTCCCGCTCGCCGACGGGCAATCCGCGCTGGCGGAAACCGCCTATCGCAGCGGCCAGGGCGAAATCCAATCCGTCCTCCGCGCCCGCGAAAAACGCCTGCAACTCGCCGCCGCCCGCCTCGACGCCCTCCGCGAGTTCCACCTCGCCCGCGTCCGCCACGACACCGCACTCGCCAAACCCTGATTCTATCAATTTATGAAATTCCTATCTGTTTCCCTGCTCCTCATCACGTCCGCCATCGCGGCCGAAACCGCGCCCCGCAATGAACAAACCGTCGTGCTCGACGCCACCGGCGTGCGAAACCTCGGCATCGAAACCGTCGCCGTCGAGGAGTCCACCTTCGAGCGCGGCATCCCGGTGCTTGGTGAAATCGAACACACCTGTGAGAGCCACTCCGTCCTCTCCAGCCGCATCGCCGGCAAGATCATCGAAGTCGGCGTCCACAAGGGGGAGTTCGTGAAAAAAGGCGACGTCCTGCTCCGCGTGGAAAGCCGCCAGCCCGGCGATCCGCCGCCGGTGATCGAGCTCAAAGCCCCGGCCGACGGCCTCGTCACCCGCTCGGAAGGCCACCTCGGCGCGCCCGTCGAGCCCGACAAGGAGCTGATGGAAATCCTCGATCTATCCACCGTGTGGGCCGTCGCCCGCGTGCCGCAACACCAGGCCGCCCTGCTCGTCGAAGGGCTCGCCGCGCGGATCCGCGTCCCCGCGCTCGGCAAGGAGGAATACGAGTCGGAATTCCTCCGCCTCGGCACCGGCAACGATCTCGCGAAGGGAACTCTCGAAGCCGTTTTCGAACTGCCCAATCCCGGCAACAAACTCCGTCCCGGCATGCGCGCCGAGATTTCCCTCATCGCCTCGAAACGCGACGGCGTCTTCAGCGTGCCGCGCGAGGCCCTGCAAGGCGACCGCTCGGACCGCTTCGTTTTCATCAAGGACTACGAGTTGGCAAACGCGTTCGTTAGGGTTCCCGTCACCGTCGGCGAGATCGGCGGCGACCGCGTCGAAATCACCGCCGGACTCATGCCGGGCGACGAGGTTGTCTTGAAAGGAGCCTATGCCCTTTCGTTCGCCGGCAAGGGCAGCGCCTCGCTCAAGGACGCGCTCGATGCCGCCCACGGCCATCCCCACAACGAGGACGGCACCGAGATGTCCAAGGAACAGATCGCCGCCGGGGAAGCCGGTCACGCCCACGATCACGGCGGTCATTCTAGCAATCATCTGACAATCTTCCTCGCCATCACCAGCGGCGTGCTGTTCCTGCTGTTGCTGGCCTCGCCCTTCATTTTCCGCGCCCGTTCCCAAGCCTGACGCCATGCTCAACCACCTCATCCGCTTCTCGCTGAAGAACCGCGCGCTGGTCATCGCCGTCGCGCTGCTGGTCATGCTGCTAGGACTTCGCACCGCCACGGAACTCCCCGTCGAAGTCCTCCCGGACATGACCAAGCCCACCGTCACCGTGCTGACCGAAGCGCCCGGCCTCGCCCCCGAGGAGGTCGAAACCCTCGTCACCCGCCCGCTGGAAAACGTCCTGCTAGGCGTCGGCGGGCTCGACCGCCTGCGCTCGAATTCCGACGTCGGCCTCTCGCTCGTCTTCGTCGAGTTCGCCTGGGGCACCGACATTTACAAGGCCCGCCAGCTCGTCCAGGAACGCCTGCAAGCCGCGCGTCTGCCCGCGGGCGCGCGCTCCGGCATGACGCCCGTTTCCTCGCTGATGGGGGAAATCCTCCTCGTCGGCCTGCGCTCAAAGGACCACGCCGTCGCGCCCATGGACCTCCGCACCTTCGCCGAGTGGACCGTCGCCCGCCGCCTGCAAAGCATCCCCGGCGTGGCGGAAGTCCTCGCCATCGGCGGCGGCGTCAAGCAAGTCCATGTCGAGCCGGACCTCCTGAAAATGCAGGCCGAGGGCGTCTCGTTAGAGGAGTTGGAAAAGGCCGTCTCGCTCTCCGCGGGCAACGCCACCAGCGGCTACCTCCAGTCCGGCCCGCGCGAAATCATGGTGCGAAACCTCGCCATGACCGCCGACCCCGCGGACATCGCCGCCGCCATCGTCAAACAGGTGGACCAGCGCATGATCACCATCGGCGACGTCGCCACGGTGAAATTCGGCGTCGCCACCATGCGCGGCGACGCGGCGATTGCCTTCGAGGGCGACCAGCGGGAAACCGCCGGCGTGGTCCTCAGCATCGACAAGGCTCCCGGTTTCGACACGCTGGAACTAACCGCCAAAATCGAAAAGGCGCTCGAAGAACTCCGCCCCGGCCTGCCGCCCGGCGTCGAGGCCGGCATCCTTTTCCGGCAGGGCGATTTCATCGAGCACGCCGTCGGCAATCTCAAGGCAGCGATCCGCGACGGCGCGATCATGGTGACCATCATCCTCTTTCTCTTCCTCCTCAATGTCCGGACCACCCTGATCACCCTAACGGCCATCCCGCTGTCCTTCGCGATCACGTTCCTCACCTTCAAATGGTTCGGCACCGGGGTGAACAGCATGACGCTCGGCGGCATCGCCGTGGCCATCGGGATGGTGGTGGACGACGCCATCGTCGATGTGGAAAACGTCTTCCGCCGCCTGCGCGAAAACGCCGCGCGGCCCGATCCCAAGCCGCGTCTCGAAGTGATCGCCGCCGCGTCGAGCGAGGTGCGCTCCAGCATCCTCTACGCCACCATCCTGATCGTGCTCGTTTTCGTCCCGCTGCTAGGACTGGCGGGATTGGAAGGTCGGCTGTTCCGCCCCATCGCCATCGCCACGATTGTCAGCATGGCGGCATCGTTCATCGTTTCCCTAACGGTGATTCCGGTGCTTTGCTCGTTCCTGCTCAAGCCGAAGGAAGGCAAGCCGCACCGCGACGGGCCGCTGGTGAGAGCGCTGAAAGCCTTCACCCGCGCGACCTTCCTGCGCGCGGCCTTCGGCGCGCCGCTCGCGGTCATCGGCGTGGTCGTTCTGCTAGTCGTCGCGGCGGGCATGCTCTATCCGGGCATGGGCAAGGAATTCCTGCCGACCTTCAACGAGGGCAGCGCCACCATTTCCTTCGCCAGCGCGCCGGGCAGCTCGTTGAAACAGTCGAATGAAGTCGGGCAAAAAGCCGTCGAGCTGTTGTTGCAAATCCCCGAGGTCAAAACCGTCGGCCGCCGCGCCGGCCGCGCCGAGCGCGACGACCACGTCATGCCCGTTTCCGTGAATGAATTCGACGTCGAGTTCCGCGAAGGCGGCCGCGGGCGCGAGCAGGTTTTCGGGGAGATCCGCGAGAAACTCAAGGGGATCCCCGGCACCTTCGTCAACGTCGGCCAGCCCATCGGCCACCGCCTCAGCCACATGCTCAGCGGCGTTTCCGCCAAGATCGCGGTGAAGATCCATGGGCCGGATCTCGACACCTTGCGCCGCCTCGGCACGCAGGTGAAGGACGCCGGCAAAAGCATCTCCGGGCTAACTGACGTGAACCTGGAAGCCCAAGTCCCGATCCCGCAGATCCGCATCGAGGTGAACCGCGCGCGCGCCCGCCTTGAAGGGCTCTCGCCGGGCGAAATCAACGGCCAGGCCTCCAGAATGTTAGGAGGCACGCTGCTCGGCGAGCTCCGCGAGGGCGAGGCCACCGTGGACCTCGTGATGCGCCTGCCGGAATCCTGGCGCACCTGGCCGGAGAAAACCGGCGAACTCTTGATAGAAACGCCGGACGGCCGCCATCTCCCGCTTTCCCTCGTCGCCGACGTCCACGAGGTCAACGGCCCGAACGTGATCAACCGCGAGAACGGCCAGCGGCGCATCGTCATCGGCGCGAACACCGCCGAGCGCGACCTCGAATCGCTGGTGGAAAACTGGCAGCGGGCGGTCGCCGAGCGGGTGAAGCTTCCCGACGGCTACACGCTGCGCTTCGAGGGCGAATACCTCGCCCGCCAGCAGGCTTCGCAGCGGATTCTCATCCTCTTCGCCATCATCGCCGGAGTCATCGCGGTGCTGCTAACGGGCTATTTCCGCAGCCTGTCACTCGCCTTGCAGGTCATGCTCAATCTGCCGCTCGCCCTCGCCGGCGCGCTCGCCTTCACCTGGTGGAAAATCGACAACATCAGCATCGCCACCCTCGTCGGCTTCATCGCCGTGGGCGGCGTGGCCGCTAGAAACGGGATCATGATGATTTCCCACTACCTCCACCTCATGCGCCACGAAGGCGAGGTTTTCGGCATCGCGCTGATCACGCGGGGCACCCAGGAGCGCCTGGTGCCCGTGCTCATGACCGCGCTGGCGGCCGGCATCGCGCTCATCCCGCTGGTCCTCGCCCCCGGCGAGCCCGGCAAGGAAATCCTCCACCCCGTCGCCGTCGCCATCGTCGGCGGGTTGATTTCCTCCACCCTCCTCGACCTCGTCGTCACCCCCGCCGTCTTTTTCCTGCTAGGGAGAAAAGCGGCCGAAAATGCTCTCAGGCTGGACGCTCCAGCCGCCCGATAGAAACCAACCATCACCAACATGAAAACCAAATTGACCACACTGCTCCTCGCCCTCACCGCCAGCTTCGCCTTCGGCCATGGCGAAGCTGAACTCGGACCCAACAAGGGACGCATCGTCGAATTCAGCACCAACGAAAGCATGCATGGCGAGGTCGTTCAAAAAGACGGCAAGCTCCACATCGCCCTTCTCGACAAGGACATGAAGCCCGTGAAAGTGGATGCGCAGGACATCACCGCCACGGCAGGCACCCGCGACAAGCCCGTGAAACTCGAAGTCACCAAGAGCGAAAGCGGGTTCACCGTCGCCGCGCCCAAGGCGGGCGAGTGGCTGATTTTGCAATACAAGCCGGACAAGTCCGCCAAAGCGATCACCGCACGGCTGCACTATGACGTGAAGAAATGCGGCACCTGCCAGAGTCCCGAGTGGCTCTGCTCTTGCCATTAGATCCTGCGAGGCAACGAAAGATATTGTATCAAGGAACCATTCGTGCGATTGTGCCGAAATGGTCGAATCCGTTATCGAGAAAATTCGTCGTGTCGCCGTCGTGGTGGCCCATCCGGATGATGAAACCCTGTGGGCGGGAGGCCTTCTGCTAAGTCATCCCGAGTGGAATCCCTTCGTCGTGACACTCTGCCGCGGCAGCGATCCGGAGCGGGCTCCGAAATTCCTGTCCGCCCTCGGCCGGTTCAACGCGCGAGGCGTGATGGGCGATTTGGATGACGGTCCCGATCAGGCTCCGCTCGCCGCCTCGCTGGTGCGTGAAACCATCCTGTCACTACTGCCGGAACGCGACTTCGATCTTCTAATCACCCACGCTCCCCGCGGCGAATATACCCGCCACCGCCGGCACGAGGAGGTTTCCCGGGCAGTCCGGGTGCTATGGAAAAGAGGAGATCTCCGCGCCGCGAGACTCTGGCAGTTCGCCTACGACGACCGGGAAGGAAGCGGCGCTCCCCGGCCCCGTGAGGACGCCGACTTCCAGTTCCCTCTATCCGACGAGCTGTGGGACCGCAAGTCCACGATCATCACCGACGTCTATGGATTCGGCCCCGACAGCTGGGAAGCCCGCGCGGTCACGCGTGGCGAGGCTTTCCATTGCTTCGTCGGTTAGCCCGGCTCCGGAAGTTCCCCCCCATGAAAATCCTGATTCTCTATCACTATCCTCCCGCTCCCGGCGGGCTGGCCACCCAGGCGGACCTTCTCTACAAGGGGCTGTTGGAAATCGGGGTGGACGCGCGGCCGGCCCACCTCAAGTCGGACCTCGAAAAAGAATGGTATTACCGCACGTTCAAGCCGGACGTGGTGGTGGGCGTGGGTTTCTGGGGCGATGTGCCGGACATCGTCCTGCATCCCCAGCGCTTCGGGATCCGCGCGGTGCCATGGATTCTGGCAGACGGCTACGTCGCCAACTACCGCGACGTTCTTGACGCGCTGCCGCTCATCCTCGTGCCGTCGGATTGGGTCCGGGAAACCTTCGTCAGGGACGGCATCCGCGGAGACCACGCCGTGACCTTGCCGGTCGGATGCGACACGGACAGCTTCATTCCGAGGACGGCGGACAGCCCCGAAGTCCGGGCGGTGCGCGACGGGCTCGGGGTTTCACCGGAGGAGCTCCTCGTTCTAACTGTGGGTGGCGATGCCGCGTCCAAGGGCGGGCGCGAGGTGATGGAAGCCCTCGCCACGTTGGGCGATGAAGTGCCACCGTGGCGCTATGTCTGCAAGGTCTGGCCGCAGGACCGGACGACCGTGCAGAACGATCTCGATCTCGAACTGGCCCGCAGCCTCGGGATCTCTGACCGCGTCAGCTTCGAGACGCACTTGGTGTCCCGCAATCTCATGCCCTATCTGATCGCCGCCTGCGACGTCTATGCCGCGCCCTCGCGGCTGGAGGGATTCGGGATGCCGCAGGTCGAGGCGGGGGCCTGCGGCAAGCCCGTCATCGGCATCCGCGCGATGGCCATGCTCGACACGTTGGTCCACGGGGAAACGGCGTTTCTCGCCGGCGTGGCGCGGGAAATCCGCATCACGGAGACCGTGTTAGGACCGGAGTCCGGCTTCGAACCGAACCATCGGGTGGTTTTCGACAAGCCGCGCGTCGCGGACTACCGCGCCAGTCCGCAGGACATCGCCGGGCATTTGAAGCAGCTCCTCAACGACCCCGGCCTGCGGCAGCGGATGGGCGAGGCGGGACGGCGGCGGGCGGTGGAGCGCTTTGATTACCGGCTCGTCGCCCGGCGTTTGATCGAAATTCTCAACGAACACCCCTCCTGAAATGAACGCGTCCATCCAAGAAGCCAAAGCCGCCGCGCTTGAAGTGCTTCTTCACAATTGCCGTGGTCCCTGCGACGGTCTTCCGCGCACGGCGGGCTGGGGCTATCCCGAGCCGTACACCCGGGACCTGCTCATTTCCGCCCTCGGCATCTTCGCTACGGGAAACGAAGTGCTTCTCCACTCGCTGCGCCGGGTGCTGGCGACCCTCGCCCTGAACCAGAGTCCGCGCGGGATGATCTCCTCGCTCGCACACGATCCGGAGGACCGCGGAGCCAGCGATACCACGCCGTTGTTTCTTCTGGTGTTAGGAATGTTCCGGCGCTTCACCGGCGACGAGGATTTCCTGGAAGACGCGGCGACAAAGGCGCTCCAATGGATGGACTATCAGACCATCGACGACCGGGAATTGGTGGGCCAGCAACCGACCAGCGACTGGCGGGACGAACATTGGGTCCTCGGCCACGGCCTGTATGTGAACGCGCTCGTGCACGGCTATCGCAAAATCCTCGGCATGGACGAGCGCGCCGAAGCCCTGCGGATCGACGCGAACCGCGAGGACGGCAGAGGTTTCGTCACCGAGGGCCAGGCCACCTATGCCCTTTGGTTTTACAAAGTGCTGCGGGACAAGCGCTGTGACCTGCTAGGGAACAGCCTCGCCATCCTCACCGGCCTGGCGGATCGCGAGCGGTCGCGGGAAATGCTCGCCTGGATCGAAGCGCACTGCGACGCGATGCGCGAGGAGGGCGAGTTGGCGCTGGAGTTGGCGCCTTGTTTTTTCCCGTTCATGCAGCCGTCGGATCCCGACTGGCACCCGCGTTATGAAATCTACAACCCGCCCGGCCACTATCACAACGGCGGCGTCTGGCCCTTTGTCTGCGGCTTCCACATCGCCGCGATGGTGGCCGCCGGCGAGCAGGAGATGGCGGAAGCAAAGCTCCAAGCCCTCACCCGCCTCGTGCGGATTTCCCGCAAACTGCCTTCCGCTGCTTTCGGTTTCAACGAGTGGTTCCGCGCCCAGGACGCCAGCCCCGCGGGTGAGGACTGGCAGACTTGGTCCGCGTCCATGTATCTCTACGCCGCCGCCTGCGTGGAGACGGGCAGGGCCTTGTATTTCTAGCGGGCCGCGACGAGGTCGTAGCCGCGCCAGTCGCCGATGGTGATGTCGGCGAATTCGCCGACGGGGATGCTTTCGTCCACCATCACGGAGCCGTCGATTTCCGGGGCGTCCCACTGGGTGCGGGCGACGCCGGGCTGCTCGACCAACACGCGGACCTGTTTGCCGACTTGCGCCTGGTTGGTCTCGCCGGCGATTTTCTGGAGCGCTGCCATGGCGCGCGACCAGCGGCTTTTGCGGGTGGCGTGGTGGAGGTGGCCGTCCATCTTGTTAGCGCGGGTACCTTCTTCCTTGGAGTATTGGAAAACGCCGGCGCGCTCGAAGCGGAACTCCTCGATGAACTCCAACAATTCCTGGAAATCCTCCTCGGTCTCGCCGGGGAAGCCGACGATGAAGGTGGTGCGGATGCCGAGGCCGGGGATGCCGGCGCGCATCCGGCGCAGCAGGTCGCGGATGTAGTCGCCGCTGGTCACCCGCTTCATGGCGGTGAGCATTCTATCTGAAATATGCTGGAGCGGAATATCGACGTATTTCGCGACCTTGTCGCACTCGGCGATGGTGGTGATGAGCTCGTCCGACCAATGCGCGGGGTGGGTGTAGAGCAGGCGAACCCAGAAATCGCCTTCGATCTTGTTGATCTCGCGCAGCAGGGTGGAGAGCGATTCGCCGCGGGTGGAATCGACCGGTGAGCTCGGCGTGGGACGTTTGCCTTCCCACTGGTCCATGCCGAAGTAGGTGGTGTCCTGCGAGATGAGGTTGATTTCCTTCACGCCGGATTTCACCAGCGCTTCCACTTCTCTAACGACGGAGTCCTGCGTGCGCGAGCGGTGTTTGCCGCGGATGGTCGGGATGATGCAGAAGGTGCAGGTGTGGTTGCAGCCCTCGGCGATTTTCACATAGGCGAAATGATCGGGCGTGAGGCGGATGCGCGGCGTCGAGTAGTCCGGGACGTATTGCGGCTTAAGGGTGACGAAGTCGCGCGGGTCCTCGGTGGCGGACGGACCCTCGGTTTTCTGGACCTCCGAGTCGTTCTGTTTTCCCAACAGGTTCTCGATGATCGGGGCGACCTTGGTGATTTGGTCGAGGCCGATGAAAGCGTCCACCTCTGGCATGATGCCGGGCAGGTCCTTGGCGAAACGTTGTGATAGACAACCGGCGACGATGATTTTCTGGCGCTCGCGGTCGGGATCTTCCGAGCGGTCCTTCACGGCGCCGAAGATGGCGTCGATGGACTCCTGCTTCGCCATGTCGATGAACGAGCAGGTGTTGATGATGAGGACATCCGCGAGCTCGGGATCGGGCGTGAGGGACATGCCGGCTTGGGCGAGGTGGCCGATCATGACTTCCGAGTCGATGAGGTTTTTGGCGCAACCGAGTGAGATGAGACCGACGGTGGTGGACATAAAAAGAGAGCGAAGAAGTGATCAGTAATCAGTGATCAGAAGGTGATAGGAAAATGGATGGCCTACAGCACTTCTTAATACTGCGGCGGCAGGATGAGTTCGTCGCCGACCTGCGGCTTGACCTGGCCGAAGCCTGGCAGCGGGTTGGCGATCGCGCCCTCGGCGGTGATGTCGGAAACCTTGAGCTGGCCGAGAATGCCGGTCTTGCGGCGGATGGCGACGATGACGCCGGTTTGGATTTGCTCGGGCAGCAGCACCTCGAAGGTGACAAATCCGCCGTATTGCGCGTCCTCGACGTATTCCTTGATGCGGCCGACGAGCAGGGCGTCGCTGATCATACGGGCGCGGCGGAGTTCGCTGTCCTTACCCTCGAGGCCGCGCTGGGCGAGCAGGCCTTCTTCGTCTTGGGCGACTTTTTTGTCGCGGGCCTCGGCTTCCTTGCGGAGTTCGATTTCCTCGAGGGCGCGCTTGTTTTGGGCTACTTGGAGCTTCATCGCCTCGAGTTCGGAGTTGGCGGGCGTCTGGACGGATTCGCTGCGGAGCAACTGCAAATCCCGCTGCATCTTGAGGTTGTCTTGCTCAGCGCGGAGTTCCTTCACTTGCTTTTGGAGGCGGGCGATTTCATCCGCCGGGGTGTTCTTCACCCCTTGGTTCATGCCCTGCCAGGAGACGGCGAGCGCGCCGAGCAGCAGCGCAATCGTCGCGCCAAGGAGAAGTTTCATCGTGTCCATGGGCGGGACGTTGGACGGGGCGGGAGCGGATGTCAACGCGGGGCGAGAACTCCGGATGACGTGGAATTCTTGCTCAGCCAGGCTTCGGCAGAGGCCGGATCTTCCCGCTTCCATGCGTCAAGGGTGCGGCGATACATCTGATCGCGCTGTTTCTCGTCGCCGATCCGGGCGATGGCCGTGACGGCGGTGGCGGGATCGTTGCCAAAGGAATGCCAGACGAAATTCTGCACCACGCGGTCGTTCACGTCGTTGGGGTAGCGGTCCATCAGGGAGACCGCCGCCTTCGGGTTTTGCACGGCGGCGCTGGTGATCATGCCGCGGAGGGCGTTGCTGCGGGCGTCACCGCTGGGCAGGGTGTTGAAGGAATTCCAAGCGGCTTGCTCGTCCTTTTTCGCCCACGCGCTGTAAATATCATCGATCCGGCGCCGCGAAGCTTCGCCTGGGTTGGCGAGGAGCCAGGAAACGGTGCCGGCCGGATCGGTGGTGGCGAGTTGCTCGGCGACCCGCATCATCGCGCCGTTGCGCAGGGAATCATCCGTGATGGCGGCGATCCACGAGCGGGTGGCTTCCGATCCTTGCTGGAGCAGATGCGGTAAGATGGAATCGAGGGCTTTGCCGCGTTCCTCGCTCAGCGGCATGCTGACGAGAAGCTCGGTGGCTCGCGCGGGGTCGGATGCGGCGATGCCGCGAATGATTCCCGGCATGTAAGGATTGGCTTCATCGCCCTCGTGATTCGCTTTGGCCCAGCGGATGGCGGCCTCCGGATCGGTCGAGGCCCATGAGGTGAGAATCGTGCCGGCGGCGAAATCGTTAGTCGTGTTTTCCTTGGCATAAGCAAGGGCGGCCAGCGGATCGGCCTGGCCCCATGCCGTTAGCAGCAAGGAATACTCGCCCATCCGCCCTTCGGTGAGGCCGAGACTGCGGAAATGGGCGACCGCTCCTTCAAAATCGCCGGGTGCGAGTTGATCGATGAAAGCCAGTAACGCGCGATTCCGGTCCAGTGGGTTTTCGCCGCGGATGATCGACTCGAGACGCGCCAGGCGGTCTTGGGAGGTTGATTTCGCGTCACGCTCCGGGCGGGTGCTGCGCGAGGAGCTCTTGGATTCCGCTCCATTTCCCGGGAAATTCCGTGATGACGAGCGGGTTGACCGGGTTTCGGCCGGGTCGGTTTGATCTTCCCTCGACGAAGCCGAAGAAGAAACGCGGCCTGCCATGAATCCGCCGGCTCCGATGAGAACAAGGGCGGCCAAGGCGGTGAGAGGCGTGAGTTTCATGAGTTTTGAATGACGCGAATGATTACATCACCATAACGACCCACGCTCCCGGTTTTTTCCAAAAACCGTCGGCGGATCAACCGGCGAAGGCATTCGCAGGCAGCCCCCGGACCCCGAGGCCACGGATCACGAACAACCGTCCGGCATGCTCCTCGACCACCGATTTGTGGACGCCGGTGGTGACGTAAAGGTCCGCCAAATCCGGCCCGCCGAACGCGCACGCGGTCGTCTCCAAGCACGGCAGCTCCACGCGCCGCAGCTCCGCGCCGGACTCCGGATCGAAGCAAACCACGCACGCGCCATGGCAAAACGCGACCCACAAATTCCCGTCCGCATCGAGGGTCATTCCGTCCGGGGAGGAATCGAGATGCGCCGTGGAAACCACGCCGCGCATGTTCCGCAGGTGGCCGTCCTCGTAGTCGAAGGCGAGCACTTCACGCCGCGGCGTATCGATGTAAAAAACCGTTTTTCCGTCCGCGGACCAGGCGATTCCGTTGGAATTCGTGACCGGCCCGAAGGCTTCGTGGAGCGTGAGATCCGGGTCGAGCCGGTAGAGCCGGGCATCGCCGGTTTTCTTCACCAAACTGATCGTTCCGGCGAAAAACCGGCCGTCGGGGGAGCACTTGCCGTCGTTGAAACGGTTGTCCGGCTTGTCCGGTTCCGGGTCGGCGATCGGGGTGAGCCGGCCACTTTCCTCATCGAGAAAAAACAACCCGTCATCGCCCGCGATGACCAGCCCGCCGCTCTCGCGGGGAACCACGGCGCCCACGCGTTGACCGACGTCCCAGGATTTCTCGCTGCCGTCGGCCGGGTCGAAACGATGAACTCGGTGGCCCTCGATATCGACAAAATACAAGGCCCCGCGCCACCACAGCGGGCCTTCGCCCCACTGGCTGCGGATGTTTCCAATCGGTTCGATGCTGACCATGACGGAAGCCTAAAAGCCCGGGGAAAGGCGCGCCATCGCAAAATCGCCGATCCAAGGCTTTCATTTTATCTAACCTCTGACAAAGTGCCATTCATGCGCAGCGAGGCTTCCAGTGACGTCTTCAAGGTTTGGCTCTACGCCGCGGCGTCGGTGCTGCTCGGCGCGTGGGCCTCCCCGCTGCTCTACAATGCCGGAAAAGCGGTCGCGGAAATCTGCGCCACCAAACAAACCAACGGCCCGCTGGAATGGTTGGCGCGGATCTGCCAGACGACGGATTTTCCGGGGTTTTTCGAGGCGAGCCTGGTGATTTTCGCGATGATATTGTTCCTGCCGTTCATGCAATGGCTGCGCGGCGGACGGGCGGGAGGAGATCGAAATCCGTGGTCGTTCCGCCTGCCGGACAGTGCCAGGACGCGCACGGCCGGACAGCGGTTGGCGAAGAATCCACACGGGCTGCGGCAGGGCGTGACGGGTTTCTTACTCGTCAGCGCGCTGTTTCTCATGATCGCCGGCGTGATGGTCCTCACGGGGATTTTCGAGTGGAAAAGTCCGGGTGAAAACATGGCGAAGCTCGTGTTGCGAGCCTTCGCGGCGGCGCTCGGGCTGGCGGTGTTGCAGGAAATCCTGTTCCGCGGCATCGCGATGGGAATCTTCCTGCGGGCGATGCGGCCGGCGGCGGCGCTCGGCATGTCGGTGGGGCTTTTCGCACTCGTCCATTTCCTCAATCCACCGCCGGAAGTGAACGTGGCCGATCCGGACGCGGCGGGCGTTGGCTTCGAGTTGTTGCGGAATATCGCCGCGCAGTTTTCCGAGCCGCGCGTCGTGCTGGGGACCTTCGTTCCGCTGCTCGCCCTCGGCGGCGTGCTCGCCTGCGCCCGCTGGCGGACCGCATCGCTGTGCCTGCCCATCGGGCTTCATGCCGGCTGGATTTTCACGAACATGATCCTCGGCGGCGTGACCGTGGCGGCGAGTCGCCCGAGCTCGATCATGTGGGTGATTTCAGGCGCGTCCCTGACCCAAGGCTTGGTCGCACTCGCCGGCATCCTCATCGCGGGAGCCCTCACCAACTACCTGACAGCGCCCGCCGATGACACCGACATCCCGGCTTGAAACCCGCGGCTGGCGGAAACTCGCGTCCCGCGCGCTGGACCTGCTCTATCCGCCGCTCTGCGCGGTCTGCCAGGAAAACCTATCCGAAGGACGGGCGCTCGGCGACGCCTGCGACGCGGACCTGCCGCGACTCGCCGAGCCGTTTTGCAAGACCTGCGGCGAGCCGTTTCCGGGAGAAATCGACGGCCCGTTCGCCTGCCCGAACTGCAGCAAACTGAAGTTCGCCTTCGAATTCGCGCGGCCGGCGATGGTGCGCGACGAGCGCACGCTGGAAATCATCCACCGCCTGAAATACGGCCGCGAGCTCCACTTGGCGAAGGACCTCGGCCGTCTCGCCGCCGAGGCGTTTGCCGATGCCCGGCTGGCTCCGGCGCTCGCGGGAAACTGGCCGTTAGTGCCGGTGCCGCTGCATCGCAAACGCCTGCAACACCGCCATTTCAACCAAGCCGAGGAAATTTCCCGGATGCTGTCCGCGCATACCGGCCTGCCCGTCATCGGCGCGCTGCGGCGGATCCGCGCCACCGAGCACCAGACCGCGCTCACCCGTTCGCAGCGCTTGAAAAACCTGCGCGGAGCCTTCGTCATCACCGCCGCCGGTCGCCGCCGCAGCGAACAATCCCCGGGCGGCGCGGTGCTCGTCGATGACGTGCTCACCACCGGCTCGACCGTGGACGAATGCGCGAAAATCCTCCGCCGCGCGGGCTTTCAAAAAGTCGTCGCCGTCACCGTGATGCGCGGCTAACCGAGCGCCCGCTTCGTTTCAAAGCGCTGCAAAACAAAGTGG
>ENA-UPTL01000140-UPTL01000140.1-marine-metagenome-genome-assembly--contig:-NODE-140-length-19407-cov-10.093944_pt1 | contig 19407 bp, 20 predicted proteins | sample MGYA00238170_ERZ767106 | MGnify/ENA primary metagenome ERZ767106 (study PRJEB28938, sample SAMN06267160) | marine metagenome | isolation source: Columbia River Estuary | place: USA:Columbia River...
ATCAATTTATATACCTATATTATTATATGAACATAGCTGTTATAGGAAGTGGCGGAAGAGAACATTCCATTTGTTTTAAATTAAAACAATCAAAACAAACCAATAAAATTTTTTGTATTCCAGGAAATGCTGGCACAAGTGCAATAGCAGAAAATATCAATATAGATGTTCTTAACTTTAAAAGTATTTCAGAGTTTTTAAAAAATAATAATATAAAAATAGTATTTGTTGGCCCTGAAGTTCCTTTAGTTAAAGGTATTAAAGATTACTTAGAAAAAAAAGGATTTTTTGTATTTGGACCTTCTAAAGCGGCATCAAGATTAGAAAAATCTAAATCTTTTACAAAACAACTCTGCAAAAAATATAAAATACCTACGGCACAATATAAATCTTTTAGCAGCATGAAAGGAGTTAAAGAATATATAAAAAAAATGAATACTCCTATAGTGATAAAAGCTGACGGATTAGCATCTGGTAAAGGAGTTTTTATCTGTAATAATAAAAATGAGGCATTGCAAAAATGTAAAGAAATTAATCAAGGAAAATTTAAAAGTTCTAAAAAATTTGTTATTGAAGAATTTTTATCAGGAGAAGAGGTAAGTTACTTTGTTCTATCAGATGGAAAAAATTATAAATTTTTTGGTTCAGCGCAAGATCACAAAAGAATAGGTGAAGGTGATACTGGTCCCAATACTGGAGGAATGGGGGCTTATTCTCCTTCAAATATTATAACAAAAAAAGTTGAGGAAAAAATAAAGCAGCAAATTATTGAACCTACACTAAAAGGACTAAAAAAATTGGGATGTCCTTTTGTTGGAATTCTTTACGCAGGCTTAATTATTAAAGATAATCAACCTAAACTCATTGAATATAATATTAGACTTGGAGATCCCGAATGCCAAGTTTTGATGATGAGATTAAAAACAGATTTATTGAAAATTATATTAGCTTGTAAAAAAAAACAAATTAATAAAACAACAGTTAATTGGAGCAATAAAAAAGCAATAACAATTGTTGCGTCATCTAAAGGATATCCTAATAAGCAAAGCAAAATATCAGAAATAAAAAATACAAAGAAAATATTGCTTAATAATAATCAATATTTATTTCACTCAAGTACATTTAAAAAAAGTAATAAAATTTTCTCATCCGGAGGTAGAGTTTTAAATGCTACAGCCTTAAATAAAAATCTTAAATCAGCTCGAGATACATGTATTAACATGTTGAAAAAAATTAACTGGAAAGATAAATACTTTAGAAAAGATATTGGCTGGAGAGCTATTGATAGCTAATTACGTTTTTTCTTAAAAAAATTTTTCATTAAATCTAAAAAAATATTTTCTTTAAAACCATAATAAAACTTAGGCTTATGGTGTAAATTATTAGAATAAATCAACTTTGGACCATTAATAAAACCTCCTGACTTTTTATCTTCTAAACAAAAATAAACTCTTCTAATTCTAGAAAGAGAAATTGCAGATGCACACATAGCGCATGGCTCTAAAGAACAATAAAGATCGAATTTATCTAATCTTTTTGAATTTGTTAATTTTAAAGCTTTTAAAATAGCATTAATCTCAGCATGTAAAATTGGATTTTTTTTAGTTTGATTTATGCATGCTGATATAACTTTTTTATTAACTGGATCTACTATAATTGCGCTAATTGGGAGCTCTCCTAACGCAAGAGCTTTTTTTGATAATTTTAAAAGTAAATTAGTATAAATATTAATCTGACCATTCATTATGAATAATAATTATCAAAAAAAAATTAGAATAGCTAAATTTTTATCTAGCAAAGGATATGGTTCTAGACGTGAAATAGAGCAATTAATTCAAAAAAATAAAATTATTGTTAATAAAGAAATTATTTCATCACCTATTACCTTTGTAAACAATGAAGACGAAATAGTTTTAAATAATAAAAAGATTAATCTTGAAAAAAAACTAGAGGTATGGAAATTTTATAAACCATTAAACTACATTACTTCTCGAAATAAACAGGACGACAGGCCAATTATATACGATCTATTACCTTTTAATCTTAAAAAAATAAAAACAGTTGGTAGATTAGATATTAATTCTGAAGGACTTTTATTATTAACAGATGATGGTGAAATAATAAGAAATTTAGAATTACCAAAAAACAAATTTATTAGAAAATATAAAATTAGAGTTTATGGATACATAGATGAAAATTCTCTCAACAGGATCAGCAAAGGTATAAAAATAAACAACATTCAATACGCTCCGTTTGAATATAAATTTTTAAAAAAAGGAAATGCAAATTCTTGGATAGAATTTCATATGCGCGAAGGAAAAAATAATGAAATAAGAAATTTATGTGCTGCTGTTAATCTTAAAGTGAATAGACTAATTCGTCTAGAATACGGTCCGTTTAAACTCAAAAATTTATTAGCTGGAAAAGTAGAAAAAGCAGAAGAAAAAGAAATGAGATTATATGAGGATCATATCAGGAAAATATAAAGGAAAAAAAATACTTTTTCCGAGTAAATTAATTACTAGACCTTTAAGGGATAGAGTAAAAGAAAGTATATTCAATATACTGCAACACTCAAATAAAATTCAATTTGAATTTAAAAATTCGACAGTTCTAGATCTTTTTTCTGGTTCCGGTTCCTTTGGATTGGAATGTTTATCAAGAGAGGTAGAAAAAGTATTTTTCTTTGAAAAGAACCCAGAAGCATTTTCTATTTTAAAAAAAAACCTTAGTATTCTAAATATACTAGGCGCAAATGCTGTCGCTACTAATGAAGATGTTTCTTTAATCCAGAATAATAAGTTATTTCATCAAATTAAACCTAATTTAGTATTTTTAGATCCACCTTTTAAAATAAAAAATATTGATAATATAATAAATGACTTAAAGAAGATTATTAACAAAAAAAATATATTGGTTATTCATACAAACTCTGAAAACAATATTGAAAACAAAGAACTCGGTATTATTGAAGAGAGAATTTATGGTGTTTCTAAAATCTACTTTGCAAAATTAAATCTAACTTAATAGAGAATAAGTCTCTTTTTTGATTGCTTCTACAGCTGGTTGGTTAAAAGGATTTAAATCTAGCGCTTTACACAAAATTGCCGTTTCTAACATTGAATAAACAAGTAAAGAAATGAAGCTTTGAATAGGCTTTTTTTGATCAATCAATATTACCCGAAATGGTATCAAATTCTTTTTAAAAACATTTATTGTTGCATTAAATTGTGCATCAACAATATTATCTAAAGAACTTTTTTTAAATTTTTGATTAAAATAATCTGTAATTGGCTGATCAATTTTATTATTGATTGTTTTAAAGAATGTAAAAAATTTATTTCTCTTTCCGCCTAAATAAAGCTGCATAATGCTATGATGGTCTTTAGGGCACTCCGAAATAATTGGCGTGAAATCTTTTCCGTTCTTACCAATGCTCTCTGCCAATAATTGTTGATGCCAAAAACCATAATTTAACAAGTTATGTGAATAAATAAGAGACACATGAGTATCTATTTTAGATTTTGTCATTAAAGTTAATAAAGTAGCTGCATTATTAATTAGATTTTTCTTTAAATCTTTTTTAAGGACAGAGTTAATACCTTGAATAATTTTTTTATAATCAAGATTAAACATTAACAGACCTGCCTCTGATAAAACAGAATACCGACCACTAAGATTTACATTGTGTTCAAAAAATAAAATATTATTTTTTCTTGCAAAATTATGTAGAACACTATTTTTCTCTGAAATAATTATAAAATTTTTAGATATTTCTTTTTTTATTTTTTTAAAATTATTTAGAATAATATTGCAATTTGTTAAAGTTTCTAAAGTTTGTCCAGATTTAGATATAATAAATATTGAGAATTTACTTAGATCTTTTTTAATAAAATCATTAACTGTAGAATTATTTAAATTGTCTAAAAAATAATAATTCTTATCTAAGCCAAAAAAAGAAGAAAGCATCTTAGTTCCAAGAACAGACCCGCCCATTCCTACTATTAAGATATTTTTATGTATTCTCTTTTTTAAAACTATTCTTTTTAAGAAAAGACTTTTTTGGTACTCTTCAGATAATGTATTAAAAAAAAAGTTTTCTTTATTATTAAGTAAATTATTAAATAGTTCAGAGCATTTTCTTAAATTATTTTTATAAGTTACTGAGTTATTTTTTAAAAAATTAAAAGAATTAATTTTCATCAAACTATTTTATTTTTTCAAGAATACTTTTTTCTAAAGATCCGGAATCTGTTCCTTTGTTAATTTCTGTATCTTTTTTATCTTTTCCAAGATTTTTATTAAAAATATCTTTTAAATTATCTTTCTCATCTTTTTGATTATTTTGATTTATTGAATCTGGTGGCAACAGATCGAAATTTGGGGGCATGGTCAAAGGGTTTCTTTTTTCAATTAAAAATTCGTCAGGGACGTCTTTTTTTAATCCTAACCCTTTTTGAACGTTTTCACATGAACTTAATAAAAAGATTAATGCAAATAAATTTATAATTTTTTTCATGTTTTTTTTATTTTAAACAGATCAATTATTATTAAGCCAACAATTCCAATAGTGATGAAAATATCAGCAATATTAAAGGTAAACCAGTGAAAACTCTCATAATGAAAATCTATAAAATCAGGAACAGAACTGTAATAATATCGGTCAAATAAATTACCTAATGCTCCTCCTAAAATTATAGAAATAAAAATAGATTCTAAGTAATTTGATGAAGTTAACATCCAATAAATTAATATTAAGTTAATAGCGGTTATAATAATTGAAATAAGTAAATAAAAAATATTAGGTTCAAGCTGGAAAATTCCAAAACCAATTCCACTATTCCAAACTAAAGAAAAATTAAGAAAAGAGTTGATATAAATTTCAGATAAAGAATTTTTTAGAATTAAAATTTTTGAAATTCTATCTATTGTAAAAAGAACAAGAACAAAAATAAATAAATATATCTTCTTTTTATTCGTCATATTAATTTTTTAAACCACAAATATCTCTGCTGCACGGTTTTTCTAGAATCTTCCAACAACGTGAACATTTTTGCCCCTTTGCTTTTAGTATTTTTACAGCCACTCCTTCAATATCTTTTAATGAAAATAAATCATTTTGATTAATAAAAGGTTCTGCTTTTGCTTCCGAACATATAAAAATTTCACTAAGATCTTCTTCTTTTATAAAATCTAGATATTCATCTTTTAAATAAACAATAACATTTGCTTCTAAGCTAGAACCAATAATCTTCTTATTTCTAATTTCTTCTATAGCCGCATTAACAACTTGTTTTACTTTCTTGATACTAATCCACTTTTTTTTAATTTCAGAATTATTCCAAATCAAAGGTATAGCTGGAAAGTCCTGTAAATGAATACTCTTATAATTTTTATTTTTAATTACCTGATAGGCTTCTTCAGATGTAAAAGCTAAAATTGGAGAAAACCATTTTAATAAAAAATTAATAAGAACATTTAATACTTCTAAACAGTTATTTCTTCTTTGACTATTTTCGCTATCGCAATAAAGAATATCTTTTTTTATATCAAAATAAAAAGCTGAAAGATCTAAAGTGCAAAAATTTAAAAGCTCGACATATATTTTGTGAAAATTATAAGTCTCAATATAATCTCTAAATCTTAAATCAAAGTCATATATTTGAGTTAAAATATATTTCTCTAACGATGATAATTTTGAATACTCAATTTTAGAAAAATCTTCATTTAATAATTTATCATTTAAATTTCCTAGTAGAAATCTAAGAGTATTTCTAATTTTTCGATAAGACTCAGCATGTTGATTTAAAATTGCTTTATCAATTTTCAAATCTTCAGAATAATCTGAGGCAACAACCCACAATCTAAGTATATCGGCTCCGAAATTTTTAATAACTTCTTCTGGCATAACCACATTCCCTAATGATTTTGACATTTTTTGTCCTTTACCATCCACTACAAATCCATGACACAAAATATTTTGAAATGGAGCGGCTCCTTTTGTTCCGCAGGATTCTAGTAAAGAAGAATGAAACCAGCCTCTATGTTGATCTGATCCTTCTAAATAAAGATTTGCTGGCCAAGCAAGTTCTGGTCTTTTATCTAAAACATAACTATGAGTAGAGCCGCTATCAAACCAAACTTCCACGATATCTTTAACTTGTTCATAATCATTAGCATTATAATTCTTGCCTAAAAAATCTTGTGGCTGTCTTTCAAACCAAGAATCGCTACCCTCTTCTTCAAATATTTTTGCTATACCTTCTAATACTTTTTCATCTACCAAAGGTTTTCCTGTTTTTTTTGAAATAAATATTGGCAAAGGTACTCCCCAAACTCTTTGTCGAGAAACACACCAGTCTGGTCTTGTTTCTATCATTGACCTTAATCTATTTTGTCCAACTGCTGGATAGAATTTTGTATTGCCAATTGCAGCAATCGATTTTTTTCTCAAATCATTTGTTTCCATAGATATAAACCATTGAGGTGTAGCTCTATGAACTAGCGGCGCTTTAGATCTCCACGAATGTGGATAGCTATGCTTTAGTTTACCTTTGCCTAATAATCTAGATAAATTAGTCAACTCATTAATAATCACCTCATCAGCTTTAAAAATATGAGTACCAGAAAATTTAATAATGTTTTTTGTATAATGTCCTTTGTCATCAATTGTATCAAAGGCTTGAATATTATTGTTCAAACATAAGTAGTAATCATCAGGTCCATGACTAGGTGCGCAATGAACAATTCCTGTTCCCTGTTCCAAATTAACAAAATTAGCATCAAGCATAGGAACGTCAAAAGTATAACCGATATCTTTGAAAGGATGATTACAAACGATATTTTTTAATTCCGATCCAGAAAAACTTTCAATAATTTCATATTTTGTAATTGCGCAATCTGCTAAAACTTTATCTATTAATTTTTCTGCAATAATAATTTTTTCATTATTATTTATTTTAATAATTGAATAATTAATTTTATTATTAAAAGCTAAGGCTCTATTACAAGGAATAGTCCAAGGAGTTGTTGTCCAAATAACGACGTTGCAATTTAAAAATTTTTCAGGACCAGACTTAATTAAAAACTTTGAATAAATTGTATTAGATGTATGATCATAATATTCAACCTCTGCATCAGCTAAAGCCGTCGATTCAACAACAGACCATAAAACTGGTTTAAAGCCTCTATATAATCCTCCGTTAATTATAAATTTACTAATTTCTCTTGTTATTTGAGCTTCTGAAGACTTGCTCATAGTCGTATAATAATTCTTCCAGTCTCCATTTACTCCTAATCTATTAAATTCTTTCTTTTGTATCTCGATCCAACTAGTTGCAAATTCTCTACATTCTTTTCTGAATTCATTAACTGGAACAGTGTCTTTATTTTTTCCTTTTTTCTTATATTCTTCCTCTACTTTCCATTCTATTGGTAATCCATGGCAATCCCATCCTGGTACGTAAGGGGCATCCTTGCCTGTCATTTGATTAAATCTTACAACAATATCTTTTAAAATTTTATTTAATGCCGTCCCAATATGGATGTGTCCGTTTGCATAAGGAGGTCCGTCATGCAAAATAAATTTTTCTCGATCTTTGCTGTTAGATCTCAATTCTTCATAAAGGTTAATTTGTTCCCAAAATTTAAGTATTTCAGGTTCTTTTGTTGGCAAATTAGCCTTCATAGGAAAAGAAGTTGCGGGAAGATTAATTTTAATTTCTGACATTATTTTTTGTTTAAACTAATTTTAGCAACTTTAATATCTTTCTTAATCTGATTAACCAGCATTGCACTGTTTATAAATTTTTTCTCTTTTCTAATAAAATCAATAAATAAAACTTTGATATTTTTATTATAAAAATTATGGTTTTTTCCAAAAACATTAACTTCTAAAATAGGATTAGAACTTCCGAATGTTGGTCTTACACCAAAATTGGCAATTCCTTTATAAGTCTTTTTATTAAAAATAATTTTAACGGAATAGACCCCAAACAGTGGCTTAATCTGATTTAAGATTTTAATATTTGCTGTAGGAAAACCTATTCGTCTTCCAAATTTTTTACCTTTAATGACTCTGCCAGAGATAGTCCATGGTCTTCCCATAACTTTATTAACCAAGCTAACTTTTCCAGCTTGTATTAAGCTTCTAATTTTTGATGAAGAAATCTTATGATTATTAAATTTTTTAAAATTAATTATAAATATTTTAAAGTTATTATTTTTTGAGAATTTTTTTAAAAAAAATATATTCCCCTCTCTTTTAAACCCAAATCTAAAGTCTTTGCCAACAAAAATGCTATGAACCGATAATTTTTTTAAAAGAATTGTTTTGACAAAATTATCATGACTTATTTTAGAAAAATTACGATTAAATTTTTGCTTAATAAAGAAATCAGCACGAAATTTTTTTACGGTATCTATCTTATCTTCAATGTTTAAAATTCTATTATCAGTCTTATTAAAAAAATCTTTAGGTAAAGGATCAAAGGTTAATATACCAAATTTTTTTTTTACTTTACGTGAAAAAATATAAGCTTTTTTTAAGAGTTCTTGATGTCCTAAGTGAACTCCGTCAAAATTACCTATTGCTAAAACGGAATTAACAAATTTTTTGTCAATAAAGTTGACGTTATTATAAATTTTCATTTACCAAACTAATTCGTTCTGAAAATAATTAATCTTAAAATCTTTATTTTTTTTAATCACAAAATTAGCTAAATTTGTATTTTTTTTATTCCATTCAGATTTATGAATGCCTCCTGCTATGAATAAGTTTTTAACTTTAAAATTATTTGCTCCAAAAATGTCAGTATTTAAATTATCTCCAATAACAAGGATTTTATTCTTATTTATATTTTTTCTATATTTTTTTTTTAATACACTGCAAATATATTCATAAAAATATTTATAAGGCTTTCCAAAATACTTAACCTTGCCACCCATTTTTTCATATAATTTTGCAATAGACCCTGCGCAGTATTCAGTCCGGTCCCCTCTATGAACAATTAAGTCTGGATTAGCACAAATAATTTTTAAATTTCTTTTTTTTATTTTCTTTAAAATAGGAACATATTTACTAAGACTGTCCTTGTTATTATTTACCCCGGTACAAACAACAAAATTTGCATTATTTAATGTAGTTTTTTTTAGACCTAGATTAATAAATAAACTTTTATCTCTATCTGGTCCTAAATGATAAAAACATTTATTTTTACTAAAATTTTTCAGATAAAAACGAGTTAAGTCTCCTGAGGTAATTAATAAATTATAAAATTTTTTATTAAAATTTATTTTATTTAAAAATTTTTGAACGCTATGACTAGGTCTTGGAGCATTTGAAATTAATATAATTTTTTTTCTCTTTTCTATGTTTTTTAAGGCTTTTAAAGAATTAGAGTAACATTCAATGCCATTATGGACCACACCCCAAAGATCAACAAAAAATATATCAAATTTTGAATAAATTTTATTTAATCCACTTAAAAAAATAGGATTATTCATAAATTTAAAATTATTGCGTAGAACTAATTGTCTTCTTTAATTTTTCTATGATTAAATCTATTTCTTGTTTTTGAATGATCAAAGAGGGAGATAAAGCAATAATATCTCCTGTAACTCTTACAAATAATTTTTGATCTCTAAAAGCTTCACAAAGAACATTATAAGCTCTTCTGGATGGTTTCTCTGGAATAGGTTCTAATTCTATTGCTCCTATCAATCCTAGATTTCTTATATCTATTACATGTTTAGTTCCTTTTAATGAATGCAAGGCATCTTCCCAATATTTAGCAATTTCAGAAGCTCTATTTAATAAATTATCTTTTTTATAAACATCAAGAGTTGCTATTGCTGCTGCACAAGCTAATGGATGCGCTGAATAAGTATATCCATGAAAAAATTCAATAACTTTAGGATCTCCTTGCATAAAAGTTTTATAAATTTTATCTGAAACAAAAGTTGCGGCCATTGGCACAGTTCCGCTAGTCAATCCTTTAGCTATGGCCATTAAGTCAGGTTCAATATTAAAAAAATCTGCAGCAAATGGTTTTCCTAATCTTCCAAAGCCAGTAATTACTTCATCAAATATTAGAATTATATCGTTATCAGTACAAATTTTTCTCAGTTTTTCCAAATAACCAATTGGTGGAATTAAAACTCCTGTTGAGCCAGCAACTGGTTCAACAATAACTGCCGCAATGTTCGCTGCTCCATGTTTTTCAATTTGTTTTAACAAATCATCAGCTAAATGGGCTCCCCATGCTGGCTGTCCTTTAGAATATGAATTATGTTCAAGATTATGTGTATGTGGAAGATGATAAACTTCCGGCAGAAATCTTTCGATTTGTTTCTTATTATTAACCATTCCTCCAACTGACAATCCTCCAAAACCTGTTCCGTGATAACCTCTTTCGCGACCTATTAAGATTCTTTTTGATGGCTGTCCAATTGCCCGAAAATAGGCTAAAGCGATTTTTAAAGCTGTTTCAACCGCCTCTGAACCAGAATTGCTATAAAAAACGTGGTTTAAATTTTCTGGCGAAATATCTGTTAACTTATTGCTTAATTCAAAAGCTTTGTAATGACCTGCTTGGAAAGAAGGAACAAAATCTAATTCAGCGGCTTGTTCCTGAATTGCTTTTACAATTTCATCTCTATTATGTCCCGCATTGCAACACCATAAACCTGCAACTGCGTCTAAAACTTTATCTCCGTTTGGAGTGTAATAGTACATGCCTTTAGATTTTGAGACTATTCTTGGATCTGCTTTAAAATCTTGGTTGGCAGTAAAAGGCATCCAGAATGCCTCTAGATCATTAGGTGTATAATTGTTTTTTTGTGTTTGATCTTTAGCCAAGTCTTTATTTAGGGTCATAGGAGCAATACTTTATAAAGTATAATTTTAGATCTTCCATATAAATCAGGTTAAAAAAAACTAATAAAATATAGTGTTTTTGCTATTTTATTGTACTATGCACCCCTTGAAATTTAATAGATCAATCATCATATAGCGTCAGGTACATTGTTGTACGAAGTTATATTTTGATTAACAACTAATTTTACGGAGAATTAAATTAATGAACTTTAGACCTTTACACGATCGCGTTCTTGTTCAGCCTTTGGATGGAGAAGAAAAAACAGCAGGTGGAATAATTATACCGGATACAGCAAAAGAAAAACCTTCAGAAGGAAAAATTATTGCTGTTGGTCCTGGAGCAAAAACTGAAGATGGAAAAATTTTACCAATGGAAGTTAAAGTTGGAGACCTTGTTCTATTTGGAAAATGGTCTGGAACTGAAGTTAAAATTGACGGCGTGGAATATAGCATCATGAAAGAGTCTGACATCATGGGCATCATGTCTAAAAAAAAATAAATAAAATATAAAAAAGGAGAAAAAAAATGGCAGGTAAAATTGTAAGATTTGATACAGATGCAAGAAATGCAATGCTAAGAGGCGTTGACATACTTGCAAACGCTGTGAAGGTAACACTAGGACCAAAAGGAAGAAATGTAGTTATAGATAAATCATTCGGCGCTCCTAGAATAACTAAAGATGGAGTAACTGTTGCAAAAGAAATTGAGCTTGAAGATAAATTTGAAAACATGGGAGCTCAAATGGTTAAAGAAGTTGCTAGCAAAACTAACGAAGAAGCTGGTGATGGAACAACAACCGCAACTGTTTTAGCACAAGCGATCGCAAGAGAAGGATGCAAATACGTTGCTGCCGGAATGAATCCAATGGATTTAAAGAGAGGAATTGATTTAGCAGTAGAAGCTGTAATCACTAGAATTAAAGAAAGTTCAAAAAAAGTAAAAACTAGTGAAGAAATTGCACAAGTTGGAACTATTTCTGCAAATGGTGAAAAAGAAATTGGAGACATGATTGCAAAAGCAATGCAAAAAGTTGGTAACGAAGGTGTTATCACTGTTGAAGAAGCAAAAGGTCTTTCAACAGAACTTGATGTAGTTGAAGGTATGCAATTTGATAGAGGTTATCTATCTCCTTACTTTATTACTAATGCAGATAAAATGATTGCGGAATTAGAAGATCCACTAATTTTTATCACAGAAAAAAAATTAACTAACTTGCAGCCTATGGTTCCTCTATTGGAAGCGGTTGTACAATCTAGCAGACCATTTTTAATTATTGCTGAAGATATTGAGGGCGAAGCTCTTGCAACTTTAGTTGTAAATAAATTAAGAGGTGGTTTAAAAGTCGTAGCAGTTAAAGCTCCTGGCTTTGGTGATAGAAGAAAATCAATGCTAGAAGATATTGCTATCTTAACTGGTGGACAAGTTATATCTGACGATCTTGGTATTAAACTTGAAAACGTTAAGTTAAAAGATCTTGGTCAATGTAAAAAAATTAGAGTTGATAAAGATAATACAACTATCGTTGATGGTGCAGGAAAAAAATCTGAAATAGAAGCAAGATGTGGTCAAATCAGAAAACAAGTTGAAGAAACTACTTCTGATTATGATAAAGAAAAATTACAAGAAAGATTAGCTAAACTTGCTGGCGGTGTTGCTATTATTAAAGTTGGCGGCGCTACAGAAATTGAAGTTAAAGAGCGAAAAGATAGAGTAGAAGATGCCCTTAATGCTACTAGAGCAGCTGTACAAGAAGGTGTGGTTGTTGGTGGCGGATGTGCATTATTATATGCTTCTGAAGCTCTAAATAATTTAAAACCAAAAGGTGATGACCAAAAAGCTGGTGTTGAAATAATCAGAAAAGCTTTACAATATCCAATCAGACAAATCACAAGCAATGCTGGAGTTGATGGTTCAGTAATTGTTGGAAAACTTTTAGAAGCAAAAAAACCTTCTCAAGGTTACGATGCTCAAAGTGGTGAGTATTGCGATATGTTTGCAAAAGGTATTATCGACCCAACTAAAGTTGTAAGAACAGCTCTTCAAGACGCTTCTTCAATAGCAGGTCTACTTATTACAACTGAAGCAATGATCGCTGATAAACCCGACGACAAAAACTCTAATTCTGGTGGTGGCGGTGGAATGCCAGGCGGAATGGGTGGTATGGGCGGAATGGGTGGTATGGGCGGAATGGGAATGTAATTCCATCCTCTCTAGTAAACTTTCTAGAATAAATTCAAAACCCCGGACTAAAAATCCGGGGTTTTTTTTTGACTATTTTAAAAGATTTAAAAACTTATTTTTCTCAATTTTTTTAGAAACAAAAATACAGGCAGAGCTTTTTAACATAACACCATCATTTATAATTCTTAGATTATTTGCTTTTAAAGTTGAGCCTGTAGAAGTTATATCCGTGATCAATTCAGAAGAGCCGGTAAATGGATAAGACTCTGTTGCTCCTAAACTTGGAACAACTCGAAATTGACTTACTCCTTTTGATAAGAAAAAGGATTCAGTTAAATTTGGATATTTTGTTGCAACACGCATACGACGACCATATTTTTCTCTAAATTCAAAACTTACTTCTTCTAAGTCAGCCATATTTTGAACATCTAACCAATCTTTTGGTATAGCCACTACTAAATTAGCAAAACCAAAATTAAGCTTTTTATAAATCTTTACATTTTCTGAATAAGCATCTGGCAATTCTTTAAGCAGATCAAGCCCTGAAATGCCAATATCTAAAGTTCCATCATTAATTCTTTCAATTATTTCTCTAGCATGTAAAAAAATGCCTTCTATGTCGTTATTATTTTTAATATTAAAGAAATAATTTCTTTCTCCAAAAGAACTTACCACCTCTAGTTTCTTACTTTTAAAAAAAGCTAAAGATTCATCTTTTAACCTTCCTTTGCTAGGCAATCCTATTTTAATTTTAGACATAATTTTATAAATTTATTAATTCATTTAAATTAATCGCTCCACCTATTGCTGGTATATCCTTGGTATAACCAAGAGTTCTAAGCAGGCCGTTATACTCACCACCTCTTGCTAATTCGATAATTTTGGATTTCTTTTTTGTAAAAGCTAAAAAAACTACACCAGAATAATAATCAGTATTTCTTCCAAAATTAGTTTTGAAATTAATAGAATATTTGTTTCCTATTTCTTTATTTATTTTACTAATTTTTTTTAAATAACTTTTAATAGATGAATTATTTAATTTATTTTTTGAAAAGAAAAATAATATTGCGCTTTCTGCCTTCTGAATTGAGGTATTAATGTTTAAAAAATCTCTAATAATTTTAACATTCTTTTTACCTTTATAATCATCTCTAGGATCTTTAATCTTTTTATTAAAACGTTTAACAATTTCAGAAACTGTTCGTCCTCCAATTATAGAGTTTGGATCTAATTTTTCTAAATCTTCTATTCTTTTTGTATCTAATTTAATTGCTTTTTGATCTAGATCGTAATTCGTCTCTAACCTTTTCAACATATCCTCGAAATATTCTATTCTAGAAAAGTTTTTTACTAATCTCAATTTCCATCTAGCTGGAAGCTCTAATGAGTCTATCAAGATTTTAAATAGACCAACGTCACCTAATATAACTTGTAAGTTCTTAATTTTTTTTAATGGTTCTAATATGGAATTAATCAAAATATTTTCTGATTTATTGTTGTTAGAATTAATAATTTCACAGCCTATTTGATCAAAAACTTTTAAATCTCCTTCCTTATCTAATCGATAAGCACTTCCATAGTAACAATACTTTTCTTCTTTATTCTTTTTTTCCTGAATATATTTTAATGCTGTTGAAACCGTTAAATCTGGACGCAAACTAATCTCTTTTCCAAACAAATCTTTATAAGTTAGTGTAAATTTTTTAAACTGCTCTCCCGATCGCTCTGTTAATAAATTAGTATCAATTAAAAGATCTAAGTCTGTAAAATTAAATTTGTTTTTTTTAAAATTACTTAGTATTTTTTTAGAAAGATCTTCTTTTAATTTCTTTTTTTCTAGACCTTGTTTCATTATTTAATCTCATTTAAAAGTTGATCTAAAGCTACTGTTTTTTGAGATCCTGAAGATTCTTTCCAATCATCTCTGTCTTTTAAAGAATTAGACATTTTTTTACCTATTTCTAAATTTTTAATTGTAATTGAATTCTTACTTACCTCATCATCACCACATAGAATGACGTAATTGCATCCTCTTTTGTCTGCATATTTTAATTGGGATTTTATATTGGCATTTCCTGAATAAATTTCAGCGCTAATATTTTTTGTTCTTAATAAATTTAGAATTTTTACATAGTAATCCATATATTTTTCATCAAAAACACATATTAAAACTGGAGTTTGTTTTTCTACTTTAATTTTATTTTTTTGCAGAATTGCATAAATTAGACGATCAAGACCAACTGAAATACCGGTTGAAGGACAATCTTGATTATTAAAACGTTTTACAAGATCATCATACCTTCCTCCGCCCCCTATTGATCCAAATTCAATTTCTTCTCCTTTATTATTTGTAACACCAAATGTAAGATTAGCCTCAAAAATAGGGCCAGTATAATATTCAAGTCCTCTAACAACTGTTGGATCAAAGATAAAATTTTCAAATTTTAATAATGAAAAATATTTCTTTATTAAAATAAGTTCATTCACTCCATCTAATATAGTCTGGTTGTCTCCAGCAATCTTTTCTATTTTTTCAAAATTATTACCTGAAAGATCTTTAATACTTAAAAAATTAATGATTTCTTTAATCTGTGATTCATCTAATTCAGCCCCTTTTGTAAAATCTCCAGACTTATCTTTTCTACCTTTTCCCAAAAGATATTGAACACCCTCTAATCCAACTCTATCTAATTTATCAATAGCTCTTAATACTATTGATTGTTTATTTTCATCAATAATTTTTAATTTTTCTAGTAATCCTTTTGTTAATTTACGATTAGAGATTTTAATTATAAATTCTTTTTTTGTTAAACCACAGCTACTTAAAATCTCTGAAATTAAACAGCATAACTCAGCATCAGCAAATAAATTACTTGTTCCTATATAGTCTGCGTCAAATTGTAAAAATTCTCTAAATCTTCCAGGACCCGGCTTTTCATTTCTCCAAACTGTTCCTAGTTGATATCTTTTAAAAGGCCTTGGTAAATTGTTAAAGTTTTTCGCTGCATATCTAGCTAGTGGAGCTGTTAAATCATATCTTAATGAAAGCCATTTTTTGTCATCTTCGAAAGAAAAAACTCCCTCTGATGGTCTGTCTTTATCAGGCAGAAATTTACCAATACTATCGGTAAACTCGAAACTAGGAGTTTCAAGATATTGAAAGCCATATTTAGCCATGATCTTTTTAATATTAGATATTAAAAGATCTCTTGCTAATAATTCTTCTTCTTGTCTATCTACAAAACCAGCAGGTAATTCGCTACTAGGTTTAAAAGTTTTTTTATTCATTAATTTGGTACAGCTGGGTGGATTCGAACCACCGACATCTGGTTCCACAAACCAGCGCTCTAACCAACTGAGCTACAGCTGCATGTTTTTTGTTTATAATATTATTTTGTTTTTAAATATATAATTCTATTAGCTAAGCGCATGCTCAGCATGAGGATGGTGTCTGTGAGTAGATATATATTTTTTTATCATTTCAATTAGAGGTTGATTATCAATCTGAGAATGAAATTGCAAATAAAAAATGGTGGTCTGAGCTGGAATTGAACCAGCGACACAAGCCTTTTCAGGGCTCTGCTCTACCAACTGAGCTACCAGACCACTGGGCATGTTTTTTTCACAAAACAAATTATTAATCAATTAAAATATTAAATTAAACCTTGTGAATTAAGCAAATTATAAGTTTCAAACAAAGGCAAACCAACTACATTTGAATACGAACCATTAATTCTTTTAATAAATTTTTCAGCATAACCTTGTATGGCATAAGCCCCTGCTTTATCTTTCCACTCATTGGTTAATAAATACTCTTCGATCTCCTGCTTATTTAATCTTTTAAAAGTAACTTTTGTTATAACTTTTTTAATTTTAATTGAGTTCTTTTTTGTCAAACATACGCATGTCAAGACATTATGCTTTCTTCCTGAAAAGAAAGCCAAAAAATCTTTAGCTTCTTCTTTGTCTTTTGGTTTTAAAAAAATTTTATTACTACAAAAGACTATAGTATCTGCTGATAAAACAAATTCTTCTGGATATTTTTCTAAAGCTTTAAGAGCTTTATTTTTTGCAATTCTAATACAATATTTTTTAGGATCTTCTTTACTATTTATATCTTCATTAATGTCTGAAGAATAAATAATTTTTGGAAAAATTTTTATATTATTAAGAAGCTCTATTCTTCTTGGGGATGCGGACGCTAAAACAAAACTATGTTTTGTTTCATTCATTATTTAAATCTAAAAATGATCCTGCCTTTAGTTAAATCATATGGAGTAACTTCAACCATAACCTCATCTCCAGCTAAAACTCTAATTCTATTTTTTCTCATTTTTCCAGCTGTATGAGCTAATACTTCATGATTATTTTCTAGTTTCACTCTAAACATAGCATTGGGTAACAACTCTGTTACCAGTCCTTTAAACTCCAACATTTCTTCTTTTGCCATATTTAACTAATTCTAATTCTAATTGATTGAGAGTGAGCAAATAAACCCTCGTAATTTGCTAGGTGTATAGCTGATCTTCCTATCTTTTCAAGACCTTGTTTACTCATTTTAATAACTGAGGTTTTTTTATAAAAATCATAAACAGATAACCCTGAAGCAAACCTCGCTGATCCAGCCGTTGGTAAAACATGGTTTGGTCCTGCTAAATAATCTCCTATGGCTTCTGGCGAATTTTCTCCTAAAAAAATTGATCCAGCATTTTTAATTTGTTTTGCCAAAACTGAATTATTTTTGGTCATAATTTCAAGGTGTTCTGGCGCAATATCGTTCAAAACGCTAACAACTTCTTTAAAATTTTTACAAATTATTATTGCACTATTATTATCAATTGCTTTTTTAGCTATCTGTTTTCTAGGCAAAACATCTAAAAATTTATAAATCTTACTTTTAACTTCAAGACCAAATTTCAAATTTGTTGTTACTAATATAGCTTGTGATAATTCATCGTGTTCAGCTTGTGATAATAAATCTATAGCTGTCAAAGTTGAGTTATTATCCTCATTTGCAACTACTGTAATTTCCGAAGGTCCTGCAACCATGTCTATACCTACTTCACCAAAAACTTCTTTTTTTGCTATAGTCACAAAAATGTTGCCTGGTCCTACAATTTTATCAACTTTTGTAACAGTATTTGTTCCGTAAGCAAAAGCACCTATTGCTTGAGCTCCACCTATTTTATAAATCTTTTTTACCCCACATATTTTAGCTGCATAAACAACTCCAGCATTAATTTTATTATTTGGCGTTGGCATGCATAGAGTTATGTTTTTTACACCAGCAACAATTGCTGGAACTGCGTTCATAATAACCGAGCTTGGATAACTAGCTGTACCTCCTGGAATGTATATTCCAACTCTATTTAATGGAGAAACTTTGTAAGCTAATTCATTTTTATATTTATCAAAATATTTATAACCTTTAATTGATTGTCTTTTGTGAAATTCTTTAACTCTATCAAAAGCAAGTTTAATAGAACTTTTTACTGAAGGATCTAAATTTTTAATAACTTTATTAATTTCTTTATTACTTAATATAATATTTTTTTTTGATACTGAACTCTTATCAAATTTTTTTTGATAATAAACAACGGCGTTATCACCTTTAGTTTTAACATCCTTAAGAATTTTTTTTACAATATTAGCTTTATTAGAAAAATTAGATTTTCTATTTCGAGAAATAAAATCTAAATCTTTTAAAAATCTGGTCTTATTAAATTTTATAATTTTCATACTAAATCTTGTGCTTTGGTTTATAACTGGTTTCCCATGTTTTTCCAAAATCTTCTAAAGATGAATCTATTTCTTCAGCTTTAACTAATAAAATACTATCTCCAGAAAAAATTAATCTTATATCAAAATAATTATCTTTAATCTCTGTTTTGATTGCTAAAAATTCTAGTATCTTAGTCTTTTTTTTTGGGTTAATTCCTTTTGATTTAACTTTTAAAACATTATCAAAAACAAGAGCGCTACGTATTCTTTTATTTTTTCTAAAAATTCCTTTTTCAGCATCTTCCCACATAAAACGATTAAAAACACAAATAAGTTTCTTAGTTTTGGGTAAAAATTTTATATCATTTGTAACAATTACTGAGTCTTGTAAGTAAGCTGAAAAAACCTGCAAGTCTTTTATGTCTTTTGACAAAAGTTTTAACTTAGAAATATTTTCGTTAGTCATTTACTCTTCTAACATTAGCGCCGCATAAATTAAGTTTTTTTTCTAATTTACTGTAACCTCTGTCTAAATGATAAATCCTATTAATTGTTGTAGTGCCTTTTGCAGATAAAGCTGCCAAAACTAAACTTACAGATGCCCTTAGATCTGTAGCCATTACTTCGGC
>ENA-UPTL01000143-UPTL01000143.1-marine-metagenome-genome-assembly--contig:-NODE-143-length-19165-cov-15.272370_pt1 | contig 19165 bp, 19 predicted proteins | sample MGYA00238170_ERZ767106 | MGnify/ENA primary metagenome ERZ767106 (study PRJEB28938, sample SAMN06267160) | marine metagenome | isolation source: Columbia River Estuary | place: USA:Columbia River...
ATTGTCTGGCTTTCCAGTGAGTTAATGTTTTTCGCAGCGCTTTTTGCAATGTACTTCACGATCCGCGCAGTTCAGGGTCCTGCCATTTGGGCAGAGTCAACCGAACTTCTGAGCATTCCTTTTGCCGCAGTTAACACAACAGTTCTGGTTCTCTCATCGGTGACTTGTCAGTTCGGTGTTTTTGCAGCTGAGCGTTTTCAAAATCGTCGAACTGGAACGTTGCTCCAGATCAACAAGTGGGGAATGCGCGAATGGTTTGCCACCACTTTCTTGATGGGCTCATTCTTCATCGCCGGTCAGGTGTACGAATATGCATTGTTGGTATCAGAAGGTTTAGCGCTTTCTACAAATGCTTATAGCTCTGTCTTTTATATAACAACAGGTTTCCATGGTTTACACGTAACGGGCGGTTTAATCGCTTTCCTCATTGTGATGGTCCGTGTATCGAAGGCTCGTCGCTTTACACACCAACAAGCAACAACTGCAATTGTTGTTTCGTATTACTGGCACTTTGTTGACGTCGTTTGGATCGCGCTATTTGCTGCGATTTACCTGATTAAGTAGTAAGGAATATAAGTGAAGCGTCTATCTCGCTACCGTCGCCACAAGGCGGTTGGTCCGGCATTGTTGATTTTTGCACTGCTTGCAATAGGAACAACCTTTAGCGTTGCGAGTGCCAATACAACTGCGCAAACAACAACAGCTGATCGTTCTGCACTTATCGAAGAAGGTCGACAAATCTTTTTGAAGGGCTGCTCTTCATGTCACGGGCTGAACTCTGAAGGTGGCGTGATTGCTCCATCGCTAGTTGGAGTTGGCGCTGCATCTGTTGACTTCCAAGTGGGTACTGGTCGCATGCCTATGGCAGATATGAGCACGCAGGCTATGCGAAAAGAGCCGCTGTACACACCTGAAGAAACCGCGGCATTAGCTGCATATGTGGCATCGCTAGCACCTGGTCCTGAAATTCCAACTGAAGCGCAATTGAATTATGAACGTGACGGAAGCACCGCAGAAGGTGGCGAGCTTTTCCGCAACAACTGCGCAATGTGTCACAACTTTGCCGGTCAAGGTGGAGCATTAACACAAGGTAAGTACGCACCAACATTGATGGGCGTAGAACCAAAGCACATTTACGAAGCAATGATCACTGGTCCTCAAGCAATGCCAGTGTTTAGCGATAAGACAATTACACCTAAAGAAAAAATGGACATCATTAAGTGGATCAAGCACGCTGAATCTGAACCAAACCTTGGCGGAGCATCGCTAGGTCGCGTAGGTCCGGTAACTGAAGGTTTACTTGCCTGGACTTTTGGTCTTGGAATTCTTATCGGTGTTGCTGTGTGGCTAGCAATGAAGGCGAGATAACACTATGTCTAATGAGATTGAAGCGATAAAAGATCCAGGTCTTCCAGCACATGTGCACCGCAAGGCTGATCATGATCCGGTAGCGGCACGACGCGCAGAGCGACAAGTTGCAGCAATGTTTATGATTTCCGCTCTCGGTACCGTTCTTATGATCGCTTCGTTTTTTATTCCTGATGATGTTTTTGTTTTTGTTCCAGTTATGGGCGATCAAAATGCCCATCAACTAGGTCTTGGTCTTGGAATGGCGATCTCATTGTTCTTCATCGGAATGGGAGCAATTCATTGGGCGAAAACTTTGATGCCCGATCAAGAAGTAATCGCACATCGTCACGAGTTCCGCTCCCCTGATTCAGATCGCAAAGAATTTGTTGACACCGTTAAGGAAGGCGCAGCTGCAACTGGCTTAGGCCGACGTTCTTTGATTAAGCGCACACTTGGCGCAGCTGTAGGTTTATCTGCGATTTCTCCGCTATTGCTCTTCAGAGATCTAGGGCCTTTGCCAGAAGATGACTTGAAGAAAACTTCATGGAAAAAGGGAACCTACCTAGTTACAGACCCAGGTGATCGCAGAATTCGCGCCTCCGATCTTGAAGTAGGCGCTGTGGCTCAAGTCCTTCCAGAATCTGATGATCCTGAGCATAGAAAACTTAACGACATCGCCAAGGATGCAGTTCTACTTATTCGTTTGCGTCCTGATGAATTCAATTTAGATGCCGAACGTCTGAGCTGGACCCATGAAGGCATCATCGCATTCTCAAAGATCTGCTCTCACATGGGTTGCGCCGTGGCTCTGTACGAGCAAACAACTAAGCATCTGCTCTGCCCTTGTCACCAATCAACCTTTGATGTGACCCGTGCCGCCAAGGTCATTTTTGGACCTGCGGCCCGACCACTTCCGCAGTTAAATATCACAGTGGATGCCGAGGGTTACCTCGTCGCCCGCGATCCATTCTATGAACCAATTGGACCTAGCTTTTGGGGGCGTATTTCTTCATGACAACAGAACATCGTTTAGGGCAGGTCGCTAATTACGTCGATGAGCGAACTGGTGCTGCTGCATGGATGAAGAAGAATCTTCAAAAGGTTTTCCCAGATCACTGGTCTTTCCTACTCGGTGAAGTTGCTCTTTACTCATTCATTATTCTTTTGCTATCTGGAACTTATTTAACTTTTTGGTTTGATCCATCAGCTCGTGAAGTAATTTACGAAGGAAGCTACGAGCCGCTTGAAGGCGTGCAAATGTCTGCGGCATATGCATCGACTCTTCATATCTCATTTGAAGTTCGCGGCGGTTTGCTCATGCGACAGATTCACCACTGGGCCGCACTTATTTTCATGGCAGCAATCGTTGCTCACTTAATGCGCGTTTTCTTTACAGGTGCATTCCGCAAGCCACGTGAGGCAAACTGGATTATTGGTATTGGGCTTCTTACTTTGGGAATTGTTGAAGGTTTCCTCGGATACTCACTTCCTGATGATCTTTTGTCCGGAACAGGTATCAGAATTGCTGAAGCGATAATTCAAGCCATACCCGTAGTCGGTTCATATTTGTCTTACTTTGCCTTTGGCGGAGCCTTCCCTGGAGAAGCCTTCATTCCGCGCATTTATATTGTTCACGTGCTGCTCTTACCGGGCGCATTCCTTGCGCTGATAACCGTTCACTTAATGATGGTTTGGTACCAGAAGCACACTCAGTACCCAGGCCCAGGACGTACAGAAAAGAATGTTGTTGGTTACCCATTGATGCCGGTGTACATGGCAAAGGCTGGTGGTTTCTTCTTTATCGTCTTTGGAGTTACCGCATTTATAGCTGCAGTCGCTTCGATTAACCCGATTTGGTTATACGGTCCGTACACACCTGGACAAATTTCGGCAGGATCTCAACCTGACTGGTACATGGGTTGGCTTGATGGTCTTGTCAGAATGGCTCCGCCGATTGAAACTTATTTCTTCGGCTATACAATTTCGTGGAACATCTTGATTCCGGGGCTGATCGTTCCTGGAATTTTGTTTACCGGTATGGCTTTGTATCCATTCATTGAAAGTTGGATAACTGGTGACAAGCGTGAACATCACCTACTAGATCGTCCACGTAATGCGCCAAATAGAACCGCGCTCGGTGCCATGTCAATCACTTTCATGATTGTTGCGCTGATCAACGGCGGTAACGATTTAATTGCTACACACTTTGATTTATCTATTAATCAAATTATGTGGGGTACCCGAGTTGGCATCTTTGTTCTGCCTCCCCTGGCCTTCGTAATTACCAAGCGCCTGTGTCTTTCTCTACAGCGAGCCGATCGCGAGCTTGTTCTGCATGGTCGCGAAACTGGCCGCTTGCTGCGTTTGCCTAGCGGAGAGTTTGTAGAAGTTCATGAGCCAATATCACCTGAGAAGGCTTACCTTCTAACTTCACATGAGCAAGCTCCAGCCCTAGAACTGGCAACTGAAGATGCTCGAGGTGTTAAGCGCGCTGGTGCGATCAGAAACAAGATTCGTTCTCGCATGAGTGTTGCACACGCTGAAGCGGTCCCTAAGGTTTCTACAGAAGATCTGAAGGAGATCGAGAGTCACTAATTAGATTTAGTGAGTGCTAGCTTCGCATTACAAGCCAAACGCCCAAGGCAGTTATTCCTATACCTAGGAAACCTTGGGTGTTTACTTTTTCTCCAAATAAAAAGAATGCCTCTATCGCAGTTGCTGGTGGAACAAGATAGAAAAGCGAGGACACTTTGGCTGCACTGCCGGTATTAAGTAGCCATAAGAGCAACAGGATCGCACCAACTGACAAAATCACAATAAGCCAGACAAAGGCTAAGGTAAATCGCAGATTCCAAGTTATCGAGGTCTCTTGAGTTGCAAATGCAATCAGGCCCAGCACGCATCCGCTGAAGAGATATTGATACGCCGTTCCACTAATCAACGGAATGTCAGCACCTAACTTCTTTTGAAGCAAAGTTGCAGTTGTACTCCCCATTAATGCAATAAGAATCGCAATGATCGCCGGTGTCGGAATTTGCGCATCAATTGACGGACCTAAAACTAAGACAACTCCCACCAGGCCTGTCAGTAAGCCAGCAATCTGAGTGCGGCGAAGTTGTTCACCCAATACCTTGACTGCGAAAACAGAGACCAGAACTGGCTGAAGGCTCGTAACAACTGCAGCTACTCCGGCTGGCAAGCCTTGTGCAATTGCGTAAAAAACTCCGCCGAGATAACAGGCATGTAAAAAGAATCCGATTAGACCAGAACGCGCTACTGCTTGACGCCCAATTCCTGCAGGCATTTTCAGGATTCGAGCCAGTGCAAATAAAAGAATGGCCGCAATCAGGATGCGGACAGATAAGAAGATGAATGGATCGGCGTACGGTAAACCATATTTAGCACCTACAAAACCCGTGCTCCACAATAAAACAAAGAGTGCTGGAGCAAATCTTTCTAAGGTCAACCTTCGCAAATCGCCTTCAAGGCGACCAGAGATTTAGCCATGAACTTAGGGTTGTGCGCCATAGCCCCTGTGCGCTTAAGCCACCACTTGGGAAAGGCTGCAATTTTGCTGGCATCAAAGGACTCAGTCACAATAGTTTGATTTGGCCCAACGGCTTCTAGTTCGTAACACCAGGTCCACTTCATTAAATGGCACCACGTGATCTTCTTGTTTTCTTCAAATTCAACAACTGTGTTTTTGATTCGATACGGAACCTTGATCTTCATAGCCATTCCGAAAGTTGCCCCCAAGAAGAGGCGGTCTGGCCCTGATATTGCACCTAATACTGAGCCTGAGCCATCAAAACGTTGATGCGCTGCAGGACTTGCCAGCAAATCAAAGATTACAGATGCCGGTGCGTTAATGGTTATCCGCGCTGCAGCCGTATTGGGAAAATCAACCGGAAGTATTTCAGCGCGATGTGTACTCATTAGTGAGCTGAAGCAATCTCTGGTTTTTCATACTCGGTAACCATTCCGATAATTGAAATGACAAGAGCGCCTAAACCAATAAGTGAAAGCCACCAACCAATGATTAGTCCTAAGGCAAAAACACAGGCACTTAGAGCCACCGGCAGCGGCCACCAAGAATGTGGACTGTAGAAACCTAGTTCGCCTGCTCCGTCAGCAATTTCTGCAGTCAAGTTGTCTTCAGGAAGGGTTACACCAATTCGCTTTTGAGTAAACCAAACATAGAAGCCAACCATTCCAGCCAAACATGCAGACAAAAGCATTCCTGCAATACCAACTTCTTCACCACCGACCTGCCAGTAAATCACTGTCATGAGCACATAGAAAACACTGAGCCCGCCAAATAACTTCCACGATGCCTTCATGGTTTATTCGTGCCCTTCAGTTTTGATGTGCGGGTGGTGTAGATCAAATGCTGGACGCTCAGAAGAGATACGTGGCATTGATAAGAAGTTGTGACGAGGTGGTGGACATGACGTTGCCCATTCCAGTGATGATCCATAACCCCAAGGATCATCGACTCCTACCATCGGTGCCTTACGAGTGATCCAAATGTTTATCGCAAAAGGAATCATAGATAGAGCCAACAAGAAGGAACCGATCGTTGAGACAGTATTCATGAAAGTGAAGCCATCTGTCGGCAAGTAATCGGCATAGCGACGTGGGAAGCCCTTAATTCCTAACCAGTGTTGGATCAAGAAGGTTAAGTGGAAACCGAAGAACAAGGTCCAGAAGTGAATCTTTCCAAGGGTCTCATTAAGCATGCGACCAGTGAATTTAGGCCACCAGAAGTAGAAGCCTCCGAACATTGCAAACACAACTGTTCCGAAGAGAACGTAGTGGAAGTGTGCAACCACGAAGTAGCTAGCAGAGACTGCAAAATCGAGTGGAGGTGAAGCCAAAATGATTCCGGTGATTCCACCGAATAGGAAAGTCACCAAGAAGCCCATAACCCACAACATTGGGGTTTCAAAAGTTACGTGGCCGCGCCACATTGTTCCGATCCAGTTGAAGAACTTCACACCAGTTGGCACACCAATAAGGAAAGTCATAAATGAGAAGAATGGCAAGAGAACTTGTCCACTAGCGAACATGTGGTGAGCCCACACAGAAACAGAAAGCGCAGCGATGGCAATAGTTGCTGCAATCAGTCCGAGATAACCAAAGATTGGTTTACGGCTAAACACCGGCAAGATTTCCGTAACAATTCCAAAGAATGGCAACGCCAAGATGTAAACCTCGGGGTGTCCAAAGAACCAGAACAAGTGCTGGAACAACATGACACCACCATTAGCAGGATCAAAAAGATGTGTTCCGTACAAGCGGTCAGCTTCTAGACCTAGCAGCGCTGCCGCTAGTGGAGGGAAAGCAAGCAGAACCAAAATTGCTGTTAGCAAAACGTTCCACGAGAAAATCGACATACGGAACATCGTCATACCTGGAGCACGCATTGTGAAAATTGTTGTAATGAAGTTAACGCCACCAAGGATTGTTCCAACACCACTAATAGCTAGACCAACTAGCCAAAGATCTGAACCGATACCTGGTGAATATTGCGCATTTGAAAGTGGCGCGTAAACGGTCCAGCCAAATGAGGCTGCGCCACCCGGTGATAAGAAACCACCAAATGCCATCAGCGAACCAAATAAATACAACCAGTAAGACAGCATATTAAGTCGTGGGAATGCCACGTCTGCTGCACCGATCTGTAGCGGCATAATCACGTTGGCAAAACCAACAAACAATGGTGTTGCAAACATCAGCAACATAATCGTTCCGTGCATTGTGAAAATCTGGTTGTACTGCTCATTGCTGAGGAATTGCATACCTGGACGAGCAAGTTCTGCTCGTAGAGCAATAGCTAAAATTCCACCGATCAGGAACCACGCAAAAGATGTAATCAGGTACAGGTAGCCGATTGTCTTGTGGTCAGTTGATGTCATCCACTTTACAATTGACTTTCCCTTTGGGGTTGGCACTGCACCACTGGCTGTCATTGTTGGCTTTTCTGCATAAGTGGTCATGCTTGGCCTCCCTTAAGTGTTTCAAGATACGCATCAAATTCTGCTGGCGTGACTACCTTGACCTTGAACAACATCTGAGAGTGGTTACGTCCACACAAAATGTTGCATCGGCCTGGGAACTCGCCCAATTTGTTTGCAGTGAATTCAAGATGATTAGTTACACCCGGCAGGTTTTGCATTTGAATCATAAAAGCCGGAATCCAGAATCCATGCACAACATCATTCGCGGTCAATGTGTAGCGAACTCGCTCTCCTAAAGGAACAACAAGTGTCGGGGTTTGTTCCGGAGTTCCAGTAACAACTGCCTTTGGCCCCGCCTCTGGGTATCCAAATTGCCAAGACCACTGAATTCCTTCAACTGTAATCTCATGTGCATACGTTGTTGTTTTTTCAGTAATGACAGTTTGCTTCTGGGCGGTGTAATAGAAAAGCACCGCCACGATGATGAAAGGAATAATTGTGTAAGCAACTTCAACAGGAACGTTGTATTGGGTTTGCTTTGGAAAAGATGGATCATCTTTTTTACCGCGATGAAATACAGCTGGCCAAAGAATCAAAATTAATGTGAATACTCCAACAACACCACCGGCGATCCAAGCTCCTTGCCACAATGACAAGGACTGATCATTAACGCTAGTAACGCCTTCTTCAAAACCTAAGCCTGAAACTTGTGAACAACCCGTTAAAAAAACCAGGGGGGCCAGAAGAAGGAGCGCCTTGAGGCGGCTCAAAACTGTGCGTCGGGACATGGGGTAAGGATAGTTTGAAAACCCCCTCAGCGTGACACGAGGCTATTCTCGGCGAGGGGTGGCACTGCTCACATTACTTAAGGTGCACTGCAATCTCATCAGCTGCCGACTGACCGTAGGCCTCGGCAAAGCGTTCTACGAACTGCGAATTAGTAAATCGATATTCCTGGGTTCCCAGAGTTTCGATCACATAGGTTGCGATTAATGCTCCTAGTTGAGCACACCGTTCGTGGGAAACACCCCACGCTAGGCCCGCGATAAAACCGGATCTAAATGAGTCGCCAACACCAGTGGGATCTGTCTTTGACTTTTCCTTGGGGCAACTGACTTGAACAAACTCCCCCGCCGCACTTTCTACTTTGGCCCCCTTGGAACCAAGTGTCACAACACGGTATTTAACCCGTTCCAAGATTTCTTTATCGCTCCAGCCAGTCTTTTGCATCGCCAACGCCAATTCATACTCATTGAGAAACAGGTAAGAAGCACCCTCAATCAGTAACTTAATTTCATCGCCGCTCATTCGCGCCATTTGTTGTGAGGGGTCTGCAGCAAAAGCAATTCCTAGTTGTCTGCAGACATCAGAATGGCGGAGCATCGCTTCTGGGTCATCAGGTGAAATAACCATCATGTCTAAGCGACCGGTTTTTTCCATGATGGGACTTAGTTCGATGTTACGGGCTTCAGACATCGCACCTGGAAAGAAGGATGCGATCTGGTTGAGATCCTGATCGGTCGTTACAACAAAGTGGGCGGTGTGAAGTGTTGTCGAGACCAAAGCATGCGATGTATCAACACCATGACGCGATAACCAGGCTTCATAATCAGCCCAGTCTTTACCAACGGCAGCAATCAAAATTGGATTGAGACCAAGTACGCCCATGCCATAAGCAATGTTGGCAGCGCAGCCTCCGCGTCGAACATCCAAGCTATCGACCAGGAAGCTGAGCGAGACTTTTTCAAGAGAACCGGCGACTAGAGAGTCGGTGAACTTTCCAGAGAAAGTCATTAAATGATCAAGGCCAACCGAACCCGCTACACCGATTTTCATGTAGGGATACTAATGCGTTGTTGCTAAGTTATTAGTTGAATGAATCGCCGCAAGCACATGAGCCTGCTGCATTTGGATTATCGATTGTGAAACCTTGCTTTTCGATTGTGTCTACAAAGTCGATAGTCGCACCAGATAGGTATGGGTCAGACATCTTGTCTGTGATCACCTTTACCGCGCCGAATTCGCGAATGATGTCGCCATCCATATTGCGGTCATCAAAGTACAGCTGGTACTTAAGCCCTGAGCAACCTCCAGGTTGAACAGCAACACGAAGGTTCAGATCATCGCGACCCTCTTGGGCAAGCAGCGCAGATACCTTTGATGCGGCTACATCCGTTAGAAGAATTCCTGTTGTTGTTGCTTCTGTTGTCATTATTGCTCCCCTTAATTGACTACGCCGGCAATCCTACTCCCCGACCAGGCCCGCTGCGAGTCGAGCGCTTTAAGAGTCGGGCTCTATAGTTTCCCCATGACAACTAATGACGGTAAAGGGACAGCTAGCGAGGGCAAAGGTCGTCCGACCCCAACGCGAAAAGAAGCAGAGTCCAAGCGCAAGGTTTCGACGTTGGCTCCCGTAGTGACAAAGGATCAAAAGCGCGCATCGAAGGCGTTAGCTCGACAAAGCCGAGTGGCACAACGCGCAGCATATTTACGTGGTGACGAATCAGCTCTTCCAGCACGTGATCGCGGACCAGCTAGACGTTACGTCCGAAACTTTGTGGATTCACGACGATCAACTGGTGAGTACTTCCTGCCAATCATCTTTGTCGTTTTGGTTCTGACACTTATTCCGTTGCCTGTTGTGCAAATTGGTGCAATTGCATTGATGTACGCAGTGTTGATTTTGGCAGTAATCGATGGATTCTTTCTATCACGCAAAATTCGTAAAGCTGTTGCAATCAAGTTTCCTGGAACATCTACAAAGGGTCTAGGAATGTACGCCTGGTTGCGTTCAACACAAATGCGCAGATTGCGTGCACCACACCCTCAAGTAAAGGTTGGCGACTCGATAGATTAAAGAAGATCTAGGCCCGTGGGTTTGGGCTTACATTTTTCTTTGGATCGCGCTCAGGAAGGTTGCCTAGCGCTTTATCTATTGCTTTCATGACATCTGCATCTAGCTTTACGCCGGCAGCTTTTACATTCTCCTTAACCTGCTTAGGTTTTGTCGCTCCCATGATTGCGCAAGAAACATTTGGGTTTTGTAGTACCCAAGCAATAGCTAGCTGAGACATAGTTAATCCAGCTTGATCTGCAATTGGCTTAAGGTTTTGGACAGCTTCCAAAACTTCTTCACGCAACCAACCTTTAATCATGTTGGCTCCACTGCCTTTATCTGTTGCGCGTGAACCTGCTGGCGCTTTCTTGCCTGGCAAGTACTTTCCAGTCAAAACTCCTTGCGCCATCGGAGACCAAACAATCTGGCCGATGCCTTCTTTCTGGGAAAGCGGAACAACTTCAGCTTCGATGACTCGCCATAACGCGGAATATTGAGGCTGGCTAGATACAAAGCGGTTGTAGCCACGAGCATCTTGAATTGTTAGCGCTGACTTGATTTGCGGCGCAGTCCACTCCGAGAAACCGATGTAATGAACTTTTCCGGCGCGAATAAGATCATCAAAAGCACTTAATGATTCTTCAAGCGGAGTTTCGAAATCAAATCTATGCATCTGATACAGATCAATGTGATCGGTCTGTAAGCGCTTCAGAGATGCGTTACAGGATTCGATGATGTGTTTTCTAGATAGTCCACGATCGTTCTTGCCAGTACCTGTTGGCCAGTACACCTTTGTGAAAAGTTCGTAGGATTCACGACGAACACCTTTAAGCGCTTTACCTAAAACTGTTTCAGCCTTAGTTCCGGCATAGACATCTGCGGTGTCATAAGTGGTGATTCCCTCATCCAGCGCCGCTCGTACACATTTGATTGCCGCTTCTGATTCGATCTGGTTTCCGTGCGTAATCCAGTTTCCGTAAGCGATTTCAGAAACGTACATTCCGGTACTGCCAAGGCGTCTGTATTCCATGCTTGCAAGCCTACGACGAGCGCGCCTAGTTGCCAACCCCAAACCATTGTGGTTTGGTTCGCTCACAACTTAATAGCTCCTCTAGTGGGGGAAGTTCGGTGAAAATCCGACGCTGACCCGCAACCGTAAATCGTTCAACGAGTAAATCTCTTGAATTAGATAAGTCGGATTACCCAATAGAACGAGATGAGACAAACACCCGCCGAGGTTTGCGGGGTGTGCTCCTAACACCAAAATGTTTTGGCGCTTTTGCCATACCTTTAGTGCGGTTCACTCCCTGTGAGACTCTTTCTTTTCGAGAGGCTACACAGCTATGAAATTCAAAGTATTTATTGCGGCAATTGTTTTGACCGCGCTATCGATTCCACCAACACAAGCAGCTGACACAGGTTGGCGCTATTGGGGTTACTTCCAAGCTGCACCTGGTGCAACCAAGTGGACACCTGCAATGACAGGGCCCACGGTTGATGTTGCCGATGGCGCAGTCGAAGGTTGGGCTTTTACATTTAGTAACGACGCGATCCCAGATGCAAAAGCTCCAAAGGTTGCGCCTTCGTTTTCTGCAATTTGCGGAAAGACAAAAGCGGTCGCTGGAAAAAAGCGAGTAGGCGTAATGATTGATTTTGGTTCAGCGGTTCTTCGCCCCAAGGGCGAAACAACTCCTCGACTCATTCAAAAATGCGTTGTCGCAGATAAAGATGCATTAGGAATCGATGTTCTTGGGCAAGCAGTAAAAGTTCGCGCTCAAGGTTCAGGATTTATCTGCGGAATTAATGGTTATCCAGCTAAAGAGTGCGGAGTTGAAATGAAAACTCCTAAGGGATACCTCAAGAAATAATTATGACGAAACCATCACTACACCCATTTACTTGGTGGCTTTGGGCCATCGGTTTGGCAGTTGCCATTGTGCGTTTTGATAGCACGTGGTTCACCCTGTCATGTCTGGGTGTAGTGATGGTAGTTGTTTACGGCCTTCGTGAAGATGCTCCATGGGCCAAGAGTTTTGATTGGACGCTAAAACTTGCGGCTTGGATTTTGGCGGTCAGGACCTTTGTTGGAATCGCCATTGGCGTACCAATTCCGGGTACAGAACTTTTTAGACTTCCCATTGTTCCATTGCCGTCATGGATGCCAGGAATTCGAATCGGCGGCACGGTTACTTGGGAACGATTGTCTTCATCATTAGTAGAAGGCTTGCTCATTTGTTCCATCATTGTAATTTTTGGAGCAGCAGCTTCTCTTACTAGCCCTCACCGGCTTTTACGAGTCCTACCGGTCTATATCTACGAGTTCGCTGTTGCTGTTGTAATCGCGGCATCAGTTCTGCCGCAACTAGTTGGTTCGGTGAAAAGAATTCGAATGGCCCAAAGACTGCGTGGACAAAACACACGCGGCTTCACTTCATGGAAACGTGTTGCCATTCCGTTGCTTGAAGAATCACTTGCTCGATCACTTGATTTGGCTGCTGCTATGGATAGCCGCGGTTATGGATTTAGCAAAAAGCGTTCGCGTTACCGCCCAATTTCTTGGCGTTTAAAAGACTCACTTATCGTGATTTCTGCCATCGGACTGGTTGTGATTTCATGATCAAGTTTTCAAATGTTTCTTTGATTTACCCAAACTCAACTACAACTGTCCTTGAAAACCTCAACCTGACAATTGCAGAAGGTGAAATGGTTTTAGTCATCGGACCGACTGGTTCTGGTAAATCCTCTTTGCTGCGATTGATCAATGGTTTAGTGCCCCATCACACTGGCGGAATTCTTGCGGGAGATGTCAGCGTGAACGGCATTTCTACGCAGATGACTAAACCTGGTGGTATGGCACATTTGATCGGAATTGTTGGACAAAACCCAGCAAATGGCTTTGTCGCTGACACCGTTGAAGAAGAGCTTGCATTTGGCATGGAGGTTCTGAATTTAGCCAATGATGTAATGCGCAAACGTGTTGAGGAAATTTTGGATTTGCTCAGTCTTGCAGCGTTGCGCAATAGATCAATCGCAACTTTAAGTGGCGGAGAACAACAAAGAGTTGCGATAGGTGCTGCTTTGGTAACCCATCCCAAAGTTCTTGTTCTGGATGAACCAACAAGTGCGCTGGATCCCATTGCCGCAGAGGAAGTTTTATCAATTCTGCATAGATTGGTTCATGATTTGGGGCTGACTGTAGTAATTGCCGAACATAAACTGGAACGTGTGATTCAGTTTGCTGATCGAATCGTTTACATTAACGGCGACGGTGCGGCAAACGTAGGAACGCCTGAAGAGATTCTGATGCAATCCCCCATCGCTCCACCCATCGTGCATTTGGCCAGAGCCTTAGGAATGACAGAAATCGGAACCACTGTTCGAGAAATGCGACGAATGACGGCTGACATTCGAGAGATGAAAAGTTCTACAGTCCTCGAACCAATAGCAAAGCGCACCGAATCTGTCATTACATTTGAAAAACTAACAGTTTCTTACGATAACAAAACCGCGCTCAATGGCGTCTCTTCAACAATTTTCGCTGGAGAAATTGTTGCAGTCATGGGTAGAAATGGCGCTGGAAAAAGTTCTTTACTCAAAGCCATCGCCGGAGTTAATCGACCACATGCAGGGAAGGTTTCTTTGCTTGGAAATGATCCGTTCGAGCTGCATGGCAAGAAGCGAAGGGAACGGATCGGATTTATCCCCCAAGAACCTAGCGATCTTTTATACGCACAATCGGTAAGTATTGAATGCGAGCAAGCTGATCGAGATAACGAGTTAGCAGCTGGAACAACCCATAAAGTTCTGCAACAGCTGGTTCCAGGAATATCTGCATCTACGCATCCCCGAGATTTATCCGAAGGACAGCGCCTCGGACTAGCCCTGAGCGTCGTTTTGTCATCTAATCCATCTGTATTGATTTTAGATGAACCAACACGAGGTCTGGATTATGAAGCGAAAAATGAACTGACGCGCATGTTGATTAGCTTTGCATCTACCTTTGGTAAAGCGGTCTTGCTGGCAACTCATGATGTAGAGCTAGTGGCAGAGCTAGCAAACAGAGTCATCTTCATCGCCGATGGAGATATCGTCGCAGATGGAACTACTTTGGATGTACTTCTTTCTTCACCTGCTTTCGCGCCCCAGGTAGCAAAGGTGATGTCTCCACAGCCTTGGCTCAGTGTTAAAGATGTAGTCGCTGCAATTGAAGGCATGCAATGAACACAACCCCGAATGTCATTTCATTTTCGCGCAGGACTGGATTAACTCTTTTCGTTGCTTCACTTTTTAGTGCGGCGGGATTTGTCTGGCCTTTTTTCTATGTCGGTCAAAATCTGCCGCAAACTCAATTGTTCTTTTGGGTAGCCGTTGGTTTTTCTCTCGTAGTAATTGTTCTTCAGATTTCTAGTCAGCAATTAGATGCCAAATCTGTAGCTCTCTTAGGGGTCTTATCTGCGTTGATCGCTGCGCTCAGACCGCTGGGAGCCGGTGCGGTTGGAATCGAACCTATGTGGTTTGTTTTAATTCTTAGCGCACGAGTTTTTGGAGCCTCTTTTGGTTTTCTTCTCGGAATGATTTCCATGTTTGCTTCTGCGCTGTTGACCGGCGGAATTGGCCCATGGCTTGGTTACCAAATATTTGCTGCTGCCTGGATCGGATTGCTAGCGGGATCGCTACCCAAAAAGGTTCGAGGCTTTAAGGAAATTCTTTTACTAATTTGTTTTGGCATCCTCGCCTCTGGCTTTTTTGGCGTGCTAATGGATCTGCAATTCTGGCCATGGGCCTTGGGTTCAAATACGCAACTGTCGTACTTACCCAATGGTGATATTTCTGAAAATCTCTCTCGCTTTATCACTTTTCACTTTGCAACAGCGATGGCCTGGGATGTTCCTCGAGCGATCTTTACCAGTGCTCTTATTGCTTTTACTGGCGGGGCGGTTCTATCAGCGCTGCGAAGAACACATACCCGGGCTGCCTTTATGGCACCTATCGTCTTTAACGACTCTAACGACCATGACACTAACGAACATGTGAAGTAACAAAGGGAAGTTTTACAACCTCGCATTGTGAATCTCGTCCACGCACATCAATCACAAGAGTTTGTCCGATTTCAATATCTGATTTCAAAAGCGCTAGACCAATACCAATTTTTAAGCTTGGCGAGAAAGTACCGCTAGTGACTTCACCGACGTTTTCACCATTCAAATTTTTGACCGACATTCCAGCGCGTGGAATTCCACGATCCAAGGATTTGATGGCAAAACTCTTTCGTGGTGCACCATCTTGTTTCTGTGCCTTTAGTTGCTCCGCACCAATGAAACTTTCTTTTTTCCAACCGACCGCCCACCCAGCACTTGCTTCTACTGGAGAAATTTGCAGACTTAATTCGTGCCCATGCAATGGGTAACCCATTTCAGTTCTTAAAGTGTCCCGGGCTCCTAAGCCACAGACTAAGCCGCCCATTGGCGCAATGACTTCAGTTATGGCATCCCACACGCGTGAAGCATCGGCGACCTTAGGTAGTAATTCATAACCAAGCTCGCCGGTATAGCCCGTGCGACACACAATGACATCTGCGCCAGAAATAGAAACATGTGTAAATGCCATGTAATCAATATCGGTTTTGATTCCAAGTTGGGCCAAAACTTGTGGCGCAAGTGGTCCCTGAATGGCCAGTACGGCAAACTCATTATGAAGATTGATTACTTCAATACCTGCCGGCGCTTGCTCTTTCAAAACTTTGACCACATCGGTTGTGTTAGAAGCATTTGGTACTAGAAAGAAATCATGAGCCGAGTTTCGATAAGCAATCAGATCATCAATAACTCCCCCATCAGGTGTGCACAGCAAGGTGTACTGGGCAGAACCATCTTCGATCTTGTTTAAATCATTGGTGAGACATTGATTGAGAAAATCCAGCGCACCCTGACCTACAACTGAAGCTTTACCAAGGTGTGAAACATCGAAAAGGCCTACCCGTTCACGTACCGCGGCATGCTCAGCAAGAACGCCAGCCCCCGGATACTCGATCGGCATCATCCAGCCACCAAAATCGGCCATCTTTGCGTTGAGGGCTAGGTGTTTATCGTTTAGTGGCGAGCTCTTCATTGTGCAAACCTACCAATCTTTCTATTACGCTTCAGGGTATGAGCACACTAAAGATTTCTGATGGCGTCGTTAAAGATGAAGTACTGGTCCTGGGACTTTCTTCCACAAATTCAAAGGGCGGAATCGCCATTGAATCTGGTGAGATGGCAATTGATACCAAAACAGTTCTAGCCCAGCTGGTTGACATGGGCGCTACAGGAAAAACTGATGAAGTAATCAAGGTGCCAGGTACGCATGTTCGCATGTTTGTTTTCACTGGTCTTGGGGCCAAAGCATCACAGTATTCGCATGAAACGCTTCGCCGTGCCGCTGGTGCTGCATCACGCGCTTTAGCAGGAAACGCAGCAGCAACTTTTTCACTTCCTGCAAAGACATTGCCAGAAGTCGCAGCTGTTGCCGAAGGCGCTGCATTGGGTGCGTATTCATTTACTGAATTTCGTGGCTCAACAAAGGCGGATTTTAAAGCCCCTCTGAAGACAATTACTATTCACTCAAAACTTGCAACATCTGCAGAAGCTAAAGCCGCCGTTTCACGCGCAGCAATCGTTGCTAAGTACACATACTTAGTGCGCGATTTAATTAATACGCCTCCAAGTCACTTAACCCCAGATTCATTTACTAAGAAAATGGCAGCGGTTGTAAAAGCAGCGGGTGGATCAAAATCTGGTTTAAAGGTTCAGATTTGGGATGAGAAGCAACTTAAGTCCCAGGGCTTTGGCGGAATCATTGGCGTTGGTCAAGGTTCAGCCAATCCCCCACGCTTGCTACATATTTCATACACACCTAAAGGCAAAGTTGCAAAGCGATATGCATTTGTTGGCAAGGGAATTACTTTTGATACCGGCGGTTTAGCGCTCAAGCCAGCTGCAGGTATGGAAGCCATGAAGTCAGATATGAGCGGTGCCGCAGCTGTTAGTGCGGCAGTTGTTGCAATTGCTGAATTGAAATTAAATGTTGCAATCGATGCTTGGGCACCATTGGCAGAGAACATGCCAAGTGATACAGCTACACGTCCAAGTGACATCATCACAATCTTTGGCGGCAAGACCGTGGAAGTTCTTAACCCAGATGCTGAAGGACGTTTAGTTTTGGCTGATGCATTGATGAAAGCTCAAAGCGTGAACAACAAACTTGATGGAATCATCGATGTTGCGACTTTGACAGGTGCGCAGGTTGTTGCACTTGGAACGCGCACAAGTGCTGTCATGACCAACAACCCAGAATTCAGCGAAGCCTTTATGAAGGTCACCGCGATCAGTGGAGAACAGTTCTGGCCTATGCCACTTCCAGAAGAATTGCGTGCATCACTTGATTCACCAGTTGCTGATTTAGCCAACATTGGTGATCGTATGGGCGGCATGCTTGTTGCTGGACTTTTCCTGAAGGATTTCGTTTCCGCCGATCTGCCATGGCTACATTTGGATATTGCTGGACCGGCTTACAACGAAGCCAAGCCTCATGGCTACACACCTGTCGGTGGAACCGGTATTTCCCTGCGTTCACTTGTGACATTGGCCGAGCAGGGGTAGCCCTTCCTTCTGCATTGGGAGGTTTGCCCCTCTTTGAGGCAAGATAAGCACATAGCCCGCGTGGGCGCATGGAGGGAGCCGTTTAGTGTCTCAATTTGATCTCGTCATCCTTGGTGGAGGAAGTGGCGGTTATGCCGCAGCCCTTCGCGGCGCACAGCTTGGTCTGAGCGTTGCCTTGATCGAAGCAGACAAGGTCGGCGGAACTTGCTTACACCGAGGTTGTATTCCAACTAAGGCGCTTTTGCACTCTGCAGAGATCGCTGATGGCGCACGCGAAGGTTCACACTTTGGAGTGAAGTCAACATTTGATGGCATTGATATGGCTGGCGTCAATAGTTACAAAGATGGCGTGATCACTAAGTTGTACAAAGGTTTAACTGGATTAGTGAAGTCTCGTGGCATTACCTTCATCGAAGGTTACGGAAAGCTTGTTGCTAAAGATGCCGTTGAAGTAAACGGAGTTCGTTACACCGGCAAAAACGTCATCCTTGCGACAGGGTCATATGCCAAGACTCTTCCTGGTTTAGAAATCGATGGCGAAAAGATCATCACTTCAGACCATGGAACAAAGATGTCGTATGTTCCAAAGAGCGTCATTGTTCTTGGCGGTGGAGTAATTGGTTGCGAGTTCGCATCTGTATGGAAGTCTTTCGGTTCAGATGTAACAATCATCGAAGGATTGCCACATTTGATCGCTCTAGAAGATGAATCATCAAGCAAACAACTCGAGCGCGCATTCCGTAAGCGCGGAATTAAATTTGAACTAGGAGTTCGCTTCCAGTCTGCTGTGAAGAATGCAGATGGCGTAACTGTCACACTAGAAGATGGAAAGACATTTACCGCAGAAGTTCTGATGGTTTCTGTTGGCCGTGGTCCAGTATCTGCAAACTTGGGGTATGAGGAGCAAGGTATTTCAATGGACCGCGGTTATGTGCTGGTCGATGACAAGTGCCGCACTAACGTTCCGGGAATCTGGGCAGTTGGCGATTTGATCCCTACTTTGCAGCTAGCCCACGTAGGTTTTGCTGAAGGTATTTTGGTTGCCGAAGAAATCGCAGGTTTAAACCCACGACCAATTAATTACGACGGAATTCCACGCGTGACATATTCAGATCCTGAGGTTGCATCCGTTGGTTTAACTACAGCGGAAGCAAAAAAGCGCGGCCATGATGTTGTTGAACTGACGTACGATCTGGCTGGAAACGGTAAAGCTCAGATTCTCAACACCGCCGGTTCAATCAAACTTGTTGCACAAAAGGATGGACCAGTACTTGGGGTTCACATGGTTGGTGCACGTGTTGGAGAACTTTTGGCAGAAGCAGAATTGATTTATAACTGGGAGGCACGTGCAAGTGATGTGGCTCCTTTGATCCATGCACACC
>ENA-UPTL01000144-UPTL01000144.1-marine-metagenome-genome-assembly--contig:-NODE-144-length-19155-cov-5.124921_pt1 | contig 19155 bp, 10 predicted proteins | sample MGYA00238170_ERZ767106 | MGnify/ENA primary metagenome ERZ767106 (study PRJEB28938, sample SAMN06267160) | marine metagenome | isolation source: Columbia River Estuary | place: USA:Columbia River Estuary...
CCGTGACCATGCGCACCGTGCTCTTCGCCCTCGTCGCTCTCCTCCTGCTTGCCGCGATCATCGTCGTGGCGAAGCGCAAGGAAGCGGCGCTCGTGGCCGGATTGCCGGTGCGCATCGTCTGCGCCGATCAGGCCGCGGCCCTGGCGCAGGCCGGGCCCGCCGCGATCCCCGTGCTGGGCACGGGCTCGATGGCGCCCTACATCCCGAGCGCGCTGCCCGGCCGCGACCCGCTCGCCACCGTCGTCGCGTTTGCCGTGATCGACCCCGGCGCCACCTTCGAGGCCCTCACGGTCGGCGCCCTCGTGGTTTACGTGCCGGCCTGGGCCGTGGGCGGGCGCATCATGCACCAAGCCGCGCTGCGCGACGGCGGCGGCTGGATCATGGCCGGGCTGCACAACGAGCGCAGCGAATCGTGGGAGCGCCTCACGCCGGCCACCTACGTCGGCACCGTGGCGCGCATCTACGTCTGGCCGGCCCGCTGAAATGCGCCCCCGCCCCCTTTCCCTCCCATGAGCATTTTTGATTTCTTCTCAACCGTGGCCGGCGGCGGCGTCGTCGGTTCCATTTTGCACCTGGGCACCTCGGCGTTTGACGTCTGGCGCAAGGGCAAGGAAACGAAACTCGAAATCGAGCTGATGACCGCCCGCCTGGTCGCGGCCGAAAAAACCGAAGCGTGGAAAGCGTTTGCCGAGAGCCAGGCCTCCGGCCGCGCGCTCACCGCGATCCCCGACGGCACGCCGCCCGCCATCTCCGCCGTCTACCTGCTCGTCGATGCGTTTCGCAATTTCACCCGCCCCGGCCTGACGTGGGCCACCATGGGGTTTGTGGTCTACGTCTACGCCACCGCCCTGCCGGAGCAACGCGCGCAGCTCGCGCCGGAGGTCACCTTCGGCGCCTTCACCGCGTTCTTCTGGTGGTTCGGCGAGAGGTTCCAAAAACGCACCAGCACCAAATGAGCCGCCCTGACGACACCCGCCCTAGCTTCGCCATTTCCCAGGACAGCCGGGTCAAATTGCCGATCGCGTTTCTCGGCACGCTGCTCGCCGTGTGTGCGGCCGCCACCGCCGCGTGGATATCCGTCCGCGCCGATGTGCACACCCACACCCAGCAAATCGCCAGCCTGGAGAACGAGGTCCGCACCTCCCGCGAACTCCTTGTCCGCATCGACGAAAACGTGAAGGCCCTCAAGGAAGCCGGAGCCCGCCGCGAGCGCCCCTGATTTACCACCCCGCCCCACCCTCTTTATGATCGCACCCGACACCACCACCGCCAACCCGGACGCCGCCGGCGAATCCACCGAAAAGCTCCACTGCCTGCCCGTCTCCGCGCTCGCGGTCGACGGCACCATGCCCGAAGTCGGCGATAGCGTCGAATACACCGTCACCGGCCGCGTCTCCCGGATCGAGGGCACCGAGGCCTACGTCATGCCCGAGATGGTCAACGGCGAGCCCGCCGCCCTCGCGCCCGAAGCCGGCGACGACGCGCCCGACGAGATGATGGCCGCGGCCCGCAAGGCCGACGACGAAACCGCCGGCATGGGCTACTGAGCCGCACCGCCGCAGACCTCCGCACCCCCTCCCGCCATGCCCATCTACGAATACGAAAACCCGGAGCACGCCGTCACGGTGCTCGCGCAGTTTCCCATCGCCAGCCGGCCCGACACGATCGTGCTCACCCGGCGCACCGTGCCGAGCCGCGTGACTGTGTGCACCGGCGCCCAGGCGCCCACGATGAGCGACAAGCTCGCCGAAGGCTACAAGACCCTGGAGGCCCGCGGCCAACTGAAGGCCGGCCCGAAGACGATGAGCACCCAGGCGATCAAGCGCGCGATCGCCATGCCCGACACCGACTAGCCCCACGCCGATGGCCCTCACCGTCAAAAAAGGCTGGCTCTATGCCGACACCGAGCGCGTGCGCCTGGCGGCCGTGACCGCCTACCGGCCCTACGCAGACGAGGCCCTCGAAATCACCACCACGACCGGCACCCACCGCTTTGACCTGACCGGAGAACTCGAGCCCCAGCCCGCGCTGGTTTCGCCGCTCCGCGGCGACGAGGAGACCTCCAAACGCAACCGCCAAACGCTCGACGAGTGGTCCGCGCGCCAACGGCACAAGACCCGCACCAAGCTCGAGGCCGCGCTCGCCGCCCTGGACGACTACTTCCTCAAAAATCCATGACCCGCACCGAAATCATCAACTACTGCACCGCCAAGCTCGGCATCACCGATGCGACGGCCGCCGCCCAGGCCGGCACGTTTCTCGACGCGCGGCACGCGATGATTTGGAACGAGGAGCTCTGGCGCCAGACCCGCTACCAGGAGGCGATCAGCGTCACGGCCGGCACGCAGGACGTGACCCTGGGCGCGAATTGCGAATTCGTGACCGGCTGCCGCTGGGCCGGCACCTACGAGCTGATGCCGATGAGCGACGGCGCCGCCCTCGCCCTCGACCCGGCCGGCTACGATGGCAGCGGCGCCGTGCTCGGCTTCGTGCCCCTGGGCAAAAACGCCAGCGGCCTCGCGCAGATCCGCCTCATGCGCATCCCGACCGAGACGAAGCCGCTCCTCGTCCTCGGCAAGCGCAAGCTCCTGGCCCTGGCCGCCGGCGACACCCCGCCGATCCCCGGCGAGGACATGGCCCTGATCGAGTTCGTGATGGGCGACCTTTACGAATGGCTCCGCCAGCTCAGCAAGGCGCAGTATTTCTTTGCGAAGGGCGCCGCGATGCTCGGCAAGATGAAGGAGATCGAGACCGCGCAGACGGCGGAGATCCGGCGCATCATCCCCAGCGAGCAGCAGCTCGACGGCTACACCGGCGGAGGCGATTCGTTCAACCCGCTCGGCTGAGCGCCCGCCCATGTTCAACGACGCCATCGACGATCAACCCCACAGCCAGCAAGCGCTCGGCTTCGAGGGCGTGGACATGGTCACCCCGCCGGCCCAGCTCCCGCCCGGCCTGTTGAGTGACGCCATCAACATTATCTGCGACGGCGACGGCTTGGCCAAAAGCCGGCCCGCCCTCAAACTCAACGCTTTTCTCAGCGGCACCACGGTGGGCGGCTCCTACGGCTACAATGGCTACACTATCGTGCGCGGCCTGTGCTACTACGACCTGCCCGACTACGAAGGCACAATTTGCCACCAAGACGGCAAGATCCTCGCCATCCCGAGCGCCGCCAATGTCGCCACGCCCACTGGCGTGTTCGCCCCGCTGTCCTTCAACGCGACGCCCGTCGACACGGTGCAGATGATCGACACGCTCTACTATCTGCTCGACGGTTTCCTCTGCTGGACCAAATACACGGGCGGCGTTTGGACCAACGGCCTCGTGACCACGTTCAGCAGCGGCGCAGCCATGCCGGCCTGGAGCCGCATCGTGAGCCAGGGTTTCCGCCTGCTGCTGATGGAGGCCAATGGCTACAAGCTCTACGCCTCGGCCATCGGCGCCGCCGCGCTCCCGGCCAATTGGGTCAGCACCGACAACATCCGCGTCGGCACCGGCACCGGCGACCCTGCCCGCGGACTCGTGGCCAGCCAGGGCGGATTTGTCACCATGCTGAACGCGCAGAGCGTCTACCAGATCGACGTGAGCAACCCCACCGTGGCCAATTGGAGCGGCCTGCGCGTGACCAGCGCCGTGGGCTGCGTCGAAGGTCGCACCGCCGTCGCCTTCGGCCAAGATGTTTACTTTCTTGCGCGTCCCGGCGTAGTTTCCCTCGGATCGCTCACCGACACGCTATCGCTCGCGCCCAGCGCCACCCTCTCGGCGCCGCTGCAGCCGATCATCGACCGCATCAACTGGACGTACATCAGCACCGCCTTTGCCACGTCCTGGCGTGAACTTTACCTGCTTGCCGTGCCGCTCGACAGCGACACCCGCCCCAAGCATCTCCTGGCCTTCCATACGCGCCTCAAACGCTGGATGGGAATATGGGATTTCACGACGGCCGTTGCCGCAACGCAGCCCAACGCCGATAACGTCAGCTTTGCCGGCTTTACCTGCGGCACGGTCTGCAATTTCGGCGACAAAGCGGAGACGCTCCTCGCCGACAACACCGGCCGCGTCCTGCGCATCGACGCCACCGCCGTAGCCGACGCTTGGTACAATGGGGGGGCGACCGCATTTTACTCAATTATTGTCACCCGAGCGTTCGCCCACGATGCCGTCGACTGCCTCAAACAGCCGATGCTCCTGGAATTTGAACAGGTCGACGCGCTTTCGACGGCCGTCTTTAGCTTCTACCTGCCCGACGATGCGCCCACCCAGACAATCGCCACGTATGCCAATTGGCCCACGTACCGCATCGCTAACGGTGCGGCCTACGATCCGGCGGCCGGCGTAGACCGGAAACGCTATTCGCTCCGTAACTACGCGCGCAACCGCGATGCCCGCGCGGAACTATATAGCGTCAATGCTTCCGGCGGCCTGCGCCTGCGCGCCGTCAAGAGCACCGCCTACATCGACCCGCCCCAGCTCACCGTCTGACCCCATGAACCCGCCCAGCCTCCTCGACGTCTGCCGCTTTTTGCGCAGCCACCTGCCGGCCCGCCGGGCCCAGGAGCGCCGCGGCTTCGCGCGCTGGGTGCTGTGGTATTGGCGCGACGCGCGCGTCGGCGTGGTGCACAATGCCGGCCAGATCGTGGCCGTCTGCCTCGCACGCTGCATCTACCAGCCCGCCGAGGCCGACCAGCCCTACGCCCACGACGAGGCCGCGCCCCTCGTCTGGGTGCAGGACATCGCCAGCGACCACCCGCTCGGCGTCCCTTGCCTGCTCAAGCAATCGCTCGGCCGCTTTGGCCGCCGCGAGGCTTTTTGCGGCCACGTTTTCTCCCGCTCCGGCGAGCTGCGCACGCTCCCCTACCGCACCGTCCTCCGCCTGACCGACTCCTGCTGACATGAGCACTTCCCTCCCCGCCGCCCCCGCGGCTCCCGACTACGCCGCCGCCAACCGCGAAGGTATCCAGACGGATATCTCCACGCTGCCGCTGCGCAACCAGATCAACCAGGCCGCCCAGCTCGGCCAGAAGCTCGTCTACAAAGACCCCGTCACCGGCGAAGACAAAACCGCCGACTTCACCGGCATGGGCAATGCCGCCGCCGCCCAGCAGGCCGCGACGATCATGGCGGATACCAACGCCAGCCTCCAGCGCCAGCAGCTCGGCCTGCGCCAGGAACTCGGCACCGCCAACGCCCGGCAGACGGCCGCCGAACTTCGCGCCGCCGATCCTGCCGCCTACGCCGCCCGCCAGGCCCTCACCGGCCGCGTCAACGACGACCTCGCCGGCAAGGCCGACTACGGCGGCTACGTCCGCACCAACCCCGACCTGGCCGAAGCCTTTGCCCGGGAACGCGACGAATCCGGCGGCAAGCTCAGCATCGAGGAGTGGGGCAAGCGCCACTTCGACACCTACGGCGAGACCGAAGGCCGCGAGCTTACCCGCACCGGCCCGGCCGGCGACGACGTCGGCCTCGACACCTCCGCCGCCCAGCTCAACGACCGCGTGCGCGCGGCCGGCGCCGCCGCTCCCGATGGCGCGAGCCGCATGGCCGAGCTTTACGCCAAGGCCCAAGCGCTCGACACCAGCGCCAACGACGCCAGCACCGCGGCGCTCGGCCAGGCCTTTGATCAGGCGCAACAGGAGTATGCCCTCGGCACCAAACTCGACGCCAACAGCGAGCGCGAGCTCATGAACCAGACCCGCGCCGGCCAGGCCGCCCGCGGCAACTACCTCGGCGACGCCGCGGCCGTGGCCGAAGCCACCACCCTCGGCCAGGCCGGCCGCGCCATCAAACAGGAGCGGCTCAACAACCTCCTCGGCATCCAGGAAAAGGTTTTTGGTCAGACCGGCGCTCTCCGCAACGAAGCGCGCAATGCCCAGCAGCAGCAGCTCGCCCAGCTCGGCCAGCTCGCCGGCCAGGACTTCTCCCAGGGCACCACCACCTACGGCAACAAGATGAACAATCTGCAGCTGGAGAATCAGCTGAACGCCCAACAGGTCGCCGAAAACCGCGCCACCCGTAACGAGAACTACGGCCGCAACCAGCAGAAACTCGCCAACGCGAGCGCGATGGTCCTCGGCATGCCCGTCACGAACCAATTCGGCAGCCTCGGCGCCGCGCAGAACGGCGCCGTCGGCGGAGCCCAGCAAATCAATTACCAGCAGGCCGGCCAAACCAACGCCAACGCCGGCCAGGCCGCCGCCGGCTTTGCCCAGCAGAACTACAGCACCGGGGCTAATATTTGGAACACGCAGGCCAACATCGCGCAGCGCGATAACGCCGGAAAGCTCGGCATGATCAGCGGCCTCGGCGGCATGGCCCTCGGCAAACTTCCTGGAGGCTAAACGCCCATCTCAAACCAAACTCAAACCAGCACCACGATGAGCTATTTCCAAGATTTCGCCTCCGGCTACCAGATGACCTCCGGCGCCCGCGAGCGCAAACGCGACCGCCAGGACCGCGCCGACCAGGAGGCCCTCCGCAAGCAGTTCGAACTCGACCGCGACATGGAGCGCTACGCGCAAGAAAACGCGGGCCGCCAGTCCGGCCAGGAATTCACCGCCCGCGAAAACGAAAAAGGCCGCACCTTCACCGGCAGCGAAGCCGAGAAAGGCCGCACCTTCACCGGCGCCGAGGCCGAGAAAGGCCGCACCTTTACCGGCGCCGAATCCGCCGCCGACCGCGCGCTGCGCAAAGACCTCCAGAATCAGCAGCTCGACCAGGCCGCCAGACAGTTTGCGACGACCAACGACCGCGAATATCAAAACATGGGCCTGATGGCCGGCTTCAAATCCCGCGAAGACGCGCGACAAGCCGATCCCGCCAGCATGGCCAACCAGCTCGCCAACGAAAAACTCATCGATCTCAGGCGCCGGAACAGCGAAGCCGACGCCCCCCTCGGCGCACCCGGTGCGCCCAAGGCACCCACCGCGCCGGCCGCGCCCAAATCCGGGCTCAAATCCGGGCCCAAGCCCATCACCAGCCAAGCGGAACACAACGCCCTGGAAAAGGGCGAACGATTTATCTGGAACGGCCGCACCGGCGTAAAGAATTGAGCGCATGGCCTTCGACCCCTTCAAAGACGGCAGCTCCACCGAGCTGACCGAAGACGCCTTCGACCCGTTCAAAGACGGCAGCTCCACCGAGCTGGGCGAGCCGCAAAACTACTTCGCCGACAAGGGCCGACGCCTGGGCCGCGCGATCCCCAAGGCCATCGGCGACACCGTCGCCAGCGCCGGCTCGGCCGTGCAAAGCGGCGCCGAGCTTGCGGCCGAAGCCCTGCGCTGGCGTGCCGTGCGCAGCGGCGACATGACCGAAGCCGAGGCCGCCGCCAAAAAGCAGGAATTTCTCGAGCGCGCCGGCCAGACCGCGCCCCTGCAGGCCGCCCAGGCCGTGCGCGACGTCGGCCAGGAGCTCACCGACGTCGGCCCGCGGCGCTTCGCCGCGCCCGATCCCGCCCGCGATGGCGAAATCGGCAGCGCCGTGGTCAGCGGCGCGGCCTCCCTCGCGCCCCTCCTCGCGGCCGGCACCATCAATCCCGCCCTGGCCATCGCAGCCGGTGGTGGTTACATGGGCGAGACCCAGCGCCAGGACGCCGCCGAAAAGGGTGCCAGCCCGACGCAGCAGGCCGCGGCCTTCATGACCGGCGCCCCGGTCGGCGCCGCCAGCGAAGCCCTCCTCGGCGTGCCGCAGATGCTCAAGAGCGTGGCCGGCGCCAAGCTCCTGCCCGCCCTCCTCGGCAAAGCCGAAGGCGGCCTCGACAGCATGATGGCCGGCCTCTTCACCAAGATGGCGCCCGCCATTTTGCCCGTCGCCCAGCAGGCCGTGAAAAGCGCCGTGCGCGAAGGCGTGCAGGAGGGCATGGAGCAGATCGCCCAGAACACCCTCGCCAAAGACGTCGTCGGCTACGACCCCACCCGCGACCGCACCGAAGGCGCCGGCATGGCCATGCTCGCCGGCTCGATCGTGGGCGGTGGCGTCGGCGCCGCGGCGCAGGCCAGCGCGGAACTTGCCAAACCCGCCGCGCAGCGCGACCTCGAAGCCGCGCAGCGCCGAACCGGCACCACCCAGGCGGGCCAGGAACAAACCAAACCTGCCGCGCAGCGCGACCTTGAGGCTGCGCAGCGCCAAGCGATCCCTGCGTCGCAACCGCCCGCTGCCACGCAAAACCCGAATCCTGCCAGCAGCACGCCCAGGCCGGAGCCCGGCCCCCCGGCCGTCGCAACTGCCCCCAATTTCGTGGAGGATATGCTGGCCAAAGACGCCGCCGCCAGCGCCGCCGCGCGCGAAGCCGCCGCCAAAGAGGAGACCGCCCGCACCGGCCGCCAGACCGAACTGAGCGAAAAGAAGGCCCGATTTGAGCAGCGCCTAGCCGTCGCGCGCTCGACCCTCGCCGATCCCGCCGCGCCCTTTGCCGCCGTCGACGGCGCCCTGAACAGCATCACCAGCTACGCCGAGGACAATGCCCTCGGCCTCACGCAGACCCAGCGCGAGCAGGCCCTGCAGACGCAGGCCGCGCTGCAAAAACGCCACGCCCAGCTCGCCCCCGCGGCCCAGGCCCAGGCCGACACCGCGGCCGAGGCCCGGCGCACCGAGGCCAAGCTCGCCGAAGATGCCAAGGCCGAGAAAGTGCGCCGCGAGCGCGCCGCCCTGCAGCACCTGGAGACCACCGGCCGCGACCTCGCCACCGGCGAAATCACCGACCTGACCGCCGTCCCCGACGACGAACTCGGCGCCCTCGATGCCAACGCCGAAGGCCTCACCCCGCAGCAGATCGAGGCCGAGCAGACGCGCCGCGGCGAGGCCGCCGAGCGCGCCGCCGCCACGTCCAACGAGGCAGGATACACCCTGCGCGACCTGATCCTCGGCAAGAAGCCCGCGCTGGCCGCGGCCGGCCTCACCGGCCCGCTGCGCCTCAAGAGCCCGGCCGCGCTGTCCGTCGAAGGCGGCACCATGGCCGGCGAACACCGCGCGATCGGCGAACGCCAGGGCGGCTTCCGCATCTTTGCCGACAACGGCCTCGCCGAAGACAGCCTGCAGGAGCGCCTGCAAAGCCTCGGCTTCACGGCGCCCGACGTCACCGCCGCCTACGCCCTCTACGAGCGCGCCCTCGGCGGCGAAGACATCCGCCCCGAGCGCGGCGAAGAGCAGCAGGTGGACTTTGCCGAGAGCAGATTCGAAACGGTGCAGCAACTTTCGGACACCTGGAACCAGCGCGGAGTGAAGAATGTGGTGACGGAGCGGAACGGCCTGATCACGTTGGCAAAAATCATTGTGCCGAAAGGTCAGCGCGGAGAAGGGCACGGCAGCCAATTCATGCGCGACCTCAGCGCTTATGCCGATGCCAACCGGCAAACGATTGCGCTCACCCCGTCGACCGATTTTGGCGCAACCTCCAAAGGCCGCCTCCAAACATTTTATCGCCAGTTTGGCTTCGCCAAAAACAAAGACCTGGCAATTTCCGAAGCAATGACGCGCGAGCCACGCCCGGACTTTGCTACGGGTGCCCAGCCTGCCGCGATCCTGACCACCGCCCAAGTCGATCAGCAGCTCGCCGCCCTCCGCCGCGAATTCCCCGAGCTCACCCGCGACCTCGACCTGCGCAGCGGCCTCGTGGCCGATGAACTCAAACGCGCCGGCTACGACGGCCCCGTGCCGGCCGGCGTGCAGGCCGCCATCCTCCGCCTAAACGCGGAAAAGCGGCTGCTGGTGATCGCCGCCCGCGCGATGCGCGACGGCAACGGTGGCGGCCTTTTCCTGCACGAGATGGCGCACCCGTTCTTTGACGCGCTGCCTCCCGAGACCAAGACGGTCCTGCGCCAACTCCACGCCCAGGAGATGAGCACTCGCACCGGCCCGTTGTTCGACGCCAATGGCCGCCTCACCACCGAGATCAAGGTGCGCGCCGAGGATTTTCCCGCGGCCCGGCTCCGCGCCGATCCCGACCTCCCCATCAAAGAGTGGTTCGCCGAGCGCACGCGCGCCCTCAACACCGAGTGGCTGGCCGGCCGCACGCCCCGCGACCACTCGACCCTCGTGCGCGTGTGGCGCGAACTCCTCGCCAAGCTGCGCAGCATCTTTGCCCAGGTGCGCGGCATCGATCCCGACGCCGACCTTTTCACGACCACGTTCCGCACCTGGCTCAACGCCGGCGCGCGGGCCAACAGCAGCGATGTGGCCCTGACCCACGCCGGCCTGGCCTACGCCACCCGACAGAAGGCAGACTTTGCCAGCTACCAGGACACGATGGACCTGGGCAACACGCCCCTCGGCCTGACGCTGCCCAACGAGATCCGCAACCTCGCGCCTCGCTGGCAGGACAAGACCCTGCAATTCGACAGCAGCCTGGACAAGGCCCTCTACTATGCCGGCGGCACGCCCGGCGAGCTGCGCACGCGCATCATCGACAGCATCGCGCAGCAGACCCAGCTCAGCCCCGGCGAGATCGCCACCCTCGCGCGCGACCTCCGCCAGAAACTCGCGCCCCTCGCCCGACCCGCCGCGTCCAACGGCACCGTGCGCGTCCCGGCTCAGATGCAGGCCGCCGTGCGCCAGATCACCGCGGTCAACTTCGCGGAAAGCGACGCAAAGCAATTTGAGCTGCAGATCGACGACTTGAATCTGCCGGCGATGGCCTCACCCGCCCAAAGCGCCGTCGCCCTTTTCGGCCGCCGGTTCAATGCGTTGCACCAAGTAGTGAAAACCGACCGCGATCCCCAGTTGTTCAACGTCTACGTCCGCATGGCCCAGCGGGCCGAGCAAGAAATCGGCAGCCGAATCGCGGGCATGGACGAAGAGGAAATCGTGGAAACCGTCAACGCGGTCGGTGCCGATACCGCCGCCGCCGCCCTTATTTTGCGATCCGCGCAGGCCGCCAACCAGTGGCCCGCCATGGCCCTGATTTTCAAAAACGGCGCCATTCGCGGCGGGAACGCCGGCGAACTCGTCGACGAGCGCTCTCGTAAATCCGACTATGGCCCGCTGGAGGCCATCGCCGAATCTGCACCGGGGCGCAGCGAGCAGGGCGAAAACCGCATCATGCGCAACTGGCGCAACAACGACGACCGCACCGAGCGCTCGCTGTTCGAGATCCGCGGCGCCACACGCAACGAGCTCAAGATTGCGCTCTGGAAGGACCGCGCCACCGTGCGCCAAGCCCGCGGCACCCGTGAAATGCCGGCCAAAAACCTCGTGCATGACGCTATCGCCACCGCCCGCGGCGAATTTGTGCCGAATCTTACACCCGAAACGGTCGCTCTGATTATGCAGCGCACCGGCCTGACGCCCGATGCGTTCTGGACAGCGGCAAAAAAAGGCGACGTCACCACCGTCAACCAGCTCGCCCAAATTCCAAACCCGGTGCGCAAACAGTTTGCGCGCTCCGGCCGTTACGTCGGCCCCATCGCACAAAAAGGAGCGCTGCCCACCACCCGCGCGCCGCGCGACTTTGCCCAGCAGGCCACGATCGACTTCGCCATGGGCGAGGCCGAGTTTGCCAAAGCCTTCGACGAGGCCGCCGAGGACTTCTACCAGAGCGCGCGCAATTCCGTCAGCACCGACCCGGAGCGTATCTCCGCGGAAGAGACCGCCAAGCGCGCCGGCGAAATCCTCACCCCGGCCCAGGCCGCCGCCCGGCTGGACGAGTGGAAAGCTCTCGCCGCCCAGGAAGGCGAAACGGGCCAGCACCGCGGAAAAACCATCCTTTCCCTCTTCGACTCCACCGGCGTGTGGAGCCGCCCCTGGCGCGAGGCCGGCTTCACCGTCGTCCAGGTCGACCAGCAGATCGTCGACGGCGACGGTTACGAGATGGACGTGATGAAGATCAACCAGGACTGGCTCGCGGACAACGGCCTCGACATGGTCCACGGCGTGCTCGCCGCCTGCCCCTGCACGGAATTCGCCGGCAGCGGCTCGCGTTGGTTCAAAATCAAAGACGCCGATGGCCGCACCAAAAAAGCCGCCCAGCTCGTCAACCACACGCTCGCCATCATCGAATACCTCCAGCCCGATGGATTCTGGGCCATCGAGAATCCGGTCGGCCGCCTGAAACAGGAGACCGAGATCCCGCTGGAGCGCCTCCAGTTTCAACCGCACAACTACGGCGACCCCTACACCAAGCGCACGCAAATCTACGGCAGCTTTGACGGCCGCCTGCCCCAGGCCAACGTCGCGCCCACCGGCGGCAGCTATTCGTGGAACCTCAGCGGCAACCGGGAGAATTCCAAAGCCGAGCGCAGCAAAACCTTCGAGGGTTTCGCGTATGCGTTCTTCGCCGCCAACTACCAGCGCGACGCCCTCGCCGAGATCGACGCCAAGATCCGGCGCGACAACGCCAACGACGAAGCCTACGCCGCCCGCGCCGGCCAACCCGCGCCCCAAGCCCAGCAGGCCGACATTGCCTTTGCCGAAGGCGCCGCGCCCATTTTGCCCCAACCATGGCCGCAGGACCTCCGCGACGCCCAGATCATGACCAGCGTGGCGGCCCTCCGCGCCCATGAAATGTATCGCGAGGCCAAAGCCGGCAGCGCCGACCATGCCTGGTTTGTCGTCACGGCCCTGATCAACTCCGCCAAACTGAAAGCGCTGCACGACCAGCACCCCGACGCCATCCTGGCGCCCGTGCGCGCACGCGAACGCCAAGGGAAAAACGCGCTGCCCCCAGCCCTTGCGAGCGCGATGGCCGACGCCCATCCTTCTTGGACCATCGACAAGGAAATAGCCCAGCGCGCCGGCATGGGCCACACCGACGCCACCGCCCTGGCCCGACTCGCCAACCCCGCGCAATTCGACGGCGCCGTGCAGGCCGGCAAAAGCTATATCTTGCTCGACGACGTGCTCACCAGCGGCAGCACGATCAACGCGCTCCGCGCCCACATCGAGGCCGGCGGCGGCCGCGTCGTCGCCGTCAACGCGCTCGCCGCCAGCGGCAACCCGCAAACCGGCGCCGGTCAAAACCTCGCGCCGCGGCCCGACGTGCTGCAAAAACTTGACGCTAAGTTTGGCCGGGAGCAGACTGACGCCTTACTCCAGGAGCAGAATATTGCGGAATCTTCCCATGCACTCACCAACAGCCAAGCCCGCTACCTCCTCGCTTTTGCCACCCTTGACCGCGCAAGAACTGCACTCACTGCGGCAAGAATATCGCGAGATCGACCAACGACTCAGCAAAATCGCGGCAATGAGTCCCGCCCAACAGGCCGAATTGAAGAAACGGATACAGGCGAAGCCGGCCGCGTAGACTTTGCGTCACAAGCCAGTGAATACGTAGCCGCCAATGGAACCCCACCCGCAAAAGTCGCCGCCGCCCGCGCCGACATCGAGCAGCTCCTCGGCGTCGTGCAAGACGAACAGCTCGAGCTCATATCCTATGCCGGAGGAAGTAATTTACCACGGCCAAAGCCCGACGCCGCCGGGAGTGCTCCTGCCCCCCGAGCCGATTTACGCCGTGCCGCCGAGGCACTAAAAGCCCCGACGCAGCCCGACGTCGTCCGCGCGGCCTACGGCATCGACCCGGCCGATCCTGAATTCAAGGGAGGCGAGCGGATCAGCTCCATCATCCCCGCCCTGGTCGCCGATCCCAAGCGCACCTGGGACATTCGCGGCGCCCAAATCTCCACTGCGCGCGACGTCATGACGCTCGTCACCGCGATGCGTTCGCCCTACGTCGAGACGGCGAAAATCATTTTACTGAACCGCGCCGGCGTCGTGGTGCACAGTGAAGTGGTCGGCGTGGGTTCGCTCTCGGCCGCCATCATGGACGCGAGCCAGCTGGCCGGCGTGCTCAATCGCGCGCCGCAGACGTCGGAAGGCTACGATATCATTTTCAGCCACAACCACCCCGGCGGAAACCCCGAGGCAGGAAAGGCCGACTACTACGTCACGCGCTCACTGCGCGGCCTGCTCGACCGCACGAAGCACAACCTGCGCGACCACGTCATCACCAACGGCGACACCTATTTTAGCTACGCAGAAAAAAACTGGCCCGTGTGGAGAGATGACCCAGGAAGTATGCCGGCGCCGTCCTGGTACACGCCGACACCGCCGAGCCCCGTCACCACGCAAGCGCCGACCGAGCGCGGCCGCGATGCCGACACCCAAATCGACCCCGGCACCCTCGCGCCCTGGGAAGTGGTCGGCCGCAATGACCTTTATCCGGCCACCAGCTACACCGCCACGAGCGCAATCGTCGCCAGCCTGCGCCAAGTCGATCCCACCGCGCTGCACATCATTTACCTGAACCGCCGCAATTTAGTCGTGGCCTTCGAGCGCCTGCCAAATTTCAAGGCCGCGGCGCCCACGACCGCCGGCTGGGAACCATGGCAACCGCTCATCACAAAATTGATGGAAGGCTCCGGCCGCGAAGGCTCCAACGGGTTTGTGATCGCCGCACCCGATACGATGACGGCCCGAGAGGCCGCGCAGCTCATGCGCGAAATGAAAACCCTCAGCGAAATCTCAACCTTTCAGCTGATTGATTTCACGGCCAAGCAATTCACCGGCGACGGCACCGCACGCAGCACAGGCATCATGGAGCCCGGCCCAAGCGTAGAGTTTGCCACCGGCCCGCAGACCGACACGCCCGAATTCAAGGCGTGGTTTGTCGATAGCAAAGTCGTCGACGCCCAGGGCAAACCCCAGCGCGTTTACCACGGCAGCGTGCGCGCCGACCGCATCGGCAACCGTTTCCAAAAGAAACGCGCCACCAGCGGCCCCATGGCGTTTTTCACCGACTCGCCCGACCTCGCCTCTTCCTACAGCACCAAGAAAGCCGACACGTCCCTGGAGGCGCCGAGCGACTATTCCGAATGGTTTCGCTACAAGGGCAAAGGCACGCGCAGCAGCGTGCCGATTGATCGCGCGTGGTGGAGTCTGACACCCGAGCAACGCAGCACCGTGCTCGCACGCATCCCGACCATCGGCTACACCGATCCGAGCGAGGCTTCCGGCCCGATCGTCGGCAACAGCGAGAGCATCATGGGCGCCGACAGCATCGCCTACGAACTCCGCCAAGCCCGAGGTAACGGCCTCCGTGCCCTCACGGAAATCTGGCTCAACAGCGGCACGCTCTTCAACGACGAGGCCCAATTTACCGATGTGCTCAAGGCCGCCGGCCTTGACATGACGCAGATCGAATTTGCGGACCCCAACATGACGCGTTCCGGCGTCTATCCGGTCTACCTCAAAATCAGAAATCCTCTGGTCACGACCGAGATCCCGCCAAACGTGATCGCCGCCCTCGACCAAGCCGGCAAACGCAAACGCGCCAAAATCGCAGCCGGCGGCAATCCTGATATGTGGGACAAGAACACGATCAGCGGCCCCGACTGGCCCGCCGAACTCCACCAGAATCTAAACGACTCCAGCGCCCACGTCTGGACCCGCATCCCGGACTGGGTCACGGAAACCTTGCAAGGCCTCGGCTACGACGGCGTGCAAGACAAGAGCGGCAAAGGAGGCGGAGAAATCCATAATGTCTGGATACCGTTCAACGAGACCCAGGTGAAGAGCGCCACCGGCAACCGCGGCACCTTTGATCCGCTCGACGCGCGCATCGACTTCGCCACCGGCAGCCCGCCCGACCTCCGCGCCCAGATCCGGCAACTGGACGCCGCTCTCGACGCCCTGCGCAATTCCCAGGAAGACCCCGCCGACATCGAGCGCACCGGCCGGCGCCTCAGCGCCGAGCGCGAAGCACTCCGCCGCCAACTCGGAGCCGAAACGCGCACCGCGCAGACAGCCGCGTCCCTGGTCGACGTGCGCCACCCCCTCTCCGTCGTGCAGCCCGAGCCCGGCGACGCCTGGGGCATGACCCCGAAGATGACGGACGGCGAACTTGCCCGCGAGCGCGCCGACATCACCAACCACCTCCACGACAACTACGAAGGCCTCGCCCCGGCCATGCGCGCCCACCTGAGCGCGCGCCTCAACGCCCTCGCCGCCGAGCAGCTCACCCGCGGCACGCCCCTCGGCACCGTCACCCCGGTCCCCAAGATCGACCGCCAGGCCGCCCTCCGCAGCGAACTCCAGCGCGGCCGGCAGCTGCTCGACGAAGGCGACAAGACCGGCAACGCCGCCGCCCAGGCCGAAGGCGTGCGCCTCGTCAAAGCCGCCACCGCCCGCCTCGACGAGGAATTCCCCGGCTGGGACGCCCAGCCCGCCCCGGAAACCAAGGCCGCCCCCACCCAGCCCCCGCTGCCCCCCGAGCCCCCGACCGCCGAGGCCGCGCCGGCCAGCGAAGGCGACGGCGAGCAAAGCCCGTTCTCGGGCGCCGAGGAGGAGACGCGCCCCGTGCGCCCCGGCAAGTGGGACGAGGTCTACGGCCACAGCGCCTACCAGCCCAGCTTCCTCCTCAAAACGTGGCGCAAGATCCGCGACGTACTCGCCGGCATCAAGGGCCCGATCCCCGAGCTGCCCAGCTTCCCGGCCGCCCGCTGGAACAAGAGCGACACCTTCATCGCCGAGCAGGGCCCGCAGTTTTACGCCCGCGTGGCCGAGGGCGAGCGCTCCCTCAAGGGCGCCAACGACTACCTCCAGCGCACCGCCGAAGAACAGCTCGGCCGCATCATCACGCCCTTGCTCCAGGCCGAAGGGAAATTCAACGCCGACGATTACGCCCGGCTGCGCGAGCGCCAGGAGCAGGCCCGGCGCCTCAAGGCCGAAGGCAAGCCCACGCCGCCCGGCGTGCTCGCCGAAATCGCCGCCCTCAATTCGAAAATGGAGAGCAGCCCCTACGTGCTCTTCAACCGGCTCGTGCTCGCCCTCGACCTCCACTGGCGCGCCACCAACCTCAAGGATAACGCCGGCAACGCCATCACCCTCCCGGCCGGCGTGAACGCCGCCGAGACCACGGCCGAACTCCGCCGCCTGGGCGAACGCATCGCCGCCAGCCCCCACGCCGCGAAGATCCAGACCGCCGTCGAGCAACACGTCGCCATGGTCAAGCAAGTCGCCGACGACCTCAAAGCGCGCGAACTCCTCGCCGCCGACCACCTCGCCAACCCCTACTACTTCCCCCACCTCACGCTCGAAACCACCCGCGGCGGCAAGGTCGAGCAGCGCGAACTCACGCCGTCCCGCGTGCGCCCCGGCACCGAGGCCGACTTCCGCGGCTATCTCGAGACGCCGGTCGGCAGCACCAAAGCCATCGAGCACGACTACGTCCGCGCGATGTATTACCACCTCGTGCAGGTCGGCGCCCACAACTTCAAAGCCGACGCCGTCCGCGACTACTTCCGGCCCTACGACATCAAGACCACCGTGGAGCGCCGCGCCAAAGAACTCAGCAAGGCCCGCGGCGTGCCCGTCAGTTGGGAGCAGGCGTTCAATGAAGAATTCGCGCCCCGCGGCTACGTCAAATACGGCACCGATTCGCGCGACGCCTTCCCGACCCTGACCGTCAACCGCGACCTCCTCGCGCGCCGCCTCGGCGTGATGCTCACGAGCGGAGACCTCCACGCCCAGCTCAAGGAGCTGAACCAGACCGGCGTGAAACTTCTGCCCGAAGACATCCGCGAAAGCCTCAGCCAGGGCGAGCGCGAGACCTGGATCGTGCCGGCCCGCGTGGCCGAAGCCCTCCGCGGCATCGCCGACCGCCTCGGCAAGCAGGACAACGCCATCGAAGCCGCGGCCAAGTTTACCCTCGGAATCTGGAAGGGCTGGAAGCTCTTCATGCCGTGGAATCACATCCGCTACGAATACGGCAACGTGGTGGCCGACCTCGAAAAACTCCTCAGCAGTTCGCCCGGCACCTTTAAATACCTACCCGGCGCCGCCAAGGAACTCCGCGCGTTCTGGACCGGCGGCACGCCCAGCGCCGACCTCCGCGCCGCGCTCAAGGATGGCGTGATCAACGCTATCACCGCCCAGGAGCTCGACGGCCTCGTGCGGCTCAAAGCGTTTGAAGCGTTCCAGACCCGCGCCGAAAAAGCCCGCGACATCGTGAAGCGCCGCGGCTCGTCGATCCTTTACCAGCCCGCGACGGCCGCCCTGGGCCTCGGCGATTTCTCGACGCCCGAGCTTTCCGCCCTGCGCGAGGCGATCACCCGCTACGCCCACTACCAGGCCAACCTCGAAGCCATCCGCAACGGTGCCCGGCCTGCCTACGGTGGCGCCTACTGGAAAAACATCGAGGCCATGACCGACAGCCGCCCCGGCGCCAACGACGCCGCCGAGCGCAAGGCCGCCGCGATCAGCAAGGCCACCTTCGGCGACTACGGCGACCTGTCCGTGCTGGGCCAGACCGCACGCGACAAATTCATCCCGTTCTACAGCTGGATGGAGATCAACTTCCGCTACCACGCGAACCTCTTCCGCAACCTCCGCGACATGGTGCGCGAAGGCGAGACCACCAAGACCGGCGCCGCCAAGACCGCCGCCATCACCGCGGCCGGCTTCACGGCCCGCGCGGCCGGAGGCATCGCCCTGCGCCTCGCGCTGCCCTACCTGGCCGTCGCACTTTGGAACGCCAGCGGCGACCGCGACGAGCTCGAGAAACTCCTCAGCGAGGAAGACCGGCGCCGGTTCCACATCATCCTCGGCCGCGACGCCCAGGGCAAAGTCATGGTCGCCTACGGCCAGACCGCCCTGATGGACGTCCTGAAGTGGGTCAGCGGCCCCAAGTTTGCCCAGGCCATGGGCCAATGGTTCGCCGGCAAAACCGATTTCACGACCGCCGCCGCCACCTGGCGCGACGCGATTTTGCCCGACCTGGCCAACAACACGATCGGCAGCTTCGGCCCCTTCGCCAAGATCCCCTATACCTACGGTAGCGGAAAGAGCACTTTCCCCGACGTCACCGACCAGCGCACCGTGCCCGACTACGACATGCGCCGGAACATCCTCGGCCAGATCACGGATGAATTCACGGCCGACCTGATCGAGCGCACGATCAGCAAAGACTACTACGGCAGCAAAGACCTCGGCGCCTGGGCGAAGCAGCTGATCCTCCAGGTGCGCCAACGCGACCCGGAGAGCTGGGCCTTTTACGCGATCAAGGACAAGGCCAACGACTACCTCGAAAAGCGCACCGGCACGAAGCGCGACTCGAGCTTTGACGCCCCCGACCAGCAGGTGTTGCGCAACTTCCGCCGCGCGATCTACCGGGGCGACGCCGACAAAGCCGTGCAGTTTTACCAGCGCCTGCTCGACTACGGCTAC
>ENA-UPTL01000153-UPTL01000153.1-marine-metagenome-genome-assembly--contig:-NODE-153-length-18061-cov-10.402921_pt1 | contig 18061 bp, 19 predicted proteins | sample MGYA00238170_ERZ767106 | MGnify/ENA primary metagenome ERZ767106 (study PRJEB28938, sample SAMN06267160) | marine metagenome | isolation source: Columbia River Estuary | place: USA:Columbia River...
TAATGGCTATTAGTAATAATTCAACTGGGTTACGCCCTGGTGTTTGCACCTCAACAACACGCCCGACAGCACCGTACGACGGACAAGCCATTTATGAAACAGATACAGACAGACTAAACATTTATGACGGGTCAGCATGGTCGCCACCTATCACACAAGAAATGCTTATTGAAGACCAAAAAGGTTACATAGTTGATGGTGGCACTTTTACTGCTGGCGGTGCGTGGCGTACCCGTGATTTGAATACGGTACGTTACAACACAATTACTGGTGCGTCATTGTCGTCCAACGCTGTGACGCTCCCTGCTGGTAAATATTTTTTCCAGTGGTCTGCACCAGCGTTCAATGTTAATCAACATATTTCAGTTTTGTACCAAACAAGTGGGACACCAGCCATTTTAATTTTTGGGTCGTCAGAATTTTCTCCTTACACTGCTAGTGGAAGCCCACAAACTCGTTCTGTTGGTAGCGGTTATTACACTTTTACTTCCAGCCAATCTGTTGTCATTTGGCATCAATGTCTATCTACACAAACAACGAATGGTTTTGGTACTTCCGCCCAAGGTATGTCTGCTACAAACATTTATTCCAGTTTGTATATAAGAAAAATTTCTTAACCCCAATAGAAGGGAACCACATGTTTAAAACAAGTTTTAAATCCGTCAACACCCTTGGTGTTGTACGGAATCTAGCTGCCAACAGTAACGAATGGACTATATAGGAGGACTATGCCTTTTGATTATGTACCATACCAACAGAAGCAACGAGCACTCACCGAAGGGTTGGGTGCCAAGAAGTCTGCCAATATTTATGCTCAGTTTCTGAATAAGCAACGTGGTAATCGTCAAATTGCTGATTTGACAAACACTTGGAAAGAGAAGGTGCCTGGTCTTATTGGTGGGTATACGCAACGTGGCCTTGCTGGTCCTGGGGTTCAGTCTGGTATTTTTCAAAAGGGTTTAAGCAGGTTTGATACACAACGCCAGACTGCTATGAATGATTTGTATAGCAATATTAACGATCAGGATCAGGTTTACAGTAATCAGATGTTGGCTGCGGAGGCGCAGACTGCTAATGATTTGGCTGATTTGGAATTACAGAAACAGCGTGACATTGCTGCTAGTGCAGCGACTTTGTCTGCTTTTAAGCCGTACTTGGGTTAGGGGATTATTGTGAGTTTTAACGATTGGTTGTATGAAAAGACTGGTGCTAATTATGCTAGTCAGTTTGGTAGAGGTGTTGCAAATGCTTTTAAAGATAGCGACCAGAAGCGTGGCAGTAAGAAAACTGGTGTAACGGTTGGTAACAGTCCTATGGGTACTTTCCCTGGGATGACTGCCCAAGCTCCTGGTGGTTGGAACCCTGATAGTCGCTTTGGTAACACCTCTGCTATTGAACAGGGTGATACGGGTGATGTGTCGCAACCTGCTCCTGGTATGGATATTGCTTCTATTATTGCCAGCATCACTAATCAAAATAGTGGTCCTAGTGCTTCTGAGATTGCTGCTGCGCAGAAAGCGAAGCAAGACCAGCAAGCGTTAGATTACTATGCAGGTAATATTTTGGATCAGATTTCTACTGGTTCGTATAAGCAGCCGTATACGGATATGTCTGGTGCTTTGGCTAAGTATTTGGAGTCTGCTACTGGCAATGTTAATACTGCTTATGATGCTGCCAACGCTGCTGCGTTGACAGCACAAACAAACAATCCGTATGCGAATGTTACGGGTACTGCTGCAATGGTTGACCCTGGTCTGATGACTTTGCTTCAATCTCAGGGTGTTGACACGGGTGCTTCGCAGGCTAATGTTGGTGCTAATCGTGAGGCTGAGACTCAGCGTGTTAATGCTTATAACGACATGATGAAGTTGATGAGTGCTAATTATGGTTCTGGTGCGACACAGCGTATTGCTGATGTTGCTCAGGGTCGTACGGGTACGTTGGCTGATTTGACTGCACAGAATGCTGCGTATGGTTCTCAGATTTCTGGTAAGCAGGCTGAGGCGCTTCAGGGTTTGAATGACAAACTTATGGAGGCTGCTTCTAAGGGTGCGAATGTTACGGGTCAGAAAAAGGAACTTGCTGCCAAGAAGGCAGCTAAAACTAAAGACAGAACTCCACCTAAGGGCAGGGGTAAATCTGTTTCAATTAAACTTCCTAGTCCTAAAAGTACGAAAGGCAAGAAGTAATTATGGCAACTAGTGACACAACCAGAGCCAATTTGTTTTTGAAGTATCTTGAACAAATTTTTGGTAACCAACAGATTTCCGAACTAAGCGGTGCTTACGATCCTGCAATGGAAGAAGACGATACTCCTACTAGTGCTACTGCTAAGATGTATGAAAATTCTACCAACCCTGAGTTGCAAGGAATTTTTGGTGGTTTAGCCACTGGACAGTTGGATAAGATTACTGCTAAGCAGGAACTGCAGGCGTTGTCTGACTCTGGTGCTTTTGGTGGACTTTCTGCTTCTGAGTTATTTAAAGATGTTGATAAGGTATTCACAGAACTGAACACTCCTAGTACAAAAACAAAAGACCAATACCAAAAAGCTGGTCTTCCTAATCCAAGCAAGTCATACACGGATGCCCCTGAGATGGCACCTATTGGTTTGAATGCTGCAACCAAGATTATTGAAGGCAATGACTTGGAGAAACTTTATGCTTCTTCTTTGAACGCTGCTAAACGTCCTAAGCGTGGCTCTACTAAGGGTTCTTCTAGAAGTGCTGAAGGCGTTCCTGATTGGATGGCTAGAAGCTTGGCTAATCTTGACCCTCAATATATGCAGGCTGCACAAGAGGACCTGGCTAAACGACAGGCGTATCAGCAGAAGGTTCAGGCTGCCTATCTTGCTGGTAATGCACAGAATCTGGCTAATGCTGGTCGCACACCTTACAGTGATGCGACCTTGAAGAACGCTGCCTTTCTTAAAACAATCCTTGGCAAGTAACAAACTTGCCTTAATGTGATGGCTATTGATCCCCGTTTAGAGTTGGCTCGCCGTATGGCCTCAGGTGCTATCGGTGGTGTGTCGCCCCCTACACCTGGTGGCGGTGCTAAGTCTGTTGGCGGTAGTCGTGCTGCTGCCAACTATGCAGCATGGGCTCAACGTAAGAAGCAACAGCCAGGACAGCCAGGGCAGCCTCAGGCTGATGCTGGCCCTGGTGGTTGGCAAGGTATTGTATCCACAGTTTTAGATAACCCTGTGGGTAAAACATTGATGGCTCCGTTGGCTGCTTTGGACAGTGGTCGTGCAGGAATTATTTCTGGTCTTAAAGAAATAAAAGACTCTATCGACTTAGACCCTAATACTGAATTTTCGATGGGTGATTTCAACCGTCAACTGCAAGACAAAATAGGTTTTGGTGATGTGCTTGGAAACTTGTTCCCTGATACAAACATTGCTGGGCGTATTGGTAACCGTACTATTGGTTTCCTTGGCGACGTTGCTTTCGACCCGTTAACGTATCTGACTTTGGGTACAGGTAACCTCGCTAGTTTAACTGGTCGTGTTGGATTGGCTTCTGACATTGCTGCAAAAGGTACAGCCAAAGTTGCTGCAGGACAAATATCTAAAGAAGCTTTGGAAAGTATTGTTCAACGTGCAGGCAAGAGTGGTATTGGTAAGTTAACTTCTGCAGAGCGTGCATCATTTAATCTTCCTAAGTCTGGTTTGTATTTTGGTGCTCCGTTCGCCAAGACTGCTGGCAGTGGTGTTTATGTTGGTGGCGAAAAACTTGGTCAAGCCCTAGGTAGTGGCATTGCTTCTGTCAAGGGTGGAATTCTTGGTTCCAGAGTTCTCAAACCTTTGACGACTACGTCTGAAGGTTTGATGCGTAAAGCACCTACGGGTCTTGAAGAGGTTTACACCAAACTTGCTACTGGACGTGGGCTTATCAGTGCGACACAGGCAGCGTCACTGTTGGGTGGTGTTACTGAGAAGGCTGCTAAGGGTGGTGCGTTTGCTGGTACTTGGGCTCGTGTTTCTGATGAGTTGTTGAAGAGTGTGCCTGATGAGGCTTCAATGATTCCTTTGACTCATGCTGTTGAGTCTGGCTCCGAAGGTGTTCTTCCTAGTGCTATGCGTAAGTTGTTTAGTGACATTCGTACTGCATGGATTGAAACAACTGGTAAAGAAATTGGTAATGTCGAAAACTATGTTCCTCACCAGTGGACAAAGTTTGGTCGTGATTTACTTGCTGGCGATACGAAGATTGGTCAGGATTTACGCAAGGCGTTTAACATCACTGTTGATGAAGTCAAGCAGGCTGGTCCTACGTTTGAACGTAAACTTACTGCTGGTACTTACGATATTGGCGGAAAGAAAATTACTTTCGGCAAGGGAACCATTAAGGACATTAGCGATACTTTAAAGATTGCTTTCCCTGATGTTGTTAAGGAATCTGTTCTTGAGGATAACTTCCGTAAAATTGTTGGTACTTATGTGCGCAACATGGGTGAGGGTGTTGGTAACGCTGCGTTGGAGCAGCGTTTAAAGAACATGGGTGTCGCTGTTGGTCGTGGCGAATCGATGCGTGTTGTTGTTGACAAGGGTGCTACACGGGCTGCGAACGAGGCTGCTGCGGTTGAGTTGAAGACTGCTCTTGATGGTGGTAAGGCTGCTGTTGCCCAGGCCAAGAAGGATGCTTCGATGTCTGTGCGTGCTGCTCTTGACAGTGTTGGTGCAACACTTAAACTTAAAGTTTCTGTGTTGCGTAGACAGGATGGTGCTCTTGCTGGTAAGTGGAATAAGCTTGCTGATACTTTAGCGAGCGACACATTGTCGTTTGATGCTAAGGCTGCTGCTATGAATGCTGCAGAGTTGGAACTGCGTGATGATTTGGATAGTGCTTTGGCTGTGTTCGATAATCTTAAGACTCGTTTTGATGATGACATTGCACAGAATGGTCTTGATGAGAGGATGCTTGACAAGACACGCTTGGCTGCCCGTAAGGAAGCAAAGCGTGCTTTGGATGAGGCTGATGCACGGGTTAAGCATTTGACGGTGCAGTCTGAGGCGTATGCGAGCATGTCTGAGACTGTTGCTTCTTTGAAGAACGACTTGGACCAGTTCACGGGTAAGTTGTCTGCACAGGGCAAGGACCTTCCTGAAGGAGCAAGGGGTGCAGCTACACGGCGTACTGTTAAGCAGCAAGTAACATTAGATACTTCTGGTTCTGCTGGTAATGAAGTTGTTAACTCTGTTGTTCGTCTTGGAACTAAGGGTGATGCTGCTTTTGGTTTGTACAAGCGTTTAAAAATTAACGCTAAAGGTGCTGCTTCTACGTTGCGCCAGACAGTTGAATCTGCTGGTGATGTTTTGGATGAATCTTTCCATGGTCCTATTGCTGATGTAAAGAACCTGATTGACGAGTTCTATAAGGCCACAAATCAGGTGAGTCGTTCTGCGCAAGATGCAGCGCAAAGAAACATAGAGAAACTTGGTTCTGAAGCCAGGTCAGCTAGGGAAGCTTTGGCTAATGCTTTGGACCGCAAAGCAAGGGGGCTTGGTGCTGAGAAGAACGCAGCAGGTAGGTTCATTGATGGCACAAGTACTAGCGACAGCAAGATACGAGATTTAGAAACAAAAGTTAGAACCATTGAAGGAAACCTCAAGAGGGCTAACGACAGTTTTATTGCTATGCAGGATGAGGCTGGACGCTTAGAGGGTGTTATTCCTGCGTTTAAACCTTACGATAGAAATCTTCCTGGCAGTGCACCAGAGCAGTTTAAACGTCAACTAGATGATCAGATGCGTAGTGTTGTGGAATCAGTTCGTACAACTGTTTCCACCCAGGTATCTGCCGACGCTGGAACTAAACAAGCGAAGATGGTTGAGGACTTGTTTAAGTCTATGGAAACCCTTGTTCGTAGTGATGGTGAGTCAGCAACTGCTGCTTATGTTGTAGCAGCACAGAACACTTTAGATAAGAGTGTATACGAGGCTCGTATTTCTACTGACTTTGGTAATCGTTATAATAATGTAATCAACGAGATGAAACTTGTTGGCCATGAAGTTACACCGCAAGAAGCGGACATGCTTCAGAACATGGTTATGCGTGAGGTTCTTTCTAGCGAAAGACGTGCTCTTCAGGTTTCTCAAGATGAGATTACTAAATCATTGGAACACTACACCGCAAACATGGGTGTTCAAGAGAGCGTTAACCTTTCAAAGACCAGGGCTAGTCAGTTGGCTCGTAAAGAGGCTGCAGAGACTTTTGGTATTCTGCAACTTTTCCTTAACGAAATAGACACTGTTGCTGACGACATTAGTTTTGGGTATGGTTTTGGTACTCCTGGAACCACTAGAGAAATACTTGGCACTGTAGGGGACGAGTTTGAAAATCCTGGTTACAGCATTGTTGGTGGAAACAAAGAACAGGCTGCGTTTATTGAACGTGGAAAAGCAGAACGTGAATTGCGTGCAGTTATGTCTGAGATTCTTTTCCCTAACGATCGTGCTGCTGCTGCTGCTTACGCAAAAGGTGGAGAATCAGCAAGGCTTGTTAGCAGGATAAAGCGTGGCCTTGGTCCTGATGCTGAGAAGGCTTGGACGGATGAGATTAACCGTATCCGTGCTGGACAGCCGTTAACAAATAAGAAATTGTCAGAAAGCGAATTAACAAGACGCAAGAACACTGCGTGGATGGAAGCTTCTGCAAAATCTGCCAATAAGCAGATTGCAGAAATAGAGTTACGCATCGGTGAGATAAGCAGAACTATCGATGGTTTGCGTCCTACTTCTGCTAGGAAGATTAGTTCTGCAGAGAACAAGTCAACTTTGCAGTTCTTGGACGAACAAGCTTCTGCTTACAAGCAGCAACTTGACCAGTTGAAAAACTCAGGCACGACACAAGGTGCGAAGGTTGCTGACTTGAAGTACAAGTACAAAATGTTCGACGATGCTTCGAAGATGCGTCGTGCCGAGGGTCGTGTCGCTGCAGGTCCTAGGTTGACTGCTGTTGATGTGTTGCAAGGCAAGACATCAAAGACTGTTGGTGTCATGGATAAAGAACATCAACTTATTCGTAGAGAGATTATTCGTCTTCAGTCTGAGATGGAGGAAATTGTTGGCAAGGGTGAACTATCTAGTCGTGTTCGTGATATTCCTGGACAAGAAAGCATTACCACTAAAGCAAAAGGTTATATCGCAATAATTGACGAAGAAGTTGCTTTAATAAAAGAACGACTCAAGCGTATTCCTGTTGATGCCCGTAAAGAAGTTAATGCTTACAGAATTAAACTTCTTAACGAGCGTGAAGCTTTGGTTAACGCTTTGGACAATACTGTTCCTATTGAGGAACGTCTTGTTTCTGCGAAGGTTGTTTTGGCAGATAAGAAAGCAGCAGTTAAAGCGTTAACAGGCAAGTCTAATGTGCAGGCGGAGTTGGCTGCTTCTACTGCTGGGTTGCGTGCCAGTGCTGACAATGTTGTTGCCAAGCGTAGCGGTGTAGAAGCCAAAGGTGCTGTTGATGTTGCTCGTGTTGAGGCTGGTCGTGCTGCGTTGCGTGACACATACGATGCAACTGTTGCTGCAACTCGTGATGGTATGAAAGTCATTGAAGATGTTCGTGCAGGTATCCAGGCTGACCTTCCAGCATTTGAAGAACAAGTACGTCTTCTACCCAAGGGAAAGAATCTAGAGAAGGGCGATGTCATTGAGAAGCTGTCTGTGTTGCACAACTACATTGGTGACTCGTACGACTTGCTAGACCCTGAAGGTCTTGCTGCACGCTTGCTGAACGCTCCTCAGGATTTCACTATTGACATGTTGAAGCCTAACAATACTTTGAACATTGGTGTTTCAAACCCTGAACTTGCTGCTTACTTAAAGTCTTTACCTGATGAGCCTGCTGTTCGTACTGCTCTTGCGCTTATTTATAAAGCGCATGAGGACATGGGTAAGTTATTGTCAGTGATGGACGAGAGATCCGCTTTAGCAACACAACTCAAGTCTGCTAACAAGGGTCAGTTGTTCTCTGTTTTGAAGCAAGTTGTTAAGGATGGTGTTCAGGAACTGGCCGATAGTGGTTTGTTTGTTCCTGATGAAGTTGCTGATGCTATGAAGCGCTTGGTTGAATTGAATGGTAAACAACAAGAGGCATGGGTAGATGCTTTGAACAGTTACGTTGATATTTGGAAAGCCATTAAGACAACCAGCCCTCGTTTCCATGTTCGTAACGGCATATCTGCTGCATTCATGAACTTCGTTGCTGATGTAAAGTCAGAACACATGATAACTGGCGTTAAGTATTGGCAGTTATTTGAAGCTGATCCTTTGAACTGGCTGAGCAAGGTTCCTGCGGAGCGTCGTGTGTACGCCAAGGCTGCGCTTGAAGATGTGTTTGCTTCTGGTGGTGGTGAGTATTCTGAAGTTGCGATGAAGAATACACGCCTTTCACAAAAGGGTGTATTTAGGGGTTCAAAGAACTTCGGTGGAAAAGTTGAAGGTTCCGTCCGCATGGGTATGGCTTTGGACTCTCGTCTTCCTGTGGAGATGGGTGGCAAGGGAATGGGTGCTGACCTTAGTGCTGCTCGCATCTCTAAGTATCATTTCAACTACAGCCAGTTAAGCCAGTTTGACCGTAAGGCCAAGTTCTTTATTCCGTTCTGGACTTTCATGTCCAGGAACGCACCGCTACAAATTGAGCAGATGTGGATGAACCCACGAGCATACGCTATCTACAACAGTGGTGTTCGTAACTTGCGTGACGAACAAGAAGGCGATGTAACTCCGCAGTACATTAGCGAAACAGGTGGATTCAAACTACCATTTGGTGAGAATCTGTATGGAACACCAGACATTGGTATGAGTCGTGTGTCGCAAGATATTCAACAGTTGCGTGACCCTATACGTTTGGGACAAAACTTAAACCCTGTTTTCAAAACAGCGTTGGAGTTGATGGCTGGTAAACAGTTCTACAAGGACATACCTATTAGGAGTGACCAGTATCAGGAACTCACTGGTGCTACTCGTCTTGCTGCTTATCCTTTGGAATTGTTTGGCGGTGGAGAAACAGACCCTGTAACTGGCAAGAAGGTTTTCAGTGGTGCGGAAGCTTACGGTTTGGAATCTTTGGTTCCTGGACTGCAGGAAATCAACCGCTACATCACGCCGAATACTGAAAGCAAAAAAGACAAGCAGAACATGAACCTGCTTAGTTTTTTGACGGGTCTTCCAGCTACCAAAGTTACTCAATCGCAAATTGAAGCAGAGAATAATCGTGTTAAGCGTGAGAAAGCAAAACAGATCGCAAAGAAAAAAGCTATTGCTAGAGGAGCAAACAAATGACCGTTAAAGAAAAGCATTACAACTGGCAGGCTGCAAAGAAAACTGACTACATAAAGTTTTCTAAGGCCAGCCCGAACTTGGTTGAGTTGAATGAGTGGTTGTGTAAACGCTTCGGTGGTGCTTCGCTTGGTATTTTAAACAAGCGTCCTATTCGTGGTGGTACTGCGCCATCATCGCACACCTTTGGTGCTGCGCTTGATTGGCGTTACCCTAGTCGTGCTGCTGCAAAGATTGCTATGAAGTTTCTCATTGCGTTCTCTGAGGAACTAGGTGTTCAGTCAATTCATGACTATGTTGGTGCCTGTATTTGGCATTCAGGTCGTGGCTGGAAGAAGCAGGAGCCAGACTCTGAGGGTATGGGCAAGGCTTGGGCTACTTGGATACACATCGAAGTTACTCCTTCGCAGTGGAAGGACGCACGTCCTGTTCCTGTGAAGGTTGGTGCGACTAATATTCCTTAGTCGTCTTCGAACGGGTCTATTCCGTCTTCATAGATTGCTTCTACAACGGTGTTCATTAACGCTGTAATCATGGAACCAACGTACATCATTGAACGCATGTTGGGTATGTCGTCTTGCAGCATTGAGTAATGTCTACATAACTCAATGGCCTGGTCACGAGGGATGACGAATGTTATTTCGTATTCCGTGAACATATCTTCTTCTATTCGTTCAGTGCGTGCCTGTATGTGTTGCACATCTTCTGCATTGAATAGTTCTTTAAACCAGTCGTTGTCGTTGTTCTTCATTTTCAATCAGTATCCAATCTGATGGAAGGTCGTTAGTGAAACGACCCTCCCCCACCATGGTTGGGCCATAAAGCTTGTTAAGGATTTGGGCAAGTTCATACTTGTTTACTGGTTGAGTGAAGGCAAGAGTGATCTGCCTATGGTTCAACTCCGTCTTCCTTCATTGTTTCCCGTACTTGTGTTTCAATTTCTTCGAGAAGTTCTGCGCCTTCATCTCCGAACTTCAATTTAATGAAGATGTTTAATGCCATCATGTTGGCCAGAATGGTCAACGTCAGGTCTTCTTGTTGTGGTTGTTCTTGTTCAGACATTAGCCCAATCCTCGCTTAGTTCTTCTTGAAAGGAACCTTCGTTCCACATGTGTCCAATTACACAATAGCCTACGATATCAAGAAGTGTGTCCACTTCTGATTCTTTCACCTCAGGTGTTAAGCCTCGTGTTCGTAGATTCTTTAGGCGTTCAACTTTGTCGCTAAGTCGCACGATTATTCCTGCCATACCAAACTTGTTGATGTTGCCATGGCCATAGTCGTGTTGTTTGCTACACAGCAGTTTAATCATTGCTGCGGTATCCCATACTTCTTGATCCCGTAGGTCGTTGATTGCTTCTGCAGCCATGATGTCAAATGCTTTGAAGCTGTGACGGTAGTCTGCGTTGCGCATGTCGTCTGCTAGACGGTCACGTTCTGCTTCCAGGATTGTGTGGTCTGATTTGCATGGTTGGATGGATGACATTGCCATGTCCATCACAATGTGTGTTGCTGCTAAGTCCCATGTTGTTGTCATGTTTAGTTTCTTTCTTATTAAATAGTTTTTTAACATTATTGTTTTTAGGTTTTCGAATGCTTTGTTCCGTAAACGCCATGCTTGTGTTTTGGTTACACCTAGGCGGTCACCTAGTTCTTGCAATGATACACGTTCGGAGTTGACACAATCGATTACCCATCTGTCTTGTTCGTTTAATTCATCTATGCAATCTGCTACTGCTTCTCTGATTGGTAGTAGTTCTGCCATTGATGTTTCTGTTGGTTCACCTGGTGCTGCTTGCATTAAAGCTTCCATTGGATTTGTTGGTGCGCTTTTATACATCGGGGAAAATTTCCCCACTAGGTCAGCAGATGATTCCCTTCTCATTGTGTTGATGTGCCTTCCGAGGGGAAGTGGTCACTGTTCAGTCTGTAGTAGGCACGGTTGTCGTCGGGGAAACGATCCATTGTTGCGAACTCCGCACAGGCGTGTTCCCATTCGAAGATGGGGGCACGCCAATACATTTTTCTGTGTGAGTCGTAAACAAATAGTTCCACCGAGGAAACCATTGTCCAGTTCAGTAGTGACCTGAGCTTTTCTACTTTTAGTTTTAATGTTTTGTCTTTACCGATTCCCATTACTTCACATAGTCCTTCTTTAATCATGTAGTCAGGTAGGTTCCTGAGCATGAGTGGAAGGTTAGCTACATAGAATGGGGGGCGGTTGTATCCTAGTCTGTGGTGTTTGGGCTCTACTTGTTCGAACACCGCTTCTGCGATGTCTCCCATGATTGCGTATCGTTGGGCAAATGGTGCTTCGTGGAAACTCATTTTTTTACTACCGTCATTTTTCTGATGAACTTGTCATCGATGAATGCTATTCCGTTTAAACCGTCAAGTACTGCTTTGACGTAGTTGTCAATGTCTCCTCTTAGTTTTGTTGGTTCATAGGCTTCTGTTGATTCAACAGTTACTTCAAATTTGTCTTTATAAAAAACAATATTGACTGTTATGTTTCCTTCTATTAGTTCACCTGTCCACGCTTCACGAACTAAAGCTTCGAACTCTAGTGTTTGTGCTGGGGTGAAGACACGACCACGTCTTGTCATTCGTGGTCGTTGCTTTACCTTGGGTGGGAAGTTGAATGTTTGTTTGTGTTTCACGATTCAGTTTCGTATGGTGCAGCACGCCAAAGGGTGGGACTACAGTTTTCTTCAACCAGGTGTTTGACTGTTTCGTCTTCGTAGGGTCTGATGACATGTATGCATGGATCAAATCCTTTTTCGAACTCTTCGTCTTCTTCTTGGGTTGAGGGATAGCCATCGTGGGTTATACAAATGGGTGGGGAACACCACCCATTTGTAATTCCTAGTTTTAGCCAGTCGTGCTGTGTCATGTTGCTGCTCCGTAAACGTGTGAAACGATTTTCATTATTTGCTCTTCTCCATCTTCACGGGTGTGGAATTTCCCCCACCGCAAATCTGCATTCCTGAGTATAGCAAATGACTCTGATGCGTTTAAGCCACACTGTTCTGTGAGGTGTGCTAATCGTACGAGCGTGTTTGAACGGTCACGCCCTTGGATTGGCCCATCTTGCCAGTATGTAAATGCTGCCCTGTTTAGTTTTGGTAGAAGGTGATTGATGTCTTCTGATTCGCAATCAATGATTACTGTTCTACGTTCAGGTTCTTTGTACATACTGGCTACAGCTTCTAGTGCTTCCACTGTTGCTCTGCCACCATCCATTACTTGTGTGATGAATGTTTCTAGGTTGATTGGTTTCTCATCTGCGTCAAGCATGTATCTGTTCTCTGGGATGTCAACCGTGAAACCTGAAGGGTAGGGAAGGCGGACGTAGTTTCCGTATCCTTTGCCTGGGTCTTCTTGTTTCGGGTTTACTTCTTTGGCTACATAGTTAATTGCTTGGTGTGCTGCAAGCAGTGCACGACGCATAACTTTAGTAGTGACAACAGAACGTGCTTCAACGAAGACCCACACATGGTATCCCTTGCGTGTTCTCTCAACCCATGCTGGAACATTCTTGACAGCTAACGCTGTCTTCAGGTTCATAGCAGAGTCTAGGTCTTCTACGTCAATGTCCGAGCAGCCCCACACGCATTTCCATCCGTCATGGATGTAAACGTGTGGGTATACGCCAATCATTTCTGTACCTTCGAGGTGATGTTTGAAGGTGTCTGCGTTTAACGCTTTGCGTACACATCCACCATCCCACGATCCGTAAGCATCTCCTCGTCCTCTGAATAATTCAATGAATGATTCAAGTGTTGTGGTCATGCCAGTGGCTCCTGTTTCCATACTGCGTTTCGCAAGTACTGGTCGGGAAGTTCTCCGTTCCGTAGTGCGTGTAGTTGTCCTGTGTGGATGTCCAGTTCAAAGTCGACATCGTCTACTAGTTGGCCACCTGGTCGCTTGTTTTTAAGGAGCGACACAGTGAGCGTGTAGTCGTGGATGCCTAGTTCGTACCGTAGGAACTCAATGCGTTCTGCTGTTCGTTCCGTGTGGTTTCTGTCCATCTTGGCTGTTAGTTCATTTAGTTCAGCCATGATTTCGTATTTCTTTCGGCGTACACCAATGATTGACGTTGCTTGTTGTTCTCCACCGTATGAACCTGACGACATGGTCAGTTTCTTTCCTTCTGCTCCTGAGGAGCGTGAGGTTTGGTGCAGCACAAGCATCGGTACATCATGTCTGCGTCCGAAAGCTTTAACGAAGTTGGCTTTCTCTGGTACGGTTTCGCCGTTCTCTACTAGTTCAAGATAGTCAACAACAACCAGGTCTGGTTCTTGTCCCCACACATCAGATACTTCACCATAGGCTCGTTCCATGTCACTAGGTACTAGTGGCTGGTCGAATACTGCCAAGTTGGGGAAGTCTTCTTCTGCTGTTCTTCGTAGTAGTTCAATGGCTGTCTTGTCATCTTCTGCTACTCGCCGTTCCAAATCTCTAGCATCTACACCGTGGTACATGCATGTGAGTTTTGTGAGGATGAGTGTCTTGGGTTCGTCTGGTATGAAGAACGCAACTTTCTTATCCCTGTTTTGACTGAGTGTGTGCATTAGCGCCAGTGTTTTACCACCGTGACTGTAGCCAATGATCATTGATAGTTCGCCAGGAGCTATTCCTCGCATCTCGTCATCGATGCGTTGAATGCCAGTGAAGACTCGCTTATGCGGAGACTGTGCCCAGCGAACATATGAATGTGCTGCCTCTGTTAGAGGGGAATACAGTTTGTAGACAGGAACGGACGGGGTATCGCTACCCCGTCCGATTTGCTCCCATCCACCTGTTAATTGTTCAGGTGAAAGTCTCATTAGCGTGGTGGCCAGTATGCCTTTTCCTTGTCGTCAACGGCTTTAAACCATGGACGCTTCGGGTTAGCAGACAGACCGTCACGGTTGTCATAGACTTTTGTGATTCCATCTTTCTTGCATGCATCAATCAACCAGTTTGGCAAATCGCCATGCTGCTTGCCTGCTACTGCCACAGCAAAGTTCTGCTGTGTTGCCTCAGGGAATGTCTGCATTACTGCAGCCACTTGCTGTGGTGTTGATGTCAATGTTTGGGTTGGTGCTGACTCTCCGTAGATGACATCGAAGAGTACATCTTTGATGTCAAGGAATGTTGCAGTAAAGTCTGCGACACTCTTTCCACTGATAGTCAGTTCTGCTGCAATTTTTGCAGCCACCTGTGTGATAATTGCTTGGTCTTTGTCCATGATTTCCTACTTTGTTATTCCTATTGTTGTTGCTGTTGCTGTGTTATCGAATGCGCTTAGGTGCGCACCCTTACAAATAGACCACCACGAGCACCAACGCTCGCTACACAAATTGTGCTGGTCTACTTGGGGCCAAGAGTTTTCTTGACCCATTCTCAACGCAGATGCAACTAGGTTGCGTGTCTGCGTTTCGATCCATTTACTGTGCGCCTCGGTGCGGTACACAGTAATAATTTGTCCCTCTGACTTTGCTGCTTTGGTCATAACTCCAAAGTTGAAACTCACAGGGAAGCCTGGTGATAGTCCTAGTTTGACTGCAGCGTTGGCGTAAACACTTGCCTGTATGGATTGCTTTTGCTTTTCTAGTTGGCTGTATTTGCGTGCTGCTGTCTTCCAGTCCCAGATAATACCATCTGGGGCGACGTAGTCCATGGTTCCGCTGTAATGAAGAAAGTATTTCTTGTCATCGACATCCATCATGCCGATGGGTACTGTGAACTTTTGTTCAACGAGCCCACCTAGTGGCACATGTTTGCGGATGTCATCCCACCATGCTTTGATTAGCTTGTCGCCCATCTTGAAGATGTCATCGTATGTTTCCATTGAAGTCCATTTGAATTTCTCTTCAGATGAATTAATGTCGACACGCATTTCGTCTTTCATGTCATCTAGCGACACAGCACCGTTGTTGTTGATGAACAACTCAATGGCTGTGTGTACTCCAGTACCAAGCATTGTTGCGTCGCTGCCGATGCTCCACGTTGGTTCCTTCATTGCTAGTCGTCCTCGTTCCATGCACATCAGTGCATCTCCGAGCCATGACTGGCGTATGTATATGTTGTTGTCTTTAATCAACATTGTATTCTCCTCTGAATTGCATTCTCTGTCTTGTTTTAGATATGTATGACTTAGTAAGAACAATACCATAGTCGTCGTTCATCCTGCGGACGATGGGTGTTGGGTTCATACCCCCAATGATCATTTGTTTCATTGCGATGAACTGTTCTTCGTTCATCTTTTTCAATGCGTGAATCTGATATTTGGATCCACGTTCCTGAACTTTTCTTTCGCCCCATAGTGACGGGCGACGAGCCAGGTCTTGAACTTTAGCTAAGCCTTCAAAGAAGTCTGCTAAGTCTGCTCCTGACCACGGCACCCCCAGCCCTAGGTGTTCACACACTGCTTCGCCGTACTTGATGTCGTACGGAATGGTGGCTGTTGTTTTGGTTGGTTGCGTAATGATTACGTCACACAAACATTCCAAAGGATGTGTTTCGTTTCCGCAGTTAAGTGGTTTCTGTCTTGGCATGTGTTGCTCTTTCTTGTTATGTGTTACTTAATCAATCTGTTTGCCTTAGCAAACGATTGATGGTCTTGTCCCCACCCCCTGTAGTCCCCCTCCCCGTACGGTCGGGAGTATACACAATGGGTTGTCAACGGGTTGTCAACGTGGTGTTTCTTTGGGTTTCATTTCTACTTGCTTCTTACCAATGTGGTTATTGCAAGTGGGTGGATACTTCAAGTCCACGGATACGGTCACTGTAAGGCCACAGCGAGGGCAAACCCACTGCTTAGCCATGATGTACCCACTTGTACCACAAAGCGGTGTCAGGGGGGCGCAGGTAGGTGTTGTTGCGGATGCAGCCCCAACCTCCGAAGCCAGCAGGTAGCTGAAATGAGCCATCCTTGCGGATGAACCCACGAACAGCGACACGGTTCGCTACTCGTATCTGCTCAACCCTGGTTGCTCTGGATGGGTGGTTAGCAAACTGATAGCCACCATAGTTACGCCACGTTGTCACAGCGATTCCTAGTCCGCCTGCAAAGTTACCTTTGTCTTTCCAATTGCTATTAGTTTCGCACCATGCAACTTTGTCCCAATACTTTCCCGATGGGTGGTGATGGTTTTGAAACCATTCAACAGTCCATCGTTCATGTTTATCTTTTGCTTGCGCCGTGTTGGGCAATGCCCCGACCACGCTAGTGGTCAGGGCCAGAGCCATCACGACTTTGTGTCGTAGTTTGTTCATCTCATTGCTTCCTTTAGGACTTCCTCGCATTCGAACTTGGCTTCCATTAAAAGAACGTATTCTTCAATGATCCCCTCTGCTCGTTTATCATCGCCCAGGCGTTGAATCTTTTTTGCTAGTTGGTCTGCACCGATGCTTAGTGACTTAGTCATTGCACGCAGTTCATCTAAAGTGACGGACACTTCTACTCTTGGTTGTGATTTCATTATTGCTTTCTTATTTTTGTTAGTTGTTTATTGCGCTGACGCAAACATGTCCATGGCAGACATTGTTAACGGGTAGTTACCTGTCAACATGCGTGTGATACGCTGGGTGTCACGCTTACCTTTAGCTACTTTCGAACGGTGTTCGTCTGTGCCTTCGGCTGCCATAACAATACCCCATGCTGTTCCACGAAGGTTGGAGTTGTAGTCCGCTTTGTATTCTTCACACAAAGAATCGAACCGCTTCTCCCACTCTGTAAGGCCACGTCCATCTTTAGATGGGCGCTGCCCTGCAAGCATGCCTAGTACTTGTACAGGTTGCTGTACTTGAATACTAAGTAGACGCTCAATCTCTATGTCCATCTGGTCATAAAGGTTCACTGCGTTCTGTACTGCTGCCATGGCAAACGGGATCAAGTGTTGCGCAGAGAAGTTATGGTTCAGGCTAAAGATTTGTGAACCACCTTTCAACAAGGCACGAAACATATTCATGCATCGCATCTCTTGTGTTACTGCGTGTCCACCGAATACACGGTTGCCGTTGGTGCCGTTGTACATCAACAGGTGACGGTAGCGAGTGTCACCGCCAACAGACTTGACTGGTTCACCATCTAGACACACACCGAGAAACTGTGTGCGTTCATCTGGTGACTGGCCACCAAGACTGATGTGAGCATCTGGTCGTATCTTGGTGATTGCTTCAGCAAAATCACCGAGCAAGCTTGGCTGGAAGTGATGGAAGCGTGAACTGTTCACACCCAACATGGCACCGTCTGTACTGCGCACCGCAGCATAGAACTTGTCTGCATACTTTCCTGTGGTCAGTGTGCTGAGGGGCACGCTGTCTACACGGTAGTTAAGCCCTGCTAGTTCTAGTGCTTCGTGTTTGTTGGTGATACGTCCGATACCGCATGGTAAGTCTCGGTTGATGAATGATGTTGATGTTTTCATGATTGTGTTCATTGTTGTTTCCTTGTTTGTTGTTTGGTTGTTGTTTGTTGTATTCATTTTATTTTGTTTCCTTAAAGTTGGAGAACCATTCGTCCCCATTTATTTGTCGCAGCACATGATTGTAGTTGTACAAGTTGATACCACGTTGGTCAGTGATTGACTCAGATAATGTTTCTGGGTCGTCATACTCGTAGTGTTGCCAGATGACAATAGTGTCGTCACCCTGTATCACCATCTCCAGAATGTCATCTGCAGATTTACCGCTATCAACTAATGCTTCCACTTCACACAGGTGGTGTTCTATTGAAACCATCAGTGCGTAGTCTTGTAACTGTTTGTAGTTATATCGTGGTGA
>ENA-UPTL01000154-UPTL01000154.1-marine-metagenome-genome-assembly--contig:-NODE-154-length-17839-cov-7.706028_pt1 | contig 17839 bp, 26 predicted proteins | sample MGYA00238170_ERZ767106 | MGnify/ENA primary metagenome ERZ767106 (study PRJEB28938, sample SAMN06267160) | marine metagenome | isolation source: Columbia River Estuary | place: USA:Columbia River Estuary...
CTTGCTCTACCCAGTTGTCTATGGCCAATGATCCGTCAATATACATTCTAAAACCATCATCTGTATATCCTGCAAAGTAGGCCTGGGTAAACCATTCTGGTACTGTTATCTGTCCAGTAAACTTAACAATAAAATTTTCATACCGATTTCCGCACACTGGAAGTTGCATAGAGTTTGAGTTCCAAGTGCCACTACATAGTAATTGATTTGTGGCTGCTTGCCCATTTACTCTAATTAAACTGTATACCTCATATGCCAAACCTGCTCCACCAGCACTATTTAAGGCTTGCTGTGCTGTTTGTAAATTAATATTGGCTATTCCCAGTGCATCGTATGCATTATTCTTATTCTCTAAAGAAGTGGCTACTGTTACTGTTTGTCCATCTACTGCTGCTTGGGCTAAGTCTTTTTCTTCAAGTGCCGTGGCTTTTGCGTCAAGGGAGTCATCATATAGGTCAGAGGTCTGAGTCTGGGTTTCTTTTGCAGATAGGGCAAGATCATACTTGTTTTCTGCCTCTTCAATTAAGGATATAAATTCATCCTTGTATCCTAGGTCATCAATGCTATTATTTAGCTCTTCAATTTCTTGAGCGGCCAAGCTTAGGGGGTCATCAGAATAAGCGGGTGACATAAAAAGCCATCCAAATGCAAGCATTGTGGCTGCTAATATTCTAAATAATTTATTCCTTTTCAACTATGACCCCTAAGTAAACAACATGTCTACATAGCAAGTATAGCAGAATGTTAGTTTAAACTAAAGTTTGTCAACAATAAAATCATAAAAATCTTCTGCGATGTGCAGATGTTTATGAGTGCCCCAATGAGGCATATGCCCATCTTTTCTATCTGCCCCACGATAAAATAACTCATGTTCTCTATTGTGATCTGTGTGACAATCTAGGGCATTAAATTCTCCATAATTGTCAATGTCTCCTGTGTCTGTATTCCATGTAAACGCATCTATATGACAATAACCTTCATTATGTTTTGGATAAAACTTATTAATTTCGTTGTACACATACCCTTGATATTTTGGATCCCAATTGCTCCAAAAAAACTTTATATCATTAGATTTGCAGTACTGCCTTAACATATCAATAAAAATATTTTCATAAAAAAATACAAATTCTTCTGTCAATACCTCTTGTGGGTCATGAGGGGCTTTTGAATATTGTGCCAAACTTCCAGTCATTTCTGAATACTCAATTGTTGGCATCTCTTTATACTTTTCAAAATTACGTCTTTTAAATTCATTTTTAGTCTCCATTTTTCCTTTTGTGTATGGAGTCATTATTCTATAATCTGGGAATAGTGCTACTACAATTTTTGGATTACCAAATTTTTCAAAGTAGTAGAAAGCTTTTGTAACTTGGCTAATGATTGAGTCACCACGAGCAGCCAAACTAGATGAACTTAAATTCATTTTTTTAGACAAGATATCTGTCCATGTATTTTCTTGTGGTATACCTTGTCCATATGTTTGAGAACATCCAAGGAATAACATATCTGAGTTGCCGTCGAACTCTTTGCTTCTATAGCCCAAACTATTAACATCATAATCTATTGAAATTATTTCTGAGTCTCTATGTTTTGGATGGGCATTAATTGGAAACTCTAATAGTTCATTGACAAAAAGTCTTTTAATATTTTCTATCATTTTGGATTATCTGTCTTATAGAATCCATTACCCTTAAATTGTATCCCAAATGGGGTAAAGTGCCTCATCATATCTGATTCACATTCAACACAGGTATATCCTGGATCTTTATCGGTGATAGATCTATTGATTGACATTAATGGATGTGCATCATCATATGAGCATTTATATTCATAAATAGGCATTATACAATAATACTACGTTTATGCTTTATTGTCAAGCAAAATGCTATAATAGATTACATGAAAGATTTTTATTATTTACATCTTAGCAAAGCTTCTGGTAGATTTTTTCGCAGATATGTTCTGGATGATCTTATAGTTTTGACAAGGCATGCAGATAATAATATGAAGTACCTCTGGCCAGAAACTCCAGTAGACGATTGGACACATCATGGATGGCATGATTTAATATCTGAAAATACTTATTTAATTTGTTCATTACGAGATCCAGTAGAAGTAATAATAAGCTATCTTATGCACCATGGTGGAATAAATAATAAAAATGATTTTTTTAGTAGGGTAAGGCTAAATGATAATATACAGTCTAAGGGATTTATTAGATGGGAAGACAATATGGTTAATCCTGAAGCAAAGGTGGATTTTAATAAAGACTTGATATTGTCTAGGCTAAATAGAGTAAATCTTGTTCTTGATTCTAAAGACATAAATATAAAAAATTACAATAAAATAAGGGAAAAAATTTATTCTGATTTATCTATACCCGTTATATCTTACCCAGAAAAAGAAGACACCACAGAGTTTAAAACTCCTGGCGTTCAAGAATTTTATGACTCTCTTACTGAAGAAGAAATAAATATAATCAAGGAAATTAACTACATGGATGTAGAGCTGTACGAAGCTGCTAAGAGTCTTTTCTTCCCCATTTAACTTTATTCCACCCACGCTCATGTGCGTAGTAGATAAATACTTTAACTACCGTTTCCCAAAAGGCAATTGCACCTGACAGGCTGGCACTTCTTGTTATAACATAGGCAACAACAAATGAAGAAAGTGTTCCCCATATGCGATAACTTAATGCCTTGGCAAAAGATCTGGCCTTAGTTACTGTCATCTTTATCTTTCTTTTTAAACATTGCTGCTACCATTCGGTCTTCAGCATCATTCATTGCTTTTCCTGATTTTTCTAATTGTTTAAATACCCAACTGCTTGCGTTTTTCAGTAGCCGAAATAGCATGAATGTCTGCCCCCAAATCTACTTGCTCAATTTTATATCCTACATCACGACCATATACAATGTTAGTAATGTTGGGTAGTCTTAGTACTAATGCGCCGTCCATAAATTCGTCCTTGGCAATATATTCTTTTACCTGGTCAAACTTAAGGGGATCCTTTTCGCTTGTGTTGTAGGTATTACGGACTCCAAGAAGTACTTGGTCAGTTCTCTTGCCAGCCTCTTTGTAAAGGGCGTGGTGGCCTTCATGCCACGGCTGGTACCTACCCAGCATAAGTGTTGTAGGTGCAGACCAATCATGTAAGCCAAACTTATCAATGATACGAGATGCCTTTGCTTCTGCATCTAAGTTATGACTAATAAATGATACATCAAACTCTGTTGGTCGCTCAAACATTTTATTTGTGTCTTCAAAACGACCTTCAGCAAGAGTGTCCATAAATACAAATATATCTGGTTTGCCAAATGCTGCACGAGTTATCTCAGTTGGACATACAAAGTCTACAATAACTGGTGCAACACCTTGTTTAGCAATTAGACGAGCCATTTCTCCCATGCGTCTTGACTGTTCAATTCTGTCTTCTGGAGTAAAGCTTAAATCAGAATTAACTGTTGCACGTACTTCGTCTGCATTAAGATGGATAGCATTTATGCGTTCCTTTAAAGCCTTTGCAAGTTCTGTCTTGCCAGAGCCTGGAAGACCCATAATTTGAATAATCATTTATTTGCTTTCTTATCATATGCAGCTCTTGCTTTTGCAAGTGCTTGAAAATCTTTTACTTTTGTTTCGCCTAGATATCCCCATGCATGTCCTGCTTCAATCATTTTTTCATTAATAGATTTATCAGATCCATCTAAGAATACCCAGCCAAGAATTCTGCCATATTTTTCAGAGCTATCCATTTTTTCTGTTTTAATTACGACAGATTTTGCTGCCTCAATTTCATGTTTTAAAAATGCTTTTGCTTCAAGTCCTAGTGCTTTTTCTATTTTGTCTGCTGTTCTAGACTCTGGAGTATCTATTCCAGCTAGTCTAACTCTAGAAGTAAATGATATGTCAAACCCAAGATCTATATCTACATCAATAGTGTCTCCATCAACAACTTTTGATACTTTTTTTACATAGTATTCAAACATTACTTTGCTGCGGCTGGCTTTCCGCCGCCACCCTTTACTGGCTTTGCTGGTGCAGCCTTCTTTGCTGGAGCTGATGACAATTTATTTAAAAGCGGAGCATTTTCTTCTCCAGCATATACTGGTCGTCCCCAGCCAACTACCGCATTGAGTAACTTCTTCTTATTGTCTTTTACATAAGCACGAGTTTTTTCAACACACATTCCTCCATTGCGCTGATCTCCCTTTGCAGTTCCAGATGTATTTCCTTCAATAACTTGAATTGTTCCATCGCCATTATTCTTAATGCAAAGCCCAACGTGAGAAATACGATTTACTCCATCATCTGGGAAATCAAAATAAATCCAGTCACCAGCTTGTGGGTCATCATTACGTGCATCTGACCAGCGGCCTTCCTTCTTAAATTGATCTGACGCTGCTACAGTCGATGCTGACTTTGGGAACTTTGCGACCCCCGCAGTATATGCACACCAAGAAACGAACGATTGGCACCATGGTTGGAAATTAACTTTCATCCATGCACCATACTTTGTTTCGTTATCTTTTGGACCTTCAATTGTTCCAATTTCTTTTTTTGCAACCTCGATGATTGCCTCTAAACTTCCTTTTGTTGCCATTTTGTTCCCCTATCTTGTTTATTTTAAACGCTTGACATAAATATTATATCATTTTTAATTCTTTACAATAAAATTATAAAAGTCTTCAGCGGCATGAATATGCCAATGAAAGCCATTATGAGCTCCCCTACCATTATTTTTTAGTCTGTCAGCCGCAATATTAAATAGGAGCTCCTCACTTTGATCTAAATGGCAAATAACTTCTTTTTGATCTTTAGGTACAACAATTTCTCCATCAGAGTACCAGGTGTTTGCTTCTATCCAGCAATAATTTTTATGGTATCCAGGATATTTATTCTCAATTTGTTTGTATAAAGATTCTTGATACGCCTGATTCCAGCAGCTCCAATAAAAATTAATACCATTTGACTCACAATATTGCTCTAGCATGTCCAGCATCATTCTGTCATAAAAGAAAGCAATTTGATTAGATATTACTTCTTGAGGAGTATATGGCTTTTTTGCGTAATCTGCCAAACCAAATTGATATAAGTCTGCAGTTAAAATATATTTTTCAGACACTCCAGGAGAATTAAAAATCTTTGCCTGTGCTCCATTTTTTTTAGGATTTTCCATTTCGCCTTCAGTTGGAGGATAAGAAAATCTATGCATAGGAAATAAGGCTATAATATTTTTAGGGTGTCCATATTTCTTAAAATAGAAAAAACATTTAGCTATTTGTATTGCTACTGAATCTCCACCCGTAGCCAAAGAAGAAAAGCTAAGATCTAATTTTTTTGATAACATGTGTGCATATGTTTTTTCTACTGGGAGTCCATCACCCCTTGTAAAAGAATCACCTAAAAATAAAATGTCAGCTTTATTCTCAAATGGCTGGCTGCGATATCCTAAATCGTTTTTAGCATATTCAATTGGAATAATATCTTCACTAAAACTACCATAGCCTGCAAGCTTTATGTCTTGGATTAAAAGATTCTCCCAGCCATCCAAGTCTCTTTTGTATACGCTATTATTGCTTGCTTGACTCATTTTAATAATCCGTTTCTTTTATACTAGTATAGCATTTTTCAATAAACATTTTGTGCCCCTGAAAGGAATCGAACCTCCGACACGCAGGGTAGAAACCTGCTGCTCTATCCACTGAGCTACAAAGGCATCGTGTCCCAAGTAGGACTCGAACCTACGACTACCGAATTATGAGTTCGGGGCTCTAACCAACTGAGCTATTGGGACTCATTACTATATTATACTTGTAATGAGCCTGCCAGTCAATAGCATCTTGTTGATCATTTAGAAGAGGCTGCCCTTTTATATTTAAACTAGTATTTAAAAATATAGGTACACCAGTTTGTAAATAAAATTTATTTAAAGCCATGTATAAACCTCTATGCTGTTCCATTGTTACTGTTTGAACTCTAGATGTTCCATCTTCATGCACAACAGATGGTATCTTGTGCGGTTGCAAACACTTTACTGTGTATTGCATATATGGACTTTCAAAATCCATATCAAACCATTTAGATGCATGATCTGCCATTACTACTGGAGCAAATGGTCTAAATAGTTCTCTTTGTTTAATTAAGTTAACCTTATCTTTAATTAATGGGTCTCTTGGGTCAGCCAATATACTTCTATTGCCTAGTGCTCTTGGGCCATACTCAGCCCTACCTGTTGCTACAGCAACAATACCATCCTTTAATATGCCGTCCACAATTTCTTGGACTGGATACTTTCCTCCCATATCATGTCCTAAGTAAGGGCCCTTCCATTCTAAGTGTTTACCATATAGTGCTGCTGCTGCTCCCAATGAGCTTCCAGCGTCTCCTGGGTTTGGCATAATCCAGATCATATCAAATATTTTCCACAGTAGTGTATTTGCTGATGAATTTAGTGCACATCCACCCATAAACACTAGATTTTTTTTACCAGTTATAGATTTTGCCATACGAATAAATTGATTTAGTCTTTGCTCGTATACCACTTGAACTGCTGCTGCGATATCAAACTTATCTTGTTCTGCAATTATCATTCCCCAGTCATTAATTCCTTGATGAAAGTTATATTTTTGTTTATCGTATGAAGGAAAGTATTCGTCAACCTCTTTGTAGTAACGCTTCCAGTCACCATAGGCAGCCATTCCCATCATTATATATTCTTCTTGGTTTGGCATTAGACCTATTAATTGTGTAAATGCCGAATAGAATAGTCCAAAGCTTACTGGATAATTTTGTTTGTATTTTAGCTTAATTTTTTCGCCTTCCCCCACCCAAATAGTTGAAGTATTGTATTCTCCTATTGCATCAAGTACGACAATTGCAGCGTCACTAAAAGAGCTAGTATAGTATCCTGCACATGCATGAGAGTAGTGGTGGCCAAAAGATTTTCTAGGAACTCCTGGTATATTAAACCTTGGCTTCCATTCTCCTGCGCCACCCTTTATAAATAGTCTAGATGCCTTTAGAAGGGGTTTCTCGTAGTAGGCTATGTGATCAGGGGTGCCATAAGACAAGGCGTCCTGGATCAAAGAATTATTTACGTACCAGTCATTTTTTTGCTTGCTATATCTTTCTGCATGACCAGCAAATAATATCTCCCCGTCTTTAATTAAAGATACTGATGCATCGTGAGATGTCTCATTAATTCCTAATATAATGCTCATAAGGTTTCCATTTTTTTAATAAATTTTTCTGCAATGTGCATGTGATGGTGAATCCCCCAATGTTGTTGACCAAATGTAAAACCAAGGTCCGTTGCAACATCCCAATTTTTTCCATATTTTTCTCTAAATTCTGAATGACAATCTAAAAATTTATTACACTCTTTATTATCTGTGTGATACAGGTCATGGCGATTAAGGTTGTATGGTGTATCAGATTCTAAGTGGAGTCTATCGTAGTAAGAATCTTCTTCTCTGGAGTGCCAATATTTATTGCCTGTGCTTATAAAATTTTCATAGTCATGATCATAATTCTCTAATCCCATTTCTAGAATTATATCCCAAGTTGACCAAATTAATTTAATACCAGCTAATTTACAATACATCTCAAGGAATTTTATATGCTGAAAAGCTAATGCTGATGCAGTCTCTACTGGCATCACATTTTCTGCATAATGAGGTGCCTGAGAGTACTTTGCATTAATATGTCCAAATTTTGACAAATTGGAATTAAAGGTTATTCCAGTTGAGTCTTTTATATTTTGTCTGTATAAGTGTGATCCTTTATCTAAGTGTAGTTTTGAAATCATTTGTTTTGGATCTGAATAAATTTGCATTCTGGCAGCATCTGGGAAAAGACAAATTAATATTTTAGGATTGCCATAAATTTTAAAATATGAAAATAAATGATCAACTAAAAATGGAGTTCCTCTACCTGAAGCAGACAAATTATGATAAGGTAAATTAAAATGATTTGCAACTTGAACTCCCCAAGACATATTCTCGGGTACACCAACTCCGTATGAATACGAACATCCAACTATTGCAATATCGGCAGGCTCTGACAACTCTGGAGAACGCAAGCCAAGTGCGTTTGCTTCGTATGTAATTAAATCGTCAGGAGCTTGTCCACCCAGATCTCGCATGTTGTATTTTGTTTGAGCATAAGCTATTTTATAATCCTCTATTATTTGTTTCATTAGTAAATAAACCTAGGCTTATCATCATCTTTTTTTCTACGAAACTTTAGTTTTATTTTGTATATATAATATTTAATTGCTAGCATTTTTATTATCCCCTTGATTCTTTTCTTCAACAATAGATTGAACATACTCAGAAAAATGCTTTCTTATGCTACCTGGCGGACGAGAGCCATATGAGTCCCACATCCTTTTATATTCAATTACATTGTAATGCGTTGTTGGGCATAAAATTATTTCGTTGTATGCCTTTAGTGTTGTTGGAAGTGGAACATGTTTTGTACAGCACTTACACTCTTTTGCTCTTTCTTGATACTCGCTCATATTATCTCCATGTTTTCTATTGATCTAGCTAAGCTCTCTGGCATTCTTGGGGCCCTAATCATATTTTGTACATACTCAACTTCTGCATCTGCATTATTTGCAAAATCATTATCGTAACTCATTGACTCGTAATCATGAATTCTTATCTCTTCATCCCTTGACATTCTGGTCCTGCTTATTGAATTATATACTGCTCCACATACAGCATCTGCTAAATCCTTAGAGCCTTTTCTAGGGTGGTCAACCTTATCCCTCATAATTCTTAGCTGTAATAGTTCATCTATAAGAAGTGGTATGTGTGGCCCAGACAATCTCTCCTCTAATACTACCATAGCCATATCATCATAATGCTTCTTTGCAACCGACAAAATTTCTGTATTAATACCATACTGCTTTAATTGCTGCATCATATCATGAGAGTTCCACCTGTCAAATGTACACATCTTTATATTAAAGCCTCTTGTTCTTAGCGCTAAAATATAATCTTTTACTTCAGTAAAGTCTACAGATTTATCTGGTGTTGGTGTCCAAAATCTTACCGCATCAATTTCTACAATTGGTGCTGGCTGAGAATATGTATCTGTGACTTTTATCTCAACCCATTTATTTACGTGCCCCATTGCAACAGCACAATGGTCATGCTTTTGTGCTAAGTCGACATGTATAAAATAGTCTTTATCTGGCTCTGGCTTAAACCAATCTTCTAGTCTTCCAAAGTTATCTACAGCCAAGTGACCTTTATTAAAAGCCTTCTCTATTTTTTCTCTAGATTTAAAAAATGCATCTACTGCGTCAGAAGGCATGCAGGCAAATCTACCTAGGGCATCTGGTGCATTTTTATGAAATGCAACAGTAAAGTCTGTTATTTTTTTCGTTGGGTTCACTTCCCATGTTGGTCTTTTTAATGCAAATACTCTTGGGTAAACGTATGAGACTATATGATCTTCTTCCCATGCTACCTCAAACTCATTCCCTTCTGTACCATCTGGTAGGTCTTGATCTAATTTTAATATCTCTGTTCTGATAACTGTTTCTTTTTCAGCTATAACAGACTCATAAAATTTTTGTATAGGGTCGTTTTTAAATCTAGGGAAGGATAGCAAAATTACCTTCCCTACATCTGGAAAACGTGAATCAACAGAAGCCCTGTACATATCATAGATAGCATCTGCAGTCTTTGCTTGATCGTGACCACTGGTATTTTCTGTTGCAAATCCAGAAATTTCATCTAGGATAACTACAAGCACGTTGTACCCCTCCCAAGCTTCTCTTTCTGAGTGACCTGAGTGCACTGTAATTGATTTATCAAATTTAATTTCTGATGCCTTGTCCGTATACCTGCCAGCAAACCACGGAGACACTTCTATTCTCATCTTAAATCCTTTAAAGAAAACATTGTTTGCTTGCTGAGAGTTTATAGCAATATTTAAAATATCAATTGCATCTCTTGGGGGCTTTCCATAATACGCTGCTGGATCCTTTAAGCATAATAACAAATGCACTATGTATGCAACTGCAATGGTAGAAGAATAATCTTTTCCAGATCCCTTTCCTAGCTGTGCAATAACTTCAACACAGGTTTGCTTAAACATTTTTTTGCCTAATTCTTCTCCGTATAACTTTATTAAAGTAGACTCTTTGTATATCTGAGAGCTTCTTTCTATAAGAGTATATTGATTTTCTGAAAGAGGTGGCAAGCCAAGGTAGTCTGGGCTTGTAACAAAAGTCCGTAGGTCGGCTGGCTTTTCTTCAAACTCATCGCCATCCAATATCTCTATAAATTCTGAAAAATCAAGTGACATCTTTGTATCCTTTAGGAACCTTTATCATATTAAAAAGATGGCTTGAATGAGAATATCTTATATCGCTTTTTACTACTTGCACCTGATGCTTACAGTGCTCTTGCGAGCTGTGTATTACAAGATCACCAGCTTTAGGATAATATGTTACGTCTTGGTTAGAATAGTATATCTCTCCGCCTTCAAAATCATTTAAATACATTATTAATCCAGCAATACTATTTTCTACTAGATCAAAATCTTCGTCTTCTTTTAAATTTTCATTGGCTTTAATGACATCTAAAAAATCAAAGTTGTCTGTGTGATGCGGTCCTACCCAGCCCCTTTTCATTCTTGTTGCTGATAAAGAACTGCCAAGATATACATCTGAATCAAGTATTTCGGTAAGTCTTTTGTTTATTGATATAAAATTTTCTATTGGCACATGTGCGGTTTCTGCGCCTTGGCTTCCTTCATTAAAATATCCAACCCACTTTTCTTCAGGAATATCTCTAATCTTTTGTAATATATCAAGTCTTTCTTTTTCAGAAATAAAATTAGGATATACGTATATGTCTTTACCTAAACTAATTGATCCATCTAAATTAAGCATCAGAAGCCTCTTGAGAAATAATAATTGGCTCCACTATTCCAGTAATTTGAGACAGCCTTTTAGCAACCTCTATCTTACAGTGATTACAGTTAGAGGTAACTTCTTTTAGTATGCTAACAAGCATCTCTTGTTTTCTTTCATTCTCTAATATTTGCGAAGCTATTTCATTATTTTCGAGAACTCCTACCGCCTGAAGCATTGCAATTCTTTTTCCTTCAATATCTGCAATTAATTTTAATGTGCCAGACTTTACATTAAGCTGTCCTTGAGTATCCGCATCCTCAACCGTCTTCCAGGCCTCTTTAATTAATATGTCATAATGTTGATCTGCCCCCATAAGAGCTTCTCTGGCACGGTCTCTTACATTGGTATCATTGTGAACTACTGACTTCCACTCATCAATATATTCTAGGACATCTTTCCTGGTCATGCCAGTTATTGTGGCAATCTGGGTGGCTGAGTTTCCTTTTAGTAGCTCTGAAACAACCTTATTCATCTTGTCAAAGTGTATTGATGGCTCTATTTCTGTCATTAAATTATTATACTTCTAGTCAACTAAAATGTCAATTAGCGCTTAACCTTTATTCCAAATTTATCTATATATCTTTGAATTGTCATGGCTGAAACATTACATTCCTTTGCTATTTCAACTATATTCTTTTTTTGAATAATATATCTATTGTATAGCCAGCCCTTATCTTGATAAAGTTTCATCTTTTTGTTAGCTCCTTATTTGCATAGTGTGCAATCCCAAATGAGTCAGCTACATCAAAATCATAAAGTGATAGACTATACTTTATATTAAAGTAATCTACAGTTCTTTGTTTTCTCATATTCCTTATATAATTTTTATACCATGAGTCTACATGTCCTGGGAATGCTATTCTCACTGCCTGCTTTTCTTCTTTTGTTGGGTTTTTATTGCCGATATAAGACTGCCAGGAAGTTGGAGATATGGTTATTACTTTAGCTCCAGTAGACATTAGCTCTGCTATAACGACTCCATAAACATAAGACAGCTTAATTACAGCATCAGGAGATCTTACAAGAACTGCGCCTTCAACTGCAATATAGTCTGCTTTTAATTCATCAAGCATGACACTCATTTTTACTTTAGCGTCATATATTTTTTCATAGATGTCTGTGCCAACTAGATTTATCTTGCCCCATTTTAGTGGCTGGTCGTTCTCCATTAAACAAAAAGCTATAGAGTTTGTAGAGGCATCTATGCCAAGAACCCTGGAAGCTTTTGATTTAACTAGACTAGCTAATGTCATCTATAATTCCCATTAAATCTTTCTTATATTTTGATTGCTTCATCTTATTACATCTTGCACAATAAGGCTGGTCATTGTATCTGCTTAATAGACCACTGCAGCCCTTACATTTTCTAGGAGCACCATTTTTTATTGCTTTTTTTTCGTAATACTTTTCCATGATTCTTTTATTTGTTGAAACTCTGCAGCACTCATCAGAACAATATTTTTGATTGTGTGTTTTAGATACAAAATCTTTACGGCATTCTGAGTTTAAACACACCATTATTTTACAACCTTCATGAGATCTATTGTTATAGATCCATGGTCTGCCTTTTTATCCCAACACTGCTTCTTGACTGGGCAATAAGTACATGGAAGTTTGTACTTTGTAGCCCCTTCTGGTCTAGTTGGAAGCTCCCCATTATTAAAGTTATCCCAAACATCCTTCATCCATTGAAAAGCATCTTCAATTATCTTTGTATTTTTTTCATTCATGGAGATAGGAATAATTAGTACCTCTTGGGTATTTTTATTTTCGTATAGAAAGAATCCTTCTTTAGCATTTTTGAGCTTCATGTATGTTAGTAGCTGTAACATGTGGTTTGGGGATGACTTCATTTCTGCCTGCCTAGTATCCCACACCTCTTGCTTTGCTGTCTTAATTTCACCAATTACAGTCTCGCCATCATACTCCATTATCAAGTCTATAAAGCCACGAATTGGTGGGTACTCGTTAATAATCTCTTCTTCTTCCGCCCTCCACTCAGGCATAGTCTTAATAAGATTCTGTAATCTTTCATGAGCCTGTGTACCCTGAGCCATATTAGCAACTGCAACTGCATCATTGTCGTCAATAAAAACTGCACCAGTAAATGCCATATACCAGTACCTTGGGCATGTTCCATGGCCGTACCCCAAAGAGCTTGGGCTGAATGATTTCTTTGTTGTGTCTCCATCTGGACGCTTAGTGTTTCTATAAGATTCGTCTAGCAGTTGTGCAAATTTTTCTGGGTCAAAGAAGTTGCCAGTATGCTTTTTAAATTTAAGGTTCTTTACAATATCTCTAGCCATTTATGAGTTGTACCTAACGACATACTTAAGTGCATCTACGAGTTTGTCTATGGACTCCTTTACTGAATAATAAATATTTTTCTTATTGTTATTTTCTGTTCCCGCCTTGTCTTTAGCAATTGTTGAATACACTGAAGCAAGTACTGCAAACTTGGTTGACATAGCCTGAAGTTCCATAATTAAATGTGGTGCCTTGGCGGATGGAACATCTGGGTTCATTAAAAGCTTTACTACAATAGCAAGGGCTTTGTCCAGATGTTCATCGTGCATGAATTCATGTAGATCATTAAACTCAGTAATATCGCTAATTAAATGCAGTGTATTTTTATCTTCCATTTTTAATGTCCTCTTCATAATTTACATGAAGTTTTATTTTGGCAACTTCATGCTTGCCTATTGTTTGTCCAGTATGATCTATAGCCTTTTTGTACATTCTTGGCCTTATTCCTTTTGCATTCAATCCCTTTAAATAAGTTATATATTCAACCCCGTCCTGTATTCTTTTAAAAGGAGGTTCTGTATTTTTAATATTAACAGTAGAATCTTGAATAGCTCCCAATGAAATTGGAAGAATACAAGCAATGTTTGTTCCAGCTGGCACAAAGTACTCTTTATCTGGAGTGTCTAACTTCCAAACAACAGAAAAAACTCCAGTAAAAAGCGAAGTAGATAGTATTGTGCTTAATACTTCTGCGCCTTCAATTGATTGATTTGGAACAGGCATAGTTAAAACACTTGTATTCTCATCTGTTCTAAATATTAAATTAGTTACAAAGCTTACAGTTCCTTCTCCTCTTCCAACCCAAACATGCTCTGAGCCTAGAATTCCTGTTGCGCCTTCTCCTCTAGACCCATTCCAAATAAATGAAATGTCTTCGTCAAAATAAATGCCGTAGCCTAGCGTGTTAGCCATTCCAATTGGATCGCAATTGTAAGTAGAGTCGTGCATCCAGTCTCTCTGCATTTCAAGGGGCCTTATCTTTGCAGATGGAGCACCAACTTTGTCTACATATACATCAAGGTTATACATTGTTATTCTCCCAAAATTCTATTAGTTCTTCTAAAACTGCCCACTCTATTATACCAAGCCTTACCTTACTTTCTTTTCCTATAATTATTTTTAATGCTGGATACATGTCTCTATTAACCTTAAATGTATCTGTACATATTTTTGCCCAGACATCTTTATTTAAAGTAAATGTAGAGCCAGCCTCCTTGTAATCAACTAGGAATTGATTCCATTGTGCATCGCCTTTTTGGTAGTCTCCTCTTCCAGAATTTTTTTGAGCTTTTGCGCCGTCTCTTTTTACTTCTGCTCTTTCGGACATTGTTTTATTTCACCTCTATTAAATTTGCATCAGATCTTATCTGTATAATTTGTAAATCTTTTTTAACATAATCTTCTTCTGTTACTATGTTAGACAAAGCATCTTTACCAGTAATGACTTCATACTTTGATATCCATTCAGTTTCATTATGAACTTCAGCATCGATAAAGGCTCTTAAGAAATACCTGTCTGATTTGGTAAATGGCTTTACTGCATGATAAAATGGTTCTGTTGATGGCATGATTACAGCATCTCCTGGCATGGGCTTATACATATATGTGTTGTTTGATGTTGAGTCATAAACACATATTTCCCCTCCATCATAATCGTTATTTAAATAAAAATTAACTGTTGCAACGTGCCTGTAATCTTTTTTCTCTCCAGGAACTGGAATCTCATCTACATGATAGTCCATAGTTAATCCAGACGACTTAATAACACTCTGTACTTTAACATCGTATCTAAAAAAATCAATCCAATAGTTTCTATCTTTTTGCTTTAGGTCTTCCCAGCTTTTTATAAAAGACGGCCAAATCCCATTATCTTTTTCAAAGAGGTCCAGGTAGTCTTTTCTAATAAACTTCATACAGTTATTGATTTCAGATAAATATTCTTTTTCTAAAATAAGATTATTGTTGTCTGAAGTGTTTATTGTTTCTAATAAGTCAGGGTCTGCATCTCTTCTAAATCCTTGTTTGTACCAGGCTCTCCAATTATTAAAAAAAGAAATATCTCTACTGTCCTCTAGTAAATCAATTATTTCTTTACTATGCCTAAATATATTTTTATAGACTACAATTTGTGGAGCTATTATAATCTTTTCAACATTACTAAAGTCATAACTCATTTTATCCCACCACAACTTTATTTGAATGTCCATCTGGGCATTCCCATTCAAGCGTCATAGACTCTACGTCCCAAAAAGATTCAAGCGCATCCTTGTCACATTTTGAGCATGGCTTTAATCCACCTATAACTTCTATGGTTTTCTTTTTAATTGCCTCTGGTTTATTAATAAACTCATTAAGATTTGGCATTTATTTCTCCTATTAGCTTACCAGAAACTTCTGGGTTCTCTCTTAGGTAGGCTACTGCTTTTGCTCTGCCTTGAAAACGTTCACCATTAATTGTATACCATGCTCCGCCCTTTTCGATTAGGCCATACATCTCTGCGACATCCAGAGTCTCACCAATACGATCAACTCCTAGGGATTCTCCTTGATAGTAGAAGTCGTATTGTCCTGAAAGGTTAGGGGGGCCGAGTTTGTTGTAATCAATAATCCAATTGACTGGTCGCCCGACACGCTGTTCAATAATTTTGTCCCCAACTTGAACGCCAGCTTTGATAGCATTAGCTTCAGCTTCTGAAGACCAGAGCTTGATAACGGTACTAGAGAAAAATTTAACTGCCATTCCTCCTGTTGGGATGTGTGAAGCATGCATTGACCCAAATTGATTTCTTTGTTGGGAGATAAGAACAAGTAGTGTGTTTTTGTTTGCATAGTTTAACATTTTGACTGCGTGAGTCATATCCTTTGCTTCTGCGCCGATTTGCTTAGTGTCTTGCAAATCCTTCATTTCGTTTCCGTCTTTTTCAAAATATATTCCTGGTAGTAGGGCTGAAATAGAATCAACTACAATCACATCAACGCCAGCTTCCATTAGCTTAACGCCAACGTCAACCATATCGTTAACAGTTTTAGCTTGAGAATAAATAAGAGAAGATGAATCTACTCCAAGCCGTTCTGCCCATTGCTGATCGTATGAAGCCTCTGCATCAATCCAGGCGCATGTCTTGCCTTCTTGTTGAGCCAATGCTATCATCTGTAAGCAGAAAGAAGATTTACCAGCAGACTTATTCCCCCATACCAAGACCTGCCTGCCATATCCCAAGCCACCTTTTAGAGCAACATTTAATCCTATACTAGGAGTTAATTGTTTATGTACCTGCACATTTTGTGCCGACTGAACTCTTGCACGTGTTTTTGGATCCAGCTTTGCCATTATGTCTTCTAATGAAATAGTCATTTATATTCTTTCTTCTCTCTACTAGTATACCATTTAAATAAATTGTTGTGAAGCGTTTATGTCAATCCTTTTGCTTAAGCTTAAATGCAAATGTGTTGTCAGCCTCATTATAATCTACTTGCAATTCCTTGTCTTCATTGTTTACATTTATAAACTTGTCAACTGGTACGGCAATTTCTCCCAGGCTTTCAATTACTGCAATTAAAATTTTAGCAATATTTAGCTGTGCGTAAACATCTTGAATATTTGTATCGCTCATTTTATTTCCTTTACATTCATAGTTCCATCATCTAGTTTTGATAGAACAACCTTACATTTCATTCCCTCACGCATTTTTGCAAGTGTCATCTTGTACATTGTTGGGAAAGCAATAGCTCTTGTGAGCTCCTTATTTTTATTTGATAGAACTATGTGGCTCATAGTCTTACCAGCCTTTGTTACATATGGAGTAAAGTTTACAACCATATACTCATCATCTTCAAGGTCGTACTCTTTTCGATAGAGATAGTCAACAAACATATCATTTGATGAAGGATCGATATCGGAAACCTTTATGTACCTTGCGATTCTGTTGTCTCCAACAAGAATAAAGTACATCTGCCCAACTTCAATTTGCGTTTGCTCATTATGGAAAAGACCTATTGAGCCAGTCTCATCTACAATCTCTACTCTTGCCCAGCCTGTTCCACGCTTGATTGCCTTTACCATTCCAAACATAACAAAAGAACCAAGGTCATCAAAATCTTCAATAGGTCTGGCTTGTGCCTTAACTCTTGGAGGTATGCCCTCTAAATTAAATGTTGGTATGCCAAGATACTCATAGTAATTATCTTTTTCATTACCATCTCTTAAATTATCCTTGAATGCTGCTGCGCCGATTGCATTTAAAGAACTTATGGCCCTGCTATTTATTCCACTGCCCTTAGCAGATGCAATAGAAACAAAATTCTTATAGCTATCGTAAGGCCTATTGTCAATAATCTTGTTTGCAATATTATCTGATATAAACTTAATCTCAGCTAATCCAAATCTAATTGCATCCTTTTGAAGAGAGAAATAAAGACCAGACTCATTTACGTGAGGGAGCAAAACCTTTAGGCCTAGTCTCTTGGACTCAATTAGGTATTCGGTCCTAGCATCTTTATCATTTTCGTTTTTAAGAATTGAAAACATGAACTCAAGTGGATAATAAAACTTAAGCCAAGCAGTATAGTAACTAAGCATAGAGTAAGCAACAG
>ENA-UPTL01000158-UPTL01000158.1-marine-metagenome-genome-assembly--contig:-NODE-158-length-17620-cov-9.126957_pt1 | contig 17620 bp, 20 predicted proteins | sample MGYA00238170_ERZ767106 | MGnify/ENA primary metagenome ERZ767106 (study PRJEB28938, sample SAMN06267160) | marine metagenome | isolation source: Columbia River Estuary | place: USA:Columbia River Estuary...
TTACTTCAGTTTACTTCAGTTTACTTCAGTTTACTTCAGTTTACTTCAGTTTACTTCAGTATACCTTAAATTTAGCATCGCATTTATGACATGTAACAAATTTAGTAGTAGGTTCATCAGCTGATCTTGTTTGCATTTCATAATATGTTGTTTTATATGATCTACATTTCTTACATTTAATCATACCATCTGGTATTTCCTTTTCTTCACGTATAATAACTTTATCTAAACCATATAATTGTGTTAATTCATTATATCTTTCAGGAAATAATTCTTTAGATGTAAATTGTGATAATTGGAATTCATTACATTCATTATTAAATAATCTTTTTATTAATTGTGTGTTTTTTATAGAAGATTTTTCATTTAAATTAGAATAAATAATAATACAACGATTAGTGTAATATATATTAAATGAATCACACCAATGTGTTAGCTTTTTATTGCGATTATGGCTATTTAAATACAGTTTTAATGCATAATTAAAAATTCCTCTTTCTATATTTAATGCCATTTTTTGAATATTTGCATCATTGTATCCATTTGTATTAGCAAATTCAAATAACAAATCATGGAATTTTTTATACATTTTATTTCTTTTTGGATGTTTTGGAACAAAATCATTGTAATTAATCTCTTCATTACCATTACCAGATTGATTTTGTACTTGCATTATTTAAGATATCATAGTATGTCATTAATTAATTTTAAATTTTTTAATTTAATTTATTTGCACAAACTCCATGTGTTGTATTATTAATGTTATTAGATACACATATTAAATTACCAGTTGTATTACAATAATTATTATTTAAACTGTATGAATTAATAGTACCACACCATTCACCTAATTTACTTGATGAAGATTCCTTTATTTTAAAAATAGGTACAACACGGCTACATCTACTATTAATTCCATCATTTGCACAAATTAATCCATCAGGACAATCTTTTGATGAAGTACACGTGTCATTTAAATTTGTTTTTTTTATAACAATATTGATTTGTGTTTTCGCATTTTGTATAGTATTTACAATATCGTTTGGTGGATACGTTGTTACTGTGTTACCAGAAGTGACATTTTCATCCATGAATACATATGGTTGTGTGACACTCAAAGAATGTAAATCTTCTTTTTCGTTATGTATTTGTTGAGTTTGTTGAGTCTCTTGTGTTTTGTTTGTGTCTACAAGACTATCAAATATTATTTTAAAGATTATTAAAAATAAAACAAAAGCGATAATATCTGATAGCATAAATTACCTTCTTAAATTACCTTAATAAATTTAATTTAAGAATTAAAGACTTTACAAGCAACAAGGACCAACATGAACGTTTAATTTTCGTGTTTTTTGAATCCAACTTTCATTATCAATATTAAAATAATAAACTGGTGTATAAGGTTTAGTTTCTTTAGGGAATGTTATTTTAATGATAAAATAGTTTAATTTGGGGTTGGCCTTTATAAATTTGGATCTCATATGTGTTAATTGTGTTATTAAATAATCAGGTCCATGTATAATTTTCGGATGAATTGGTTTTGTAGGTTTTTGTGTTTTTAATTTTGTAATATTAATTTCCTTGAATTGCATCAACCAATAAATATAATGTGTAGGATCTTTTTTTAAATGTGCTATATTTTTCATTTCATGGGGTAATATACTATATCCTAATAAATGCGGAGCATGAATTTTTAAATATTTATCAAATTCAACACGTTTACTTTCAATCAACATGGGTAATTTACAAGTGTATTCATTTAATGATTCAGCCCATTTTAAACGATTTATTTTGTATTTTACTGATAAATAATGTTTTTTATTTAAATTATCCTGGAATTCTTTCAGGATATTGTCACTTTCATCTTGTAAGTAATTCTTGTTAATTTTTAATTGTTGAATCTCTATTTTTAAAGGAACTTTTCTTTCTTTTTTGCATTGTAAATAAATATTTACATCTATATTGGAAATGTATTCCTCTAATTGATGACGTGTTCCGAAAAAAGGAATACCTGTTATTTCTCCGAAATCATCTACTCCAAAATATAGTTCAGCGTTTTTAATATTACTATTTAAAAATGCTGATGTATATCTAGGAATGTATTTGTAAAAATAATAATTTATACTTTTCAAAATAATATTATTAAATTGCAAATGATCATGAATAATTCCATCTTTACACATTTTTTCAACATCAAATATATCATATAATGATTCGGAATCAATGTTTAAGCAAAATGTTTTGAACTCAACACTTAAAGATTCATTTACGTGTTGATGATGATCTCCTAAAATCATTATTTTTATACATTACATTACTATAATATAAGACTTTTTATTTCAATTTTAATTAAATTAATTTAATTTAAGAATTAATAATAAATATGGAGATTGCACACATGATTGTAGATTATGCTAAACATCTTGAAAAAGCAGAGTTGTCAGAGAATCTTTGTTTTTTTCAATATATATTTAATAAAAATTTAACATATAAAATGTATATAATACCAAAAGGTGAGAGATTGATAGTGCAATATAATAATTTAGCATTATCAATTAATAGAGATAAAGAGGAATTAAAGGAAGTTATAAAGTATTTTAATGATATGATCGCTCATGATTATACTTTTCACGTAAACACTCAATTAGCAAATGGGACCTTTATGTTACAAGATGATGAATTTTCCTATGAAATTACATTAAACAGTGGAAAAAATATTATTTATAAATATCTTGAAAATTCGTTGCATAATACATCGTATGTATTTGACATAAATGAAATACTAGTACCACTTGTGTATTTAGTAAATCCAATCAAAATTAAATAGTAATCTTAAAGATCAGTACCCAATAATACTTGTGTAACACTACGATATGCACGTTGACCTTTGACATTATCACTACTAACAGGTTGTTGTTGTTGATATGGTAAGGTACTTGCGTCTTTTAAATACATGATATATTGTTGTAACCCGCTTAATACAGTTGGATAAACATAATCAATAACTAATCCATTTAATCTTTGAACTTCATTTGTATACATAACTAATATTTGCTTTTTTGTTTTTTCATCCATGTCATCTTTTAAAATAGGTGGATGAGCTGAATATTCTAAATAAATACTTCTCATAATAACTAGTAATTCTGTTGTATTTTGATCATCTATTATTTTATTTGTTGATTTGTATACTTTGTGTTTTATTATGTTTTGTATATTTTGTACATTCTTTTTTGAGAAAAATAAAAAATTCAACAAAGAATCCTCGAATAATGTTTTTGTCATGTATTTTTTATTAGAATCAGCTATTTCATCATTTAATTTATCTGTTAAATGAAAGGTACCTGGTGATTGTAAATGATTTAAATCATCTGTATTTAAACGTTTAGTATGCTCCCTTTCTAATTCTCTTATTGATCTTGTACCTTGTGGGGTATCTGCCATTGTAGTTTCAAATTGACTTGGGTGAAACAATGGTGGTTGTGTATCACTTATCAATGTTCTTGACATTATTATTTAAATTACTCAAATAAATTAATTCTACCAAAATAAAATTATTTTATTTGTATTATTTAATATACCATGACACTGTTTAATTTGAATGCAAAGACCCAAACTGCATTACCACTTGTGATTTTTTTCATCTTGTTTATTTACTCTATTAAACCAAATATGCTATTTAAACCCAATGGTAAACTACGTGAATTTGGATTATTTTATGATAATGAAGGATATAAAAAGACACTTTACAACTTTCAATTTATATTAATTATTTTTGTTATTCTTATTTATTATCTTGTGTAATGTAATTTAGAAGTATTTTATTATTGCTTATATTTAAATGAATAACACTGATAATACTAGTTTAACAGATGATCCTACAACTCGTATTTCAACTGGTGTATATGCAAACAGATCTGCTAATACTTATCTTAACACTTCACCGGGAAGTTATAACACTTCACCAGGAAGTTATAACACTTCACCGGGAAGTTATAACACTTCACCAGGAAGTTATATATACAATTTCAAACGTTGTTCATCGTGTATGAATTTATTAAGATGCAATAATTGTTATTCCAATTATTGTGTGAATTGTACTGATATAAATTACTGTTATGAATGTGATATGAAATATTGCGCAGGTTGTCGTGATGTTCTTTATTGTGATGGTTGTGAATTTACATATTGTATTGATTGTAGAATCATGTATGAATGTACATTATGTAATTTATATATTTGTGATACTTGTACAGTAGATACTTATCTAGTTAGACAATGTTCATGTTGTAAGTCACTGTATTGTAAATCATGTATAGATGTTTTCTTATGTAAAAAAACTAAAAAGATGGTTTGTACAGAATGTATTGCAACTTGTATTGGATGTCATTTGAATTATAATAAAAATTATTGTATAGGAAATGTATGCGCTGATTGTAAGTTTAATCTTATTATAAATTCTAAGAATGATATAAGTAGTAAATTTCCTATTGAAATTATTATGAATATACAGGAATTTCTTTGAACAATAGTAACTGTAATGGTAGATAAAAAATAATAAAATATATTTAATGTTAAAGAAAAGGTAAAAGGTAATCAAGATAGTTATTTTATGTAGTATATTCGATAATAAAATATTAGTTTAAGATAAGAAGGGATGCAAGTAAATATGGATGAATATTTAATAATAGATACAGGTGTAACTTCATCAGGTGATACGATATCAAAAATTCGAAGTTTTGATGATAATGGTAAGATTTTTATAAAACAGTATTCTGGTGTAAATACTGATAATTTTGTTATAAGTAAAGCAGACGGTAAAAAAGTTAGTTTTAGTTTTTTCACAACAAATGGTATTTACTATATAAATTTAAACGGTGAACATATAATGGATTATAATAAATTTATAAATATCAAAAAATTCTCATACAATACAACTGAGAATTATTTAAAAATATCAAATAATCACTTTGGTGATATTTATGTTCATAACTGTGATGTTGATATTTTTAAAAAAGCATTGATCGAAATGGCATCTTGGATGAAAAACAAAACATCGTTTGTATCCAATTTATTGTATTATATATTCTCGTAACGAAGTTGCGGGAAATCGTAACGAAGTTGCGGGAAATCGTAACGAAGTTGCGGGAAATCGTGATCAAGTTGCGGGAAATCGTGATCAAGTAAGTAACTAGTCACTTTTCCCATTCAAAAGTGTGGTCCTTAAATTCCATTCTATCATATAATCGTGTAAACATTTTTTTAAAACTGTTGTATGGTGGTTTTTCATCAAATGACAATGTTTTAACATAATCCAAGAAAACAATGAATTCACGTGGCATACCTTTACATAACTCATCAGCTGTATATTTAGTTTTTTCTTTGTATATTAAACTATACCTTTTTTTTTTATCCTTTGTTTTAATTCCTTGCCAAGGAAGTTTACCTTTGAATAAATAAATTAATATATAAGCAATAGCTTCCAAATCATCTTTTCTAGATTGTTCATGATTTTCATGAGCTGCTATACTTGCGTATTTTGCAGTTCCACAAAATTTTTTATTATCAGAAAAATCAATATGAGTCCCGTCCTTTTTTATATATCTTTTAGCTAAACCAAAATCAATACAATATAATTTAGATGTATTGTCAGGTCCTGTATGCATAACAAAATTTTCAGGTTTTAAATCTCTGTGAATAAATCCATTGTAATGAATGTATTGTAAAACATCTATCATCATAATTGCTAAACGTATTATTGTTTGTAAACTAAACTGTTTATTTGTCATTTGAAAAATATTTTCCAAGTTAGGTCCTAGTAAATCCATAACAATAATCCTACTTTCATTGTATTTTGCTACCCTAACATTTGCAACACCCTTTGAAGGATTACTTAAATATTTGTATATTTTAGCCTCGTCTAATAACATTCTTTGACCATTCTTTTCCTTTGTAATGATTGGTATTTTTAAGGCGAATTTTTCATTCGTTTTTTTGTTTACCGCTTCATAAACATCGCCAAATGAACCACTACCAATATACTTTATCACATTGTACTTATTATTAATAGTACTACCAACTAAATGTTCTTTAGATGTCATTAATTTTACAATGAATATTTATTTTAACTCTAAGCGAGAACTCATCACTTTTTGTAATTAAATAGTAACATTTGCTATTTAATTAATATACAATAACACCCTTTTCCTTTGTTAATTAATAGATTTATAATAATACTCTGAACATTCGTAATTATTATTCATATCTATAATATCATTATACACCTTTGTAAGAATGATCTTCTTCTCATTATCATATGGTCTTATTAAATGTAAACATTCTTCATATGTAAACCATCCTAGGTTTTGAACTTCACCTAATTGTGTTTTGTTATTTACATTTACAGATGGTGGTTTTGCATTGTCCTTCATTTTTACAAGATAATATATATGTTTATATATAACACCATTTGTTCCTGTAAATCTTTCTTCAATTGTAGGATAATTCTTAATAAATTGATATGATTCCTTGTTATATTGTGTTTCCTCGAAAAATTCTCTTTCTGCACAATCAATGTTAGTTTCTCTTATATTTCGTCTACCTTTTGGAAATCCAAATTCTTGATATAAAAACTTTGATTCTATACTCCCGATTAACTTTGAAATATCCAATTTATTAAACTTTGATTTAGCTTGATAATACTCTTGTTTATAAAAATTCTCATGTGTTTTATTACAAATCCATAATTCATTCCAAAGTTCATCAAATGATTTAGTTAGGATATTTAATTTCTCACTTCTAGTCATTTCACTAATACATGTATTTAAATTAGTATATTTTCCACGAATAAAATCAATGTACCCGATTGTATCTTTCCTTTGAATCATTAAAAATTTTATTTTTGGATAAAGTGTGTCCTTATCACATATAAATTCTGTTTTTAATATATTATTTAATTTCTCGTTTTTGTCATATTTATCATCATCTTCACTTTTATTTACCTTGAATGAAATAATACCATAACTTGTTATTGGTGCAAAGCACTCCTTTACAATATGACCCTTTTCTCCACAATTAACACAATATATATTTTGTTTTTTCTTAAAGTCTATAAACTTACGATTGTTTGGACTTTTATAATTTGATTTTTTGTAATGTATGTCACTGTTTAAAACTTCATTACTATTACTATTACGATTACTATTGTAATTTTTAGTTTTATAATTTACATCTAAATCATTCGTTTTCATGTTATCCCTGTTGTTATCATTAAAAATTCTGTTTTTAAAATTTTTTTCCATTTTTTATACATAGTTATATGTTTATAATAAATTAATTTTATGTAAAAACCCAATTACCGATAAATCGATTAAATATATAAAAAACGTAACGAGTTTAATTCAATAAATCTATTTTCATTCTATATTGTAAATTAAACGGATATAATATGACGGATTTATTGAATACATTGTATTTATTTAATACAATATTAAATGTTTTTAGCACAACAGGTACATTACTTTTTCTTCTGTATAGATTTACAAGTTTTTTTAGTTATATAGTTGGTTTTATTAAATTTTGTGGAAGATTGTTTAACGGTGTTGTTTATGTGAAAAATAAAATTGTTAATTATTATTATCCATACGATTATAGTTCTATACAATGTTCTGAAGAAGATTTAGAAGAAGGTCATTATAATGACGATGGTGTAATTTATAATACAGTTGAAAATAACACTAAAAGATCATTCTTTTCAAGATGCAAAAGTGGTATTTACAATTTTTTCTTTCCTAAAAAAAAGGAATATAGTACATTACCCATTTATCATACACGAGCAAGTTATATAGTAAGTGATGAGGAACGTGAAGATAACACAACAATTGAGCAACGTATTATACATGATCAAATTAGTAATTTATTAGATCAAGAAAATGAAATATCTGATTCTATACCATTATTATGGTTAGGTGATCGTATTACAGATGAAAATTCTCATGGTCTACAAATGAATCTCACTGATGATCCGGATGTTCCATCATTTAGCACTCTTTTACAATTACACAATAACAATCACAATATGACTTCTATTAATATTAATACATCGAATCAAGATAACTATAGTAATTACAATCCTGTTAATACGACTACAGAAAATTACAATTACGATACTGTATCAAATAATTCATCAAGTACTTACACAGCGTTTACAGACGCTCCAACACACACACATATGTACTACAGACCAACATCTAGAGCAAGTAACAATGGTAGTAGTAATCCTGGTCATTTAAATGAAAGTGTTCAAAGTTTAGATTTAATTAATCAATTTAAAGGTTTAACATTGGAAAATGGAAATTCTCATTAATTAAGTGAATTTTTTATTAAATTAAATTAAATTAAAATGGTAGTTTATTATAAACAATAGTATGGATACCATTACAATTATAATTATTGTTGCTGTAATAATAATTTGTTTATCATGTATGTCAAGTAGTTACATGATGGTGAAATACTCACCACCTCCACAAACTACTTCGCCACCTGAACAACCAGAAGAGATTGTAACACCACCACTAGATGTAACAACAACACCACCACCACCACCAGTTGTAACAACAACAACAACAACAACAACAACATTACCACCATCACCAACTGTGCCTGTAGAAGAAATGTCATTAAAGCTCAATCGTATTACAGAAGATATTAATACACAATTTGCATGGAAATCAATGAAGAATGTTGGTGACCGTGATATTCGTGATTTAAAATTCAATAAAACATGTCTTGTTCCTTGGAATGGTGTGTATCAAATAGGATGTACTATTGATGGGGTAACTGTAAAATCTAATATATGGGGACCTGTTAACGATGGTAATGGACAATCTCCCATTTTAAGAATTGGTGCGTATGGTAATAATAATTTATGTTCGAAATTAGGTGGGAGAATATCTGTATACAGACAAAGACCAAATGAAAATTATATGACAGATATTACTCAATATTTAACAGATACGACTAATACAAAACCTTATAATAAAAAGGATCCTTTATTCTTGGATAATTACAGAGCTGATTGTTAAAAGTTGATTAAGACAACTAATTCTTAAACTAATTCTTATTTAATTAATTTATTTATTTATATTAAAATAATTAAACATGGATGATACAGGTGTAAGTGGTGACGTTAATTTGGGTGACGTTGATACAGGTGATAAAAAGAGTAATGTAACTATGATTATTATTATAGTAGTTATCGTAGTGGTCTTAATATCATCTATTATAGGGTCGGTTGTATTTTTTAATAGTAAATCAACAACCACCACCACCACCACCAAGTTACCACAGATTACAACTAGTGAACCTACAAGACCACCAATAACTGCACCACCAGCTGATGCATTAATAACAAAATTCCAACCAAAGACAAATGACAGTCTTGCATGGGGAAATATGCCAGATTCAGGTAGTAAAAATTTAAATAAACTAGGATATACACTTACATGTTCTAAACCATGGTATGCGTATTATCAAATAGGATGTACTGTCAAAGATAAAACTGTTTATTCTAAAAAGATAGGTCCAGTTTACAAAGGAAATTGGCAAGGGCCAACTATCAGAATTGGACAAGATGGTGAAGATAATTATTGTTCTCAAATTAAAGGAACTTTGTCAGTTCTAAGACAACGACCGAATGATAAATCGATGGTTGACATTACACCTCATTTAATGAATGATGACAGAACTGGTATTTATAATGGTCGTGATCCAGTCTTTGCAGATTTATATAAAATAGATTGCTCATCTTAAATTATTTTACTTAATTAATCCTTCATTTTATTATTATTTTTTTAATAATATAATGTAATAGAATTTAAATGGATATTAAAATAATAATAGGAATTGTAGTTGTGATCATTCTTATTTCTAGTTCATTAAGTGTTTATATGTTTACATCTAAAAAATCAACACCTCCACCCACGACAACAGCTCAACCCACAATAACAGCTCCACCCACAACAACAGCTCAACCCACAATAACAGCTCCATCCACAATAACAGCTCCTCAACCTGAACCTGTACAAGCACCACCTCAACCAGAGAAAAGTAAAATTGCTAAATATGATATGCTCAAAGCAATAAATCAACAAGTAGCATGGAAAGGTATGGAATATCATACTGACCAAGATATATCAGGGTTGGATTATTTAATGTCGTGTAATGTACCATGGAATGCATATTATAAATTAAACTGTACTTTACCAGATGGTAGTAATATATACACAAATCCATATGGCCCAGTTGGTGAAAAAAATAAACAAGGACCAATTATCCGAATTGCACCCAAAAACGAACAAAATTACTGTGCACAATTAGGAGGAACTTTGTCTGTATTACGTCAACGTCCTGGTGATAAAGATATGGTCGATGTAACTGAATATTTACAAAATTCAAAATTAACAGGTGCGTACAATGGAGTAGATTCCTCATTTGTTGATAATTACTTGATGGACTGTTGATTAAATCACCGATTTAATTACTTGATGGACTGTTGATGGAATTTCAAATAAAATTAATTAAATTAATAAATAGATTTAATTAATTTGTAAGTAAATTATATACAGATTATATACATTTGTAAATGAAAAAGGCATTGTTAATAGGTATTAATTATACTGGACAATCTGCTCAACTTAATGGTTGTGTAAATGATATCAATAATGTCCAAAATTTATTAATAAAAAATTGGGGATATCAACAATCAAATATAACATCTTTATTAAATGCTAATGCAACTGAAGATAATATCATGAAGGGAATTGATAAATTAACAGTTGGATGCAAAGCTGGAGATACCTTGTTTTTCTATTACAGTGGTCATGGAGCACCAGTTGCAAATACACAAAATGCAGACAAAGGTGAACAAGATGATGCACTTATACCAACTGATTATACAAAAAATGGTGTCATTGTTGATGATTGGTTATATACAAATTTAGCAATGAAAGTTCCAGAAGGAGTTACATTATGGGCATTTGCTGATTGCTGTCACAGTGGTACTATGTTTGATTTAAAATATAATTGGATGTGTAATCCTACACCAGCACCTGGTAAAACACCAAATCCAAAGATCTATAATCCAAATGAATGGGCAGATAATTTTAATGTTTATATCTTAAATAATAAAGAAACAACAGGACATGTCTTTTTATTCTCTGGTTGTCAAGATTCACAAACATCTGCTGATGCAATGATTAATAATCAATTTAGTGGTGCGTTTACTTATTGTTTTTTGGAATGTATTAAAAATAAATTAGCAAAAGGATCACCTAAACAAACTATTGGTGATATGTTAAAAGAAATAGATAGTTTACTTTGCATGAATAAATACCAACAACGATCACAATTATCAGTAGGAAGATCTTCTGATATAAATTATACATTTAATCCTTAATTTCTAATTTTGATATTTCATTTATTTGGTTATTAAATTTAATTTCCTCAATATCATACTTCTTACATGATTGATATTCTATTTTTTTATATTTTGGATATGTTATAAATAAAAAAGAAGTATCCCTTTCCTTTCCCTTTTTAACTGGTTGTGGTTGTGGTTGTTGTTCCAAAGTCATTTTATTAATAGAATTTGTTAAATTAATTACTTCAGGTACTTCTTGTGTCTTAACTGAAATCTGTGACGAAGATCCTGATAAATTCAAACTATTCATTTGTCTTTCTAAACTATAATTTGGATTATAATTAATGGCATCTGCAAAATATTCCTTTAAAAATGCCAATGTTTGATCTCTTGTAAATACATACTCTATACCATTAAATTTTATATGACACTCTATTTTTTTAAATTTATAAACTGTTAATGAAAAATTGTAATGTTTTTTAATCCAACCGTATTTTAATCTATGATTGAAAGTAATATCACTTAAATATGCACTTGCATTTTCAATAAATCTAGCATGATCTTGTATAATAAATTTAGTATTAATCATGATATCAGCATAAAAATCCAACTCAGATAAATCATGTACTTTTGAATTATTAAGATAAACACAAAGATTCTCACCAGTATTACCATTTTCATGACACTCTAAAGAACACAGTTCATCACTATTATTGTAAAATAACCATTCCTTAATAATTACATTATTTCTTACCTTGTAAATATAACTAAAATCACCATTGTAATCTTCACTTCCAATACTACTATATTCAACCATAATTTACTTACTTTTGTTATTTGCTCTTTTTTATACTTTAATTTAAAATCACTTTTAAATTAATTTCAATTTAATTAATTAACGAAGGAACTTCGTTAGTCACTTCGTTAGTCACTTCGTTAGTATTGTTTAGTGATATCACTAATACCACGCTTGGAACTTATGTTGAAGCTTTCGGTTGTATCAACTACTTCTGTAATTTCCAATGTAAATGAGAAATCTAAATCATTAAAAACGTACAATGAAGAATCGTAATTTAATACAGATAAAGATAGTGTATCTAAATATTGTAAAGGAACTGTTTCAAATCGTTTTGGATTACTTAGGAAATTAAAAACAACTGTTCCTGGTGATTGATCTAATATGATACGTGCAAAAATATTTTTAACAACACCTGTATTTAACATTGTTGATAATTGAGGACAGCACAAAAATGCATAATTTTCACCTTCTAAATTAATAGATCTATTTAATAAATTATTTTTAGTATTTGTTTGAGTTGCTGTAAATCCATGCTTAAAACTACTTATATAAATAGAACTACCACCTGTTTCTGTTGTAGTTGCATATGAATTTGGTAAATGGAATACCAATGTATTTTCATCAATGATTTCATGTATAGAAACCAATACATTATTTATATATTTGGGTAAAATACCACCTATTGTTGGACAATTATACAATCTAAATTGATTTGACATACCTAATATACCAGATGTACTCGTCGCAACATATCCAGAAGGTAGCACAACACTTATTCTAAATGTATCATTTGTTAACTTAGTTACTACAAATGAATTGTTGTCAATATACACTATACCTGTATTCATAATTCTAATTAAATCATTTGTTTCTAAATTATGTGGTAATTGTGTTTGAATGTCAATTGTATTAGATACCGGACCATTTGATACTAGGATAATTGTATTAAACCCATGTTCAGGGAATGACAATGTTAATCTATTCGTACCAATGTATGCATTTGCTATAGATCCAACATCTATACTTGTTGTTGGAATATTAATTGTAAATGAATTTGTATTAGGAATTGTATATACTGTAAATACTCCAGTTATTTGTGGACTAATAATTAATCCTTCTATGTAAATACTATCACCAACTGCTAATTCATGATCAATTGTTGTTGTTATTATTGTAGGACTACCTAATGTTACATTAGCAATTCTTAATGTTTTTGTTGTTAATAAATTATACGATGGTATGTAACCAATTTCACCAGGTGTTGTAGTAGTTGCCTCACCACCATTAAAAAGATATCCTGCTATAAATAATGTTGTAGATGAAGGAATACCAGTAATAACATGTTCACCATCTAATGATGGATTACTTGTTGTATTAAAAAAGGTTATCTTATCACCTGTATTTTGTAAATTGTAATTGTGAGGTGTAAAGAACGTAAATAATACAGTTTCTACTTCGTAATTTTGAATAGCTGATATACTATAAACCTGTGAATTAAATGTAAACGTAGGTGCTGAATATAAATAAATAATGTCATTTGGTTGTAAATCTGTTATAAAAGCACTATTCAATGTAATTGTATTTGTTGTAACTGAATAACCTACAATTTCTCTTACATTATTTGTACCATCACCACTTATCACCTTTACCCACCATCCCTTGTAATAATTATTGGTTTGTTGTAACATAACAGGTAATTCCAATGATGTTCCGCTTTGAGAAATTACAATACCAGCAAGATAATTACTACCAGTGACAATATCACCTGTTCCTGTGTTATTTTCTGCTTGTGTAACATAGACAGTCTCATATAAAGGTCCACTTACACTAACTAAAAACGTAGTACTGTTAATAACATGTGTTATAGCACGTACACCATTAATGGTATTACCAATTGCACCATTGTTATCTAAAAATCCACCAGTATTATTTAAGATTACATTATTATTAACAAAATCATATGTAGATTCAAAACGTGTACCTATAGCTGTTATTTTTAATTGATAAAAATTAGTAATAGATGAGATATTTGTAGTAATTAATGTTGAACTATTCTCTAATGGATAGCCTATGTTTTGTGCAACTGTATGTGGATATTCGCCAAATAAAAATTGGAAAGGAGCAGCTGTACCTGTTTGAACAGTATTACCACCACCTGTTAACGAATCACTTGCATTTATATTAACTTCGTATTGAAAAGTATTACTATTTATAACTACGATTTTATGAAATCCATTCAATGTGTTAGGTTGAATACCAGCTGTTGATGTAGCACCTAATATATACACATTATCACCTGTTACATATCCATGACTAGGAGCATTTACTGTAATAACACCTGTATTTACAATTGTAGTTAACGGATTAACTGTTAATTGTGATAAGATCAACGATACGAATGTAACAACATCAGTATCAATATCTAATGTAATTACAAAATAATGATAAAATGGTCTACTTGGATTAGATCTTTTGATCAATCCCATTTCGTAAATCATCTCAGTTTGTAATGAATTTAAAACATAACTTCCTGTTCGTAATTTCGCCTTGTACACTGGATATGTGTTTGTTACATTATCTATAACATCTAAATCTATATCTTCTTTATTTATCCAATATATTAAATCATTATTACTATTGATAACAGCGTTTGTATTAGGAAATTCTAAACTAACCAAACGAACTTCTCTTACATTGTAAAATGTTTTACCTAAAAAAATACTAAAATTACTAGGAAGTGGATGCGCAATTCTATCACGATCTCTTGAATCAATACTTATCAATGTTTTAATATCCTTTTTTACACGATTCACATTCATATTTACACTATTTATAGATCCTGCACCATTCACCTCTGCAAGACTACCAGTTTCATTGTTAAATTTATTAGTATTTAATAAACTAGAAACATCACTTTCTTCATTTTGATCAGTTGTTCTTAAATCCAATTTAGATTGAACTTGTTTTTCTTTATTTTTTTCTTGTTGTGATAAATAAAATTTCTTAAATTCCTCATTTGCTACATCCGGAATTGTATCATTCAATTGTGGTTCATTTATAAATACATTTGTTGATAGTAAATCATTAGGATCTAAATCCATTTTAATTACTTATTTATAAATGCTTATCTTTAAATTTAATTACACAAAACGCACAAATTATGATATTCTATATTTAATACACACAACTCGCAATTTACAGATGTATTCCGTGTGAAATTTGATGTTAATTTGTAATAAAATACTTTGTTATTAATTTTATTATAAATTTTCATGGAATTTCACACACACACACACACCCTCACACTCCCACTATTTATGTAGTTTTTCTAATAAAAATAATATGAAAATTGCAAAAATACAATAACTAATCAATTCAAATATTTCTTCTTTGTAATCATTCTTTTTGTTTTCAAAATTAAAATTTCTATACAACATTTCCTTACATTGTGCACATTCCATAACATGATTATACGATTGTGAACATACACTGTTATCACGTAAGGCTACAGGATCTTTGGAAATACCAGTAGGAATTATTTTAACATCTGCTTGAACTGTGTTTGTTACAGGAATTTGTGGTTGTGGTTGTGGTTGTGGAATTTGTTGTTGTGGTTGTTCATTTGTCATTGCTTCTGTAATGTGTAATGGTGTATTGTAATAATGTAAATTGTCTTGTATAGGTTGTTGTTGATGTAATTGTGTCTTTACAACCTTTTGTTTATTGGTATTTGTAAATTCATCAAGTAATGTTTGTTGAGTTAAAAAGAATTTTTCTTCCCCTTTTTTTAATACGGAAGTACTATCTGAGCTTGGTTCTAAACCATATACATTTAAGGGTTTTTGTTCAACCTTGACTTGTGAATTTAAATCATTAAATGTATTGGTATTAAATGAAATTGTGTTTTCAAATGTTGGAAAAACAGTTTTTATATAACTGTAACTCATGTTAATCAATTTAGTTTACTTTATATAATATAAGTAAATTAAAGTAAATTAATTTACTATTTAATTAATTAAAATTAATTAATTAATTAAAATTAAATCACTTCTTACTAACTTAACCTAACTTACGCTCTTACTTTTTTACTTCTTCCTCTTTTTTTAGAACTAATTGATGGAATACTTTTTAAAATTTCATCTGATAAATTTCCATTAGCACTTTCATTTTCTACTTTACGTGATTTTTCTTGTTGTCTTTTGTTCATTGTTTCTAATATATTATTTAATGTGATGGTATCTTGTAATTTTTGAGGATCATTTAATTTACTTGGTGTATTGTCCTCTGTTGTTTCAGACTGATTGTAATTTTGTTGCGGTTGAGGCTGAGACTGCGTAAATTGAATATTTGGCATTGGCATTTGTTGTTGCACCTGAGTTGGGATTTGTGGTGCTGGCACAGATGGAGCTGATGGCATGAAATTACCTAAAAAGCTCATTATACCATTTTGCGAATCCATTTTAGTTATCTTCTTAGATATTGTAAAGAATGCAGCGGAACTAATAATCATAAAGATTAATTTCATCTCAGGAGACATATTTCCAACAGATTTGTACTTTTCATATAATTCAGCCATCACTTCATCATAATCTTGATTATCCATATTATAAGTCATGGCTTCACTCCATCCATCTAAATCAATACCCAATGGATCAAACTTGTTATTTAACATCTCAACACCCTGAACACCTAATAACAACATTTTTTTATAAAAGCGAACAGATCTGTCTACCTTAATAGCATTATTAACTCTGTCAAATTCATTCTTAATTTCCTCAAGTGAACAATTCATATCTAATTTTAAACTACTCCATTTTTCTCTTTGATGTATTTTATTGAACTTATAAAGATATTCACTCTTTTCCTTTCTAATATATTCATTTGAATTTTCCTTTTGTACACGTTTACGTCTTGTTTCATCACTGTCAACCTTTGTTTTTGTAGAACTTGAACTACTTGATGATGAAGATGACGATGAAGATGCTGACTTATGTTTACTTTTTGTCTTTTTTCTTGATTGTGAGCTAGACTTGTCCTTCGCAACACTGATATCTATATCAACATCACTTGGCTTTTTATTTAATTTTTTCTTGTTGGCAATTAATTCCATTTGAGACACATCAATGTCATCTGAATCAATGTCTACAACTGGCTTTTTCTTGTCAGCAGAGCTAGAAGAACTTGATTCTAAATTATGAATCTCTTGTAATTTATTCACTTCAACAACATCAATTGTTTCAGTCTTATTTTTATTACTTCTGCTTTTATTACTTCTGCTACTCATACTACCACAACCGATATTAATATTAACAATAATAAAATTGTTAATTTTAAACAAATAACGTATTAATTCAATGTTTATATTTATTAATTAATTTTAATAGACCATCACTAAAGTTACTCTG
>ENA-UPTL01000159-UPTL01000159.1-marine-metagenome-genome-assembly--contig:-NODE-159-length-17305-cov-3.822203_pt1 | contig 17305 bp, 11 predicted proteins | sample MGYA00238170_ERZ767106 | MGnify/ENA primary metagenome ERZ767106 (study PRJEB28938, sample SAMN06267160) | marine metagenome | isolation source: Columbia River Estuary | place: USA:Columbia River Estuary...
AAGGATGATATAGATCCTAAGAAAAAGAATAACAATTGGTTATCTCAAGTTGGCCGTGCCATTTTTTATCGTTATGAAAATAACAAAACGTACTACAGTCGTAATGACCTTGCTCGTTTATTTGAAATAAGAAATTATTCAGAAGGAAGACAAAGCCCTCAAAAGTATATTGATATGTGGGCTACTCGTGGGGATGAAAAGACCAAAGGTAACGGGAACTTTAATAATGCCAATGCTCGTAGCAGACGTAAGGGTTACGCAAATATTGATTTCACACCATTCTCTATGGCTCCTGAGATAAAGAGAATTATCATGTCTGTATTAGGCACTGAGAATCAAAGAATACAAGTAGACTCTATTAATCCAGATGCTCGCAATCAAAGAGCTTTAAAGAAGTATCAATTATATATTAAGAGTAAGTTAGATCCAATCTTAAGAAAGATTGGTAAACCACAAATATCTGAAAATGAGTTTGTTCCTGAAAACATTACTGAATTAGAGCTATATGAAACCCTTGGGGGCTTTAAATTAAACTTTGAGATTGGCATAGAAAAGCTTGCTGAATTTGGTTTTAAGAATAGTGATTGGACAAAGATTGAGCGTCAACTTAAAGATGATGCTATAAACTACGGATTTATTGTAACTAAAGATTACACCGATCCTGATACAGGCATGGCAAAGACCAAGTATATTGATGTTACTAAATTTGTTTGTGCTTGGACAGATGAGAGCCAAGGTGATAACAGTCCTTTTGCTGGTCACTTCCAAAAATATAGTTTGCCAGAAGTTCGTAAGATTCTTCTTCAAAATGGATATTCAGATGATGAAACAGAAGGTTTAGTATCTAAAATTGCAAAGTGGTCTTACGATACAGTTTATGCAAATGATAGATACGGATGGTCTTGGTATGCACAGCGTGACACCATTACAGACCGTATGCGTTATGATGACTTCTTTGTAGATGTTCTAGAATTTGAATATATTTCTAAGGATAGCAATTACTTTAAGAAGAGAAACCGTGATGGTAGCGTGCAGTTCTATAAGGATATGTTCGGTGATGTTGTAAATACAGAGAAGAAGAAAACGGTGGTCATTGATGGCCATTTTATATACGAAGGTTATTTCTTGCCAGGTGCTAACATTACAGTAGGTGGTAAGCAGAAGAATATGAAGCGAGTTAATAAACAAAAACCTCAGCTATCATATCGTTTTGTTCGTATCCCTGGAAAATCCATTACAGAGACGGCAATGCCAATTTATGACTCCATGCAAATCAATCACCTTAAATTGCAGGCTGCTAAATTAGCTGCTGCTCCTAAGGGTATTGCTATTGATGTTGGAGCGTTAAATATTAATAGTATCGCAGGTACTATGTACACTCCATTTGATCTTGTACAGGTTTACTCGCAGACGGGTAACTTCTTTTACAAGTCTTCAATCTTAGGAGGTAAAGTAAATACATCTCGTTCATTTGAAGAGCTAGAGGGTGGTATTGGTAAGCAATTAGCGGAATGGATTACAGCTTATCAACATGATGTTGAGAAGTTATTGCAGATTACGGGTATCACTCCGACTATGGCTGGATCTCCTGCAAAAGGTGATAAATTAGTTGGTATTGCCGAGTTAGAAATAGAGGCGACAAATAACGCTCTATGGCCATTGCAACAAGCAATCGAGCAATTAAAGATTAAGTCTGCCGAGAATATTATCTTACGTGCCTTAACTACTATGAGATACGATAAAGCTACTCGTGATTACTACAGTGGTGTATTTGGTCAGGCTTCTGTAGATGCAATGCTAACAGGTGCTGAGATGACTCTTGATGAATTAGGTCTTTCTCTTTCAAATAAAGTTTCTCAAACTCAGAAATATAAAATCATGGAAGCAGCAGAGACAGCTCTTAAGGTTGGCCGTAATGGAATGCCTGAGATTGAACTTGCTGATTACACCATGATTATTGAGATGTTAGAGAAGGGTAGAATCAAAGAGGCTACTTGGTATTTAAATTACAAGTCCGCTAAGAAGAGAAAGTATAATGATGAAATGGCTGCTCAGAATCAACAGGCACAATCTCAATCATTAATTGATTTAGAAAAGGCTAAGCTAGATGCTGAGATAGCTAAGATTGAGGCAAAGAAGAACGCTACAATCGAACAGGAAACAGTACTCTCTCAATTAAGAATACAAGAAGCTCAAGCTCTACAAGCGTCTAAAACAGAAGGTAATATTGCCGAACTTAAAACAGAGGCATTCCTCCAAGAACAGACAGGAGCTGAGATTACAGGTTCAATGAGAAAAAAATAAAATAAAAACACACAAATAACACACGTATGGAAAATGAAATGAAAGCTACAAGCATCTTTGATGCATTGGGTTTACCAGCTCAGAACAGCGAGCCTCTAGAAAACTCTCCTGAATTAAATACAGGGAATGAAGCTAATCCTGTTAATGATAATGCTGATACACCTCCTGTAGAAGAGCCTACATTTAAGGCCTCTGATTTGAAGGCAATCTTTGGAGATTTCGAGTCTATCGATTCTATCAAAGAGAAGTACATGACTATTGAGGAGCGTGCTAAGAAGTTCGAGGAGTTTGAGCCTTATATCTCTGAGAGAGAAACTCTTGTTAAAGAATTAGAATCTCCTTTTGCAAATGAAAAGCTGGCTAACTTAAATGCCTTTATTAAGACCACAGGTATTAACGATTTAGATGTTGCCAATAAATTTGTTGGAAAGTCCGCTTCTGATATGCGTCAGAGTCCTATCCAAACAATGGCACTAGCTGAAGTTATCAAAGATCCTTCTCTTCTTGAAGATATGACTTTTGATGAGATTTGCGAGACTATCGCAGAGGAGAATAACACCTATGTTGATGCCTCTAGTGAGGATATCCCAAAGACAATGAAGATGAAATTAGGAAAAAACATTTCCATTGTAGAAGAAAAATTAAAAAATATTGGTGAGAATAAAGATTTTATTGCATCTTTGCGAGAACAAATTAACACTCAAAAAGAGAGTGTTAATAAGTTAGTTAGTGATTGGAAGCCGATTGTAACAGAGGCATCAAAGATTAACGAACTTGACATTGAGATTGACGGTTTAAAAGTAAAGACTTCGGTGTCGGAGGAGACTAGAAACCAAATTAATCAAGAGGTCATGGGAATTATTTCTTCGAATCCTTTACCTGCTAATGAACAAAATATGGATGCTATAAATATGTACATCCGCAACCGTGCCGAGGCATTGGAAGCGAAGAATGTATATAAAGCTCTAATAACCGCTGTGAGAGGGGAGGCCCAAGAAGCAGCTCTTAGAGAGTTCCATAATGGATCAGAGGTAGTTAAACACGAGAAACCTGACGGTAAGTCTGAGAAGTCTCAACTACAAAGGTACTTCGAGTCACAACAATAAAAAAGTGATTTATTAATTTTAAACATTCATTAAAATGGCAAATACATTTGCTCCTGTTTCGGGTGAAGGTTTAAATGGCGGTCTATTATCGTTATTTGACGCTTCATACACAAGTGGACTTTTGGTTCCACATTACTTACGTACCTTGAAAAACAAGTACGGTGACAACGGTCTTTCTGACTTCCAACTTTTGATGGGATTAGGAATGAAGCGTGGTGTTCAAAACATCACTGGATGGCACTGGGAAAAAGGTTTCTACGATGCTCCGATCAACGGTACTGTTGATGCAACTGGTGCTAGTCAAATCACTGTAGAAGTTACTGCTGAGACTGTAGGTTCTACTAACATCGATTTGATCTACGCTAAAGTTGGTCAAGTGGTTATGATTGCTTCTGAAGCTTCTCTTCCTTTGGCTCGTGTATCTGCTGTTTCTGCTCCTGTTGCTAACGTATACACTGTAACTCTTGATGCTGTTCAAACAGGATCTCTTACTGGTGTTACTGGAGACGTTACTTTGATCGTTGTAGGTTCTGCTTGGGCTGAAGGTTCAGACCAACCAAGTTCATCTCAGTCTTTCTGGACTAAGTACAACTGGCAAACACAAATCTTCAAAGAGACTTATGAGTTGACTGGTACTCAAAAAACTAACGCCCCTCAATTCATGGAAGTTGAGTACGGTGATGGTCGTACTAAGAAGATGAACGGTTTCTTCTACGAAGGACAAGACGAAGCTGAATATCGTTTGATCAAGCAAATCGCTTTATCAATGATCTTCGGTCAAGCTCAAACTAACGCTGCTGTTCCACAAACTTTCTCTGGTCTTGATGCTGAGATTGGTGCAAGAGGATACACTGCTGAAATCGGAGCTGCTGCTGGTGACTTTGGTGTTGAAGATTTGCGTACAATCGCTACTGAAATGTCTAAGCGCTACTCTAGCAACTTATTCTTGACTTGGTTAACTCAAGAGTTGTACTCTGAAATCAACCAAGATGCTCAATCTACAGGTTACTTTGCTAATGCTAACGTAAACGCATTGAACTCTTCTGTTGCTGACGTATTCTTCGGTGGTAACATGAGTGATGTTGAGGCATTAACAGGATCTCTTTCTTACCAAGGTTTGATCGTTGATGGATACAACTTCATGTTGAAGCAAGCTCGTTTCATGCAAGATCCAACTACTTTGGCTGCTGTTAATACTAACGCTTTACGCAGACGTGGATGGGTTATTCCATTGAACAAGATGGCTGATGCTGAAGGTGTTCTTCGCAACCGTATCGAGTTGGTTTACAAAGAAATGAACGGATATAGCCGCTTCATGGAAATCACTGACGATGGACGTGCTTCTGCTCGTAAGATCGGACCAAGTGATGTTGCTAAACTTTACTTGTCTTCAGACTTAGGATTTGACTTCTTCGTATTGGAGCAGTTCACTAAGCTTAGCCCAGTAAATCCATAATTTTTGGATTAATATATAAAAAGGGGAGGTGAGTTTCTCCCTCCCTTTTTTTCTTTTTACACACAAAAAAACAACACAAAAAATCACACACTATGCTATTTATGGACGGTGAAAAATTCTCGCTTGATGCAGAGGATTTAAATCAACTTAAGTCTGTATTTCCAGACTTCATGTTAAAAAACAAATCTGTTAGAATGACTCACAATGGTGATTCAGTAAGAAAACTACAGACAAATAATCCAATCATTCCAATGGTATTTGCAAAACCTAAACACGGAATGTTGCTGTTTCATAATTTTGTAGATCCTGTAACAGGGGAACAAAGAGAAATTCGTTTTAGTGATGGACCTCCGCAATATAGAAATGACGGACGTAAGGTTTTTTCTGCTAAATCTATGCCTATTGATGCTAATTTCATTTTCGATCCACGCAAGGATAAAGAATTGTTATGGTATGTATATAACTTTAGCGGTCTTTTTGCCAACGGTTTAAAGGGAAGATTCAACTCTCCTTATAAATTCTTAATGATCGAAAGAGAAGCTACAGAGAAAGCAAATGCACAAATGGCTGAGGCACGTGCTAAGGTAGCTATTGCTAATATGACTAGAGAGGAGTTAATTGCTTTTGCTAAGAGCAATGTAGGTGTTAATGCTGACGACACTAAAGAAGTAATTATTTCTCGTATCTATTCTGCAATGGATAAAAAGGCAGAGTACCGTGAATATGTAATTGATACTCTAACTCCTCCTCAAAATAACGATATCTTAGATATCATTGAAAAGGCATGGAACTTAGACCGTTTAGTGCCAAGCATGGACGGAACACAAACAATTCTTATTTACAACGGCAAAGAAGTAACTCTTGCAGATCTTCCAGTAGATGACAAGCAAGGATTGGCTGACTTCCTATCTAAGGATAAAAAAGCCTTAAACCTTGTTAAGAAGTCGATTATCTAAGAATATTTCGTAAAAATCTGAAATGGGGTACTGTTTGTACCCTATTTTTTTTTATCTTCGTGGTATAATTCGTAATAAAAAAATGGCTACTACATTACACTTTAATATAACCACCAAAAAGGTAAAGGTTGATCAGGACGTTTCTCAAGACTTATATGGTATTATCACCGGCCCATCTGGTGTTGCTTTTATTACAAAAAACTCCTTAGGGAATGAATTAATTGATGGAAGTACTCAATCAATTTATTTCAACCTCCCTCTTGACACTTCAAATAATATTGTTTTTGGTACTTACACGATAAAGTATGGTACCGCTATAATCGATCCTAATAATCCGGCTACATATACTGCTGAGTCATTTACATATTTAGGTGCTGATATTTTAACAGCTTGCTTTACTGTAGAGCATAACTGTGATTATTACCCAACAGGGTTAATTACGGCAACTGACTCTACTTATTACGGAAATGACGCAGGTACTGCAAGCAGCCCTGAGATTCTTTCTCGCACTATATCTTTATTCTACCCTGATGGTTTAGTTAATCCAACTCCTGCTGTTAACCCAGCTGTAGGGGAACAGGATCCTATTACTACAGGAAATTACACGTTAACAGTGGACACTCTTGCTACAGGAATGTGGACAGCTATCATGGATGTTGAGCTTTTATATACTCAAGATGACGATTTAGTTATTGAATATCAATTAAAGAAGACATTAAATCATAATGTAGCATGTGTAGGTCAATTATGTTCTATTAACGAATGTATTGACGGCATGACTCAAGCGTTTAATTCTGACGTTGCTTGTGGTGTTACTACTCCTCGTTATGCAAAGCAATTGACCTTAATAAACGCTTACTTCTCTCAATATCAAATGGAGAGAGCTTGTGGAAATACAGCTAAGGCAAATGAGTACTTAAACTTAATGAACGAACTTGTTAGTGGCACGTCTACTTGCAGTTGTTCTTCTGGTTCTTGCTCAGGATCTTGCGGATCTTCTTGTTCTTGTGATTCTTGCGGAGATGATAATACTCCACGTTGGATCAATACTCCAGGATCAACTACTCAATCTATCTTAGAGCAGATCCAAAGTGATATAACAAATATCGAAGAGGATATAGTACAATTGCAGGACGAGGATACTGATATTTGGAACGCAATAGGCGATGTTGAAAACAATATAACAACTATCCAGGGAGATATCACTACAATTGAAGGTGATATAACTACACTGCAAGCTGATGTAGAAGCTCTTCAGCCTACATACAAGGTTTATACAGCTCTTATGAGTCAAACAGGAACTAACGCTCCAACAGCAACTATTTTAGAAAACACAATTGGTGCTATTGTTTGGACTAGAGTATCTGCTGGAGTTTACAGAGAAACATTAGCTGATACATTTTTAATTGACAAATTATTTATTCCTTGTCCTAGTGGAGGTTTTGACTCTTCTGTTAACACAGGTGGAGGCGGAACTTCGTATAAATTATCTAGAAACAATGATGCTATTATTCAATTAACAACCTCTTCAGCTGATGATGTGTTAAACTACACTCCAATTGAAATTCGAGTATATAACTAATAAAGTATGACACTAGACGTAATATACGAACAAGTTTATTTAAAGCTAGGAAAGGATGCCTATGGTAACGTAGTCACTCCCGATAGCTTTAATAAGGCATTGAGCTACTCTAATATTGAGAAGCTAAATGATTTCTTAGTTGTCTTAGAGCAAGATGAGGAAATGATTGACAATCTACGTCCTTTTGTTGTTACGCTTGGTGATAGCTCATCCTCTCCAATATATTTGGATGACTATGGTTACGCTGTTCTCCCTTCAGATTATGTGAGATATGTTCAGAGTAGTCGTATGGATTACACGAACAATACAACAGGATCCACGGAGGTTTATAGACACATTGAGATGTTAACAAACAAGGATTTTTCTTATAGACTTAGCACCTCTCTATATGCTCCAACCATAAGTAGACCAATTGCTACAATACAGAATGAGAAGTTATTAGTTAGACCGAGAGGTATAAATGACATTAGTTTTACTTATGTTAGAATGCCATTAACTCCCAACTACGACTATGACTTTAGTGATATCACTTTGCTTCCTGTATACCTTCCTCCAGGGACAGATCACGGGGATCTTCCTGACACTACTGTAAGACCTGGTTTTACGGCAGGAGATCCGAGTGAGAGTGTTGAATTGGAATGGCCAGAAGACGTTCATGATGATATCATCAATATTATTTATAAATTCTTCGCTATCAATCTTAAGGATATGAACAGCTTACAGACGATAGAAATTGAAAAAGGTAGACCATAATGACTAAGAGAGACCTAGTAGATTTAATACAAGAGCGTTTGGCTAGCGGTGACGTGCCGAATGATATTATGGGGCGTTATAAGTATCAGACAGTGTCTGCTCTTATTGCCATTGTATATCAAGAAGCTGCTACGGCTGACAACTCAGTACTCGGCACCATGGTATTACCGTATGACTTACCAGTTACTTGTGAAAACGGAAAGTACATTAGTATGCTTACTGCTGCTCCTGCTTACGGTCCGATGAGTGTTAAGTATGCGACAGACTCTTGTGGTAACACTTACTACTCTCGTCAGAGTGATGATCAGAATTTATTTCTAAGTAGAATTAAAAAGATGGCAAAGCCTGAGTTCTACGTTAGAGGTAAAAAATTAATCTGGACTTGCAATCCAAACTTTGACACAGCAACAGTTTATATGGTTCCTAACTTCTTAGATATGGATGATAGTGAAGAAGCTGTAATGCCTAGCTCTATCTCTGCTATTTTAACTCGCGTGATTGAATTAGTTCGTGCTACAGATACAAGACCTCAGGAAGTTGTAAATAACACGAGTCAAGACAATACGCCTAAACAAACTAATTACGCTCAATAATGGAAGGTACTCCAGTAAAAAATATAGAATACGTAATTCAATCTGCACTCAACCGTGTTAAGGGACAGGCTACTGAGATCCCTCGTCTAGAGCAAATTGGAATAGAATGGATGACGGAAGTTGTTAGAGGGACTACAGCCTTCCCTTGCCTTAAGGTAGCACACTTAGATATTAACTCAGTTAATCAAGTTGCCCTTCCTCCTGATATCATGAGATACACAAAGATTGCTCTTGACTACGGTGGACGTTTGTGGACACTAGGACTCGATCCTAATATGTCTCTTCCAACAGATATGCAGGCTTGCGATAGCATTCCTCAGGCAAGTGCAACAGATATTCAAACAGGGGTGTACTTCATTGACCACTCATGGAACGGTGTTTACTTCCCTGCTCTCTTTGCAGCAGGCGGTGGATTTAATCAGGCTTACTACAGAGTAGATCCGACAAATACTTTTATACAATTAAGTAATGAGGTGCGAGGAGGAAAGATTGTCCTAGAGTATTTAAGCACTGGTGCTGATATCAACTCGCAGACTCTTGTTCCTCACTACTATATCGAGCCGATGAGAAATTATATTATATGGCAATTAGCTGAGTTTGAACCGCAGAAATACCCTGTGAACACTACAAATAGAGAGAGAATTTATATTGAATCTATGGCAGATGCAGCTATGTCTCAAGGCAATACTATTGATGAATTACTTGATGCATACTACTCAGCTCCTGGATTAAAACTACGATAAGATATGTACTCACAGTCAAACTTTTTTTACGGAGGTATAAATACCGATGATGAGGACCGCTTAATACCTAATACAGATTTTAGAGACGCTTTTTACTCTAGAAACTATGGTATTAACAGTTCTGATGAAGGGGCTTTACAGTCAATGACTGGCAACTTATTAAGAACCAATAACAATTTGCCTTTTGGGGTTAATATTATTATCGGTGCCTGTGAGGATACTGAAGGTAAAGACGCTAATACAAGTGGTAACTTAATTTTATTTGTGTGGAATGATTTTAATTATCACACGATTTGGAGATACAGCACTCAAGATTTATCGTATACAAAAATACTAGAGAGTGATATTCTTAATTTTAAATTAGATTATCCTATTTATCACGCAGCTGTTGTTAACAACTTGCTGTATTGGACAGATAATTATTTCAACTCATACGAAGGAAATGATTTCAATCCCCCTCGAAAGATAAACATTGAAAAGGCAATTCTATACACAGAGTCAGGCGGTACAGATCCTAATGGATATTCTGAAATTACTTTTGATAATTTAGACTGGATCAAACACCCTCCTCTATTCTCTCCTGAACCTGTATACTTTACTGATACTACGGAGACCGCAAATAACTTAAAGAATAAATTATTTCAGTTCCGTTACCAATATATCTACGATGATAACGAAGAATCTGCGTGGTCCCCAATATCAATCATGGCACTTCCTCCAAGCGGGGAATACATTTCCCAAACGGTAAACATTGATCCATACGTAGATAACGCTATTAACGTATCTTTAAACACAGGATCATCTATTGCTCGACTTATTCGCGTGGCATACAGAATAGGCAATACAGGAGAGTTCTTTTTATATAAAGAATATGATAAAGTAGAGGAAGGTTGGGATAATGAAGATTCGGTAACTATAACCTTTAAAAACGAAACGTCTGGACCTGCAATAAGTAACTCTGAAAGAAACTATGATTTAATCCCTCAAGTAGCTAAGGCAATTGAATACTTACCCTCTAATGAGTTTGCAATAGGTAATTATGTAGAGGGTTACGACAAGATAGAAGTAAATAACGGTGATTTCCAATTTACTATAGATAGATACGCTATAGAAGATACGGCATTTACAGTTCCTGAATGTAGATATTTTTTAATTTACAATACTGCTGAACCAGAAACAGGTAATCACACAAGCATTATTTCCTTTGCAGGATTAGACAATATATTTAAATATAGATATCAACCAGGAGATGTTTTAATATTTCAATTTAGAAAATACGAATCTACTTATACCAATGATCAAGTTATTTCGTTGCCTACTATTTATTATACTATTCCTACAATTGATCCTATTCTTTATCCCACTGATCAAATAAAAAACACATACTTATGTGATGATTTTATTAACTATTTAGCTTCGCAGGGTATAGATAGTACTTTAGCTCCATCAGGATCTTATTCTTATAATGGGCTAACAATGAATTATGATACAGTTAGATTAACTAATCTTATATGGTTTGATTTAACGGAAGCTCAAATTGCATCTTCAAACACAAATAGTCTAGAAAGAGAAATTATATATTTGAGAAAAAACAAAGCTACCAGAACATTTAAGACAGGGGCCACTCACGAATTTGGCCTTCAGTATTACGACAGGGCAAATAGAGACGGCACTGTAATTACAATACCTGTAGGAAGTGTATATAACCCTTTTAATACTGATTTTACTAATAACCAACTTAATGAGCCTCTAGGCTTTGACAAGCAGCCGTATTATACAAATATGAGCTTAGAAATATTTGATGGTTTTCAGCCTCCTATATGGGCTACAAATTACCAAATAGTATATAAACCATCCACTAATATTGCTAATTTTCAACAGAGATCTATTAAAAAAATAGAGTTTCTTTCAGATTCATCGGTAAATTTAATATTAGATGATTTTTATAAAAATGAGAACGGTCAATTTCCAGGAGCTTCTATAAATCAAAATCCCTCTAAAGGTGATCTAGTTCGTTTTGTAAGAGAAAGGGCGATGTTTAACTCTGATAGCACTACGCATCTTATTGCAGGTGACAACGGAACGTCAGAAGCTCCAGCTGCTTCTGTTAGATTTGAAAATGTTAATCAATTAGATGTGTATTTTGCATATTTCTTAGGTACAGATTCAGTTGCCTATCCTGGGGGTGCTTTAGTAAACACCACAAATAATATAACTCAATTATTTTCAGACGGTCTTTCTATATTTCCATTAACAGATGAAGGGTATATTGACGTGACAGCAGGTGGTGATTACATATTTAATTTAACACTTAATGCTCGAATTAGAGCTGCTTCAGCATTTAATTTGCAAGATGGGTTATTAGAATTTTATTATGCTATAAATGGATCTGGAGAGACTCAGTTTGCTAGTTATAGTTTTGATCCATTAAATGATGACTATCAAACTTTCACTTTGAATTATAATAACATTATTTCTTTAGCTACTAGTGATCTTCTTACAATTTATGTTAAATTCCAATATGATTATATATTACCTTTTGCAGCATATGTTGAATTAGATTTTATTTCTTTAAACATAAACGCTTCTTTAATTGATGCGAATTATGATGTCTCCCACTATTATCCTAATTACGTTACTCAGGAAGATAATCTCATTCAAGAGTTAAACGTATTGGCATATGATCCAGCAGGAGGGCCTAATGGAGAGGAAGTTATTACGGTGAACTATTTTGATGCTAGTTTAATAGGAAGATATTTAATTTATCAAGGATCTAACCCAAATAGACAGCTTGTTTCTGGTGGATTTCAAGTGGAAATATATACTCCAAAAAAAGAAAATGAGAATGATCCTTGGTTTGAAACAGGTATAGAGTTCCCTGTGTTAAATCCGAATACCCCGAATCGTGTTCATGCTGGAGATACTAATCAAGTCCTAGGTATTACAAATGCTGTTGTGAATTTAGATTGCGGTGACGTGTACATTCGTCAGAGAGTAATGTCTACTGGATATGAATACGAAGGAGATTTAGAAGATGTGTATTACGCTAATGATACTAGGGCAGCTTGGTTCTGCGAAGATCCTCACTACTCTGATTACTATATTTCTAATTGGAATAACAAAGGGCGTATTGCTCTATATTCTCCATTTGCTAAGAGACAGCATTTAAAATCTTCTATATATCACACGAATGCATTTATTGATAATACTCAAATAAACGGACTGAGCCGAGTTGAGTTCTTTAATAATGTAGCTCTTAAAGAAGAGCAGGGTGGTATTAATAAATTGATTCAAGTAGGAGATATATTAAAATCATTCCAAGACAGAAAGATTACCTCTGTGTATATACAAAAGGCATTTGCTCTTAATGGAGATGGAACGAACAATGTAATCCTCTCTGATAAGACATTTGCAGGTATCCGTCCTCATGATGATGACTACGGTACAATACACGCAGGATCTGTTTCTCGTATAGAGAATAATGTATTCTTCTATGATTACTACAACGCAGCTTTTGCAGTGGTGACAGCAGGAGGAGTTATTAATATATGTGAACAGGATAAGAAATTCTCAAAGGGGGTTCGAGATTTAACGGCAAGAATAAATAACGTATATGGAGGTTATAATAATGCCAACATATGGTCTCACATCAACCGTAATAACAACGAGTATACGTTTTATGTAAGTGATAAAGTGTCGGGAAATTTACCAAGTTTAAATGAGATCCCGGTCTTTGCTATGACTAAGCCAAATGAGATATTTTTAACTGGAGATTACACAAGTGTTCTTTCTGTAGGGGATACAATTATTATTGCCGGATCTACTAATCCTGAAAATAATGGAGCTTTTATAATTGATACAATAGTATCCAACTCAGGAACCGGAGCCACTGAGATACAAGTTGCCAATCCTCCAATAGGTTTTGATAATGAGACCGGAGAAGGAGTTGTTTTGTATTATTACGGAGAGTATAGTGAATCATCTGGAGAAGCGGTATCTTACTCATACGAGAGAAACAGATGGATCACTAGATTTAATCACGGTGTTTCTTTTGCCACTGAATTAGGTAGCCGAGCTTACTCTACAGGTGGTGGGAACATATTCACATTTGGTGAATTATATGAGGAAAACTTCGGTTTGGAACTAACTTTCTTAGGTACTTCTAGAACTCAACAATTGGACTTTATATTCAATGATAATCCAACTGTGGTAAAAAGATTCTACACCCACTTACAACAGGCTAACTACCCATTTTATGTAGAGGTTTCTGTTCCTGCGAATCAAACATATCCATTAGGTATGTCAAGTAATATTCCTGCGGCAGTGCTTAAGAATCAAGAAGGTTACTACGGCTCAAGATATTTCAGAGACTTAAACGCTCGTGCCTTAACCTCTCCTCTAGAGGCGAGAATGAATGGTAGAGAGCTTAGAGGATATGTCTTAAAGCATACTTTAACAAACTCTGATACAAGCGTCAAAAAGATACTTATGAACGTAGGTGTTAACTTCGCTGCATCAGAACCGATAATACAGTAATTTTTTTTGTATATTTGAACTTTAAATTTATACTAACATGATTAGTTTAGCAGCACTAGGAGCAATACAGGCCGCAGGCCAGATAGGATACGGGTTATACCAACAGAAACAAGCTAAGGATCTTCAGAAGAAACTTGGCCCTCAACCTACGTATGATTTTGATTTTGCTAAGAGAGGCGTTGCAGGTCAGTTAAACCTTGCTCAAGGCGAGGCTCCTGGGTTAACTCAACAACTACAGGCTGTTAATCAGAACATAGCTAATACCACTCAGAACATAGCTAATATGGCACCTTCTGGAGCAGCAGGTCTTGGAGCCTTAGTTGGTGTTAACGCTAATGCTAATCAATCCTATGCTGACATTATCGGTCAAGGAGCTATGACTAAACAAGGTCTTATGCAGACTTATTTGCAGGGACTTGGCGGTCTACAGCCCTTTGCTGATCAAGCTTTTCAAACTAATAAATTCGTTCCTTACAAAGAAATGCAAGGAGATGTAAAAGATCTACAATTAGCAGGTAATCAAAATATTGGTGGTGGTATAGCCTCAGGTTTTGATACTATTGGATCCTCAATCGCAGCTAACTCTGTAGGTGATTTAACTACTCAAGCAGTAACTCTTCGAGGATTAAATCTTAGTGAGCAAGTAGTATTAGATACAATAAAAGGCTTGTCTCCAAATGATGCTACATATAAATTATACAAAACAGCTTATCCACAATACGTTAAATAATGGCTTTAGAAACAAACGCTAGAATACCGAGTCCTTACGTATATCAACCAGTTGATTTTGGAGGGAAGATAGATGCTCAAGCTGCTAATAAAGCTGCTGCTTTAAAGGCTGGAGTTCAGGCTAAAAAAGATTTAAAGGCAAAGAACGATGCCGCTTTAGCAGTTACGCCTAAATGGACTGAAGAAACTGTTTTAAACAATACCATTGAAAATAAGGCGAATCAAATTCGTGATACATATAGCAAGATGGCTGCGGCAGGTGTCCCTATTTGGGACGCGACTACTCCAGAAGGATCGGCCTTTGCGGAAGAAATTGCTGGTCTCAATAAGTTCTCTAGTGAGATGCAAGGTTACGAGCAAGATATGAAAGAAATAAAATCTATTAAAGGAGCTGATAATGATGCTTATAATTATTACGTTGAAAAGATAGGTGAGGCTAAACTCCCTGATGATGTAGCTAATATTGTTAAAGATTACAGAGAGAATAAAGACCTCCTTGCTAAAGCTCCTGATCTACCAAAAGCTGTAGCCGCTACTGTAAACGCTACCGCTAAAAACAAGGATATAGTAGATATAGGTAAATTGGGTAAGTTTGATAAGCTTACAATCAAAAGCTCAATTCCAGATGAAAAAGTACAAGACATATTTGAAGTAGCTAAAAATAGCGAGGCTTCTAAATTGGAAGAGCAGTTATATGATTTTAAACAAAAAAATGCAATTTCAGATCCTGAATTTGACAAGTTTAATTCTTATGATGAATACTTGATGGATAAAATTAAAGATCAAATAGCCCTAACTGCAAGCGAAAATGATCAATTAAGAAGTCAATGGCAAATTAATATTAGCAATAATACAGGTGGTGGAACTCAAACTACAGGTGGAGGAAATCCTATATACGTAAGACCAGGAGATGCTAACAAACAATTCCAAGCTTTAGACAGGAAAAAACAATTAGACAAGGGAAATGCAAAATATATAGCAATATCTGTCGATCCATCTGTACTTCAAAATACAGGTCAGACATCAGATATGATATTAGATGAAGGTGGAGCAAGATATGTAAAACTTGACGAATTGTGGAGGTTCCCTGATAAGGATAGCAATGGTGCTGTTCAAGATATTAGCTGGGTATGGACAAAAAAAGCTAAAGAACAACAAGGTGCATGGTCTCCAAAAGAAGGAAACTATAAAACACCTAGTGGATAAGATGTAAATGGCAAACCTGTAGAGCTATTGTGGGACCAAGATGGTAACGGATGGGCAACGATAGAAACAAGCAAAGGTGATAAGGTTCGTGTATTAGTATATGATACTGAAGAGAATGTTTTTGGAGCTGGATCTCCAGCCACTAACTCTATTAAAGGAAATGCTCAAGCCTTCTTAGGTACTTTTACAGATGCAGGTGCCTTACTGCCAGGAGTTTTAAACAACACTCGTGCATCTATCGCAAAGATTTTTGATAAAACAGAAGGTTTAATACCTGGTGAAGTTGAATAAGAGGTGAGAATTATTTTTTTCTTATTATCTTTGTTAAACTATAAAAACAAATCCTACGAATGGCTAGCACGAAAGATCTATACGATGAATTAAAGGGTAATCCAATTATTAAGATTAATGACGATTATGAAACATTTAGTCTTAAACTTAAAGATGCGAATTATCTTAAAAAGTTAGAAAGTGCTTTAGCTTCTATTGGTGGCGATATCAACGCATACGATATTCCTAAAAAAAAAAAGGATGGCGAGGACGAATCATCTCAGCCTACAGAGCAGCCATCAGCGACTACAGAGCCAACAGAGACGGCTGGTGTTAATGTAGAGCCTTCAACAGGCCGTGAATTAGGTGCTGACGAGGCATTTATCAAACAAGGATTTGAGGATCGAGGAGATCACTGGTTTAATAAAAAGACTGGTCAAATTATATACAAGAGGAAGAAAGAGGCAAATCAAAAACCTGAAATGCCTGTTACTGATTTGCAGGCTCCTCCCGAAGCTCCTGAGATGCCTGAGACTCCTGAGTTTGTTGCTCCTGAGAAACCTATCGAAGAGCAAGTATTAGAAACACAGGCAGCCCAAACTCCAAATACAGATGTTAATAACTTAGACAAAACTACTGTAGTAGGTAGTGTTATTTCTGAGCAGGAGCCAGATGCTAATAAAGTAAATAAGATTGTAACTGACGCTAACGCTGTTGCAGGAACTACGTTCAAAAGAAAGAAGCAAGATACTGCATTTGAGGTACCTGTTATAACATATACTCCAAGTTCAGCAAGTGATAAGGCTTATATATATGAGAACGGCAAGGTTCGTTCAATGGATAAGAGAAGCGAAGATTATTCTAATATCATTGCTAAAAATCCTTACACTGTTCAGTTAAAAAACTCTGATGCCTTTAAGGATCTTATTCAACTACAAAGAGAGGGTAATAAACAAGGATATCAAAACTATTTAGAGACGGCAGGTAACCCAGCTGCAAAAGAAATTGCAGACCGTGCCTTTGGTGGTTTTACGCAGGACGAAATAATGGAGCCTACTATCATCAGTGGTC
>ENA-UPTL01000160-UPTL01000160.1-marine-metagenome-genome-assembly--contig:-NODE-160-length-17206-cov-4.086584_pt1 | contig 17206 bp, 20 predicted proteins | sample MGYA00238170_ERZ767106 | MGnify/ENA primary metagenome ERZ767106 (study PRJEB28938, sample SAMN06267160) | marine metagenome | isolation source: Columbia River Estuary | place: USA:Columbia River Estuary...
ATTTGTTCGACTTCTTTCCTGTAATCCTCGCAGGACTCACTACCGAAATCCTCCAAGGCATCAATTAAGGTTGCTGTTAATTGTAGTAAATCCACTAACTTCTCTTTGTCTGATTTCATTTGGTTTTGGTTTCTAATTAGTAATTAAATGTGTTTCCTCCGTAGGGTTGGTTAGGGTTTTTACGGTTCCACTCCTCATGGAAATACTCCGCATCCGATTGAATTTTTTCTTTCTTATTGGCGAAATACTCTTCAGGGTCCTGATTGTTTTTTTTTTGCGGAGGTTCGTCGCCGTCATCCTCCTGCGGGTGGTCTAGTATTTTCATTTTACTTTTTTTTATCGTTTAGCTCTAAATAAACCCAATCCTTAGGTTTAGGTGGAGGTAGTAATCTGTCTATCTTATCTGCCAATTTGTGTATATCTCTATCTAGTCTTTTAAGCAGTGTTACTGTATCTGTTGCGGTTTTCTTCGTCCGCGGTTTCTTTAGCATTTTCATTAGTATTATTAATAACCTGATAAATCTGCAGCTTTATTAAAAGCTTGTCCAGATCTGCAGATTTAAGTTCGCTGCTTTTTTGCGTCAGCTCTATAGCTTCTTCAAAAAAGTTATTCAGCATTTTTTGTTTTCTTCCCTGAAATTTTCTATTTTCTAGCAGGGTGTTATGCAGCTCGTATAGGGCTGCCATATTAGTCTGATGCTCCAACATTGATTGCTGCAGCACACAGATGTACCTTTCTTCAAGGTGCTGTATTTGTTCGTCTTTTTGGTCGGTATACATGGGTATATATAAAAGACCTACAATTAAGTAGGCCTTTCATAATATTATAACAATAAACTTGTAGTTCTTTACGGGGGGGAGGTAATCAAAAATTTTGACCAGTTAAAAAAAAGTAAAAATTCACTTGATCTCTGCTAGGGATTGTATTAAATATTTTAAAGCTTACAACACTACCTACACAAAATGAAGAAAAACAGTCAAGTGCAAGAATTAAAACAGCAAGTAAGATACGCCTTAAAATACTTACTAGAAGAAGGTGTAGCGGTAAAAATAGGTAATAAGTATAGGCTAAAAACTCAAAAAGAAATAGCGCAGGAACTAACGGACATAAAAAACGCCCCATAGTATATGCGTGAGGCCGTCAAAGTAGCTTGTGGTTGGTTAGTACTAATATCTGTGATTTGTATAATTTACAGTGTCTCTTTTAACTTTAATTTGGCTGCCCGCAAAGATAAAAAACCTACCAAAGTTATAATTAAAAGTTCATGTAGAATAAGTAGCTTGAATAAATCTACCGAATTAAAAGCTTACCCATCCCATCGATCCGCGACTATAGACATTTTAAAAAATGCTGATGTTTTTTTAGTAAGTAAAATTTACGGAAACTGGATGTATGGAAATACAGAAAACAACATATATGGATATGTACAATCAAAAAATTTAAAACTTTGTAACACTTATGAATAACAACACAACACAACAGCAGGAGCAAGTAGCTAGAGAATTAAAAATCAAAGAGCACGTAGAGAATTGGGAAAAGCTAAGTCGGGAAGGTTATGCTTCTCCCTTAAAAATACAACAAAGTGGAGTTAAAGGCTTAGGAGTATTTGCAGACAAAGATTATAAAAAGGGAGAAATCTTAGACTACTGTCATTGTATTGTTTTAGATTGGAAAGGTAAATACCACGGAGATAGCGAAATTAAACGGTATGCCTATTGGGATAATTGCAACTGCAGGGATTGTTTAACTCACGGCAAAAAAGGAGCTATACTGCTGGGAATAGGGTCTATTGTGAACTCTAGCCATACACTTGAACATGCTAATGTGTATATGCAACATTTGTTTAAATTTAAACTGGTAGTAGTAGAGGCAGCTAAAGACATAAAAGCTGGAGAAGAACTAGAAACTTGGCACGGCGAAAGTTATTACAATACGTGGTGTAAACCTAGACACTCTACATCTCCCGCAGCTTAATTTGTAAATATCTCCGCAGGTAAAATAGATCTAGGGGCATGTATCTTAAAACCTGACGGTATATGTGTTAAACCCACATACTTCTTATTCAGATAACTATCCACTTTGAAATTTTTTGGATTTTTATGTGTAATAGTTTGAAGTATGTGGTTTTTAGCTATGTAGTCTCTGTTGTCGCTTTTTTTCTTAGCCTCTATCAGCTTTAGTATTTCCGTAGATTTAGCTTCTTTAATTGCTGAGGTCTTTGCTAGTCTTTCATCGGCCTGGGACTTTATTAATTTAATAAACTCGTTGTTCAGGGCGTCCTTGTTGTCTGCTAAAGTTTGTAAATATTGGTCAGTGCTGGTTCTTTTCCTACCCATCCAATTAGGACTGATGGTAGATATGTAATTTTGAACCAATACATTTCTTTCCGCAGGGGAAAGACTTTCATGGCTCTTGTATCTTGCGGCTCTGCCTATAACCTGCTTCAGCTTCTCGTTGTTGAAGTGTGGCTCTAATATCTGCACTAACCTTGTACCCTTTAAATCTAACCCTTCTCCTCCTGCACTGGAGACGATCAAGGCTTTTAATTTATTCTTGTTATACTCATGCACTAGATGGTTTCTAGTGCTCTCGTTTATATCTCCAGTAAACTCTCCAAAAGGAATATTAGCCTCTGTTAGAAGTTTTTTATATGGGTCTACGCCACTGCCTAAGTAATTAGAATAGATCAATGCTTTATAGTTAGGATTTTCTTTTATCTTAGCTTTTAAGAAATCGGCTGCTCTTTCTATTTTAGGTGAGTGGCCTTGTCCTTCAGGCGTAAACCCTGCCGAAGAATTGCTAATCATTCGAGCTCCAGAAAGGAACGGAATGAGCTTATCTAGCTCTTTTTTATCTGGAGGTAAGCCGGCTTTAACTTTAAGTCTTAAATGCCAAGGCAGCTGCTTCATTAATGCCTGATATATTCTTTCTTGGGACCTCTCCATAGGTACTTCTACCTTTTCGTGCGTCATATCAGGAAAGCCTTCGTCTCCTCCTCCATGATAATCTATCAACTTGTTAAAAACTCTTTTTAGAAAATCTTTATTTTTTATAGAAAGCTCCTGCCCTGGTTTTACTCCCAGTATTCTATGGGCTATTGTGGGGAAGATCGTTTTCTGCCCTATATACTCTTTTTCAAATTCAGGTTTACGCTCAGGCAGTATTTCTTTACCTGCAGCTAAATTTATAAGCTTAGCTATATCTGCAGGGTGATTGTATATAGGCGTACCTGTAAGTAATAGCCTTTTCTGAGGGTTTACCTTCTTTAATGTCTGATACAACTTACTGTCTTCGTTACGTAAACGATGGGCTTCGTCAATAACCATAAGCTTTCCCGCATAGTCTTCAGGATTTGCTCCGTCTCTAGCTACACCTTGCTGCGATTTTATATCAATATCTTTAGGATGTTTACCTACCCATTTTTTAAGTTCTTTTTCGTAGTTACCTCTTAAAGCGGCAGGTAACAACACTTCGGCAGGTAGACCTAAAGCTTTGTAGGCTTCTATAGAGCTACGAGTTTTTCCACTACCTAACCCGTGCATTAAAATCAGCCCAGGTTGGTCTGGAGCTTTAAGCCTATCAATAACTCTTTGCTGGTGGGGAAGCATAGGAAATTCTTCCTTATCTGCTCCTTTTTTAGTTTGGGTAAAACTTGCTTTGCTTAGCTTTTTCCATTGTTCTTTATCTGGGTAGTCTTTGTCTCCAGGTTTAGCTAGTTTTTCGCCTCTAGCTTTTTTTGCACGAATATTAGCCCACAACCCAGGTTTTTCATTAGACTCTTTAAACAGGTTATCAAATTTCTGTAGTTTTTCGTCCAGTCCTTGATGTTGACGGAATAAAGGTTTACGCACCTTTTGAAGAAAGATTTCAGCTTCCTCTTTTTCTTTGAGCTTGCTAACAAATCTATCTTTTAAATCTGTAAGTTCTGCTTTGCTTCGTCCATAGGTGCTTATCGTTTCCCATATTCTAAAAGGGGCCATGATTGCAGGTACAAATAGATTATAATCTATTTTAAATTTTTTCTTAGGTACGGGGGTAGTTGCCCCCATTGTAAAGCCTGCAGGTCCCGGATTCTGCATATAATCTCTGTCATCTAATCCTCCAGTTTTTATTTTTTTAGCTGTAGGTTTTAAATTTGTTACGTTTCTTGGCTTTTTTGTCATGGCCTGAATTACTGTAGGCATATTCTCTATAGCTCCTTCGTTGTGGTGCCTTATCCATGCCTCTGTAATTTCATTGTATAACTTTTGTTTTTTATACTTGTCACGCATTGTTACCAAAGCCGGCATTGTTCCTAACAACCCGCCGGCGGCTGTAATGTAAGGAGCATACTTACTGGCGCCTGAGGCCATTCCTGCCATTACTGCGGGCGTTATAGCTCCAAGTATCCCTGAGCCCATAGTATTAAGAGTAGCCCTATACATAGGATTTTGTATGTGTTGAAAGACGTCACGTTTTTTATTATCGTAGACGGGGTCGAACAAACTCCAGCCAAAGTTTTTTCTAAATGATAATCTATTGTTTTCTTCGTCTGACAGCTCTCTAGGCTTTTGAAGTTCATCCTTACCTAATACATATTTTAACTTATCTTTTATGTTTTCGGAAGTGAGCAATCCGTCTAGATGCTCGTTAGCTTGCTTTGTTGTTTCTTGTCCAGACTGATTGAGTAGAAGTGCTGCGGCTGAGGAAGCACCGGCAGTAGGTATAACATACTGTCTTGTGATGTCCTGTAAATTTTTTCTTCCTTTTATTGCGGCACGTATAGCGTCCACAACTACCGGATTAGCATAATAGCCTGAAGATCCTTCATTAGATATGGGATTCATCTCTACAACAAAAGGCTTACCCTCAGGCGTCATAGCTATATCCGCCCCGTAGTTTAATTTCCGTCTGTCTGCTGGAAGTTTGTTTAAAGCTTGTTGCATGTATTTTTCCAGCATTTCTCGCCTACTAGTTTCCCAGCCAGGTACGAAGTTTTTAACAAATCCTAAGGGTGAACCCCTATCGATAGTAGCTCCGGGGATTACCTTGCCGTCAATACTGTGTACACGATATTCAGCCTGCCCAGACCCTCCATGGTAATTAAATAGCTTTTTTGCCAGGTTGTTTGTTACTTGGTTAAAGGCTGGAGTATCTATTTGTTTTTTTTCCTGCACCATCCAGTCACTCAAAATTGTTTTAGGAGATATTTTATGTAGTGAGTCTTTACCTCCAGAAAAAAACAATTCTGGGTGTTTTTTACCTATTGTTTGCAGAGTGCTGCCCGCATCACGTTTTTTTACTACCCAACCTGAGGGGTAAGCCTTGTTTAAAATTTCCTCAGCTTTGCCTCCTCGCAGCTGATTCTTGTGGGTTATTAGATTAGCTAAATCTTGAGCTTTAGGTATAAAGCCTGGTGAATTTTGCGCCTCCTCCAACTTATCCCAAACCCCAACATTACCCTCGCCGAGAACTTGTGTGTTGCGTTTCACTCCTATTTCGTTTGCTAAGTCTTTTTTAGTTTCTCCTGATAGATTTACTAGTACTGGGCTTTTTTTAATTTCTCCCACAGCTCCAGGGTCTATCCCCTTGAATATGGCGTAGGATCGAGCCGTGCCTTTTACTTTGGGAATGTAATCACCCAAATGATCTAGTACAGTTGAGGTTTCGAAATGTGGCCCTATCACACTCACACCTTTACGTGCCAGATCGGCTGTAGCTTTGCCAAAAACAGGACGAGCAGCCAAACTGAAATAATTTTGCAGTTTTTGTAAGCCTGCGGAAGACTTACACAATGCTGCTAATTTGTTAAAATTTTCTGTTTCTATACCCATTCTGTAAGTATAATTTTAATAAAGTTAAAAAACAAGCGGATATCTAAAAAAAGGGAAAATGTCACTTTTCCCTTTTTATGTTAATACCAATAACTCATTTTAATTCTTTCTTTTGATTTTTTATTGCAGTTTCTACGGCTTTTAGTTTTCGATAGAATCCTGGACGTGCACGGAATCTATCTAGGTTGTTTTTATGTCGCATAAAGACTTCGAAAGTTTCAGCAAAATCCTCCGCTGGACTATATGTGGCATAGGCTGAAGCATGAGTACTCCAGTACTTACCACTTCTGAAAGCTTTTTTGCGGACATACCAGGGTATACGGGAGGCCCAGGGTTTTCCAAAATAACTACGTTTAAAGGTGGCTCTAAACCATTTTTTTTGAAGAAACTGCGGATTGCGCCACGCCCATGCATGTGCAAACTCATGACGTATGATTTGAAGTTTATCTGCCCTGTATACTGTATCTTGAGCAAGGTAGATCACGTCTTCTCTGTACCCCATAAACTTTGCAAGCTTTCCTACTCCACAGTCATAAAACCAACCTGAAGCTGTCGCAGCCCATGAAGGTATCCGTGACACGCAGAGCTCTATCTCATCCAGCAGCCCATGGAATATACCTAAGGCTATGAGCTCTCGTTGAACTTTCTTGAGAGACTTGCAGGTTTTCCCCCTCGCTACCGCCTGCGTAGATCTACCAATAATTTTTTTAATTACACTTTTCACTGTTGTATTAGTTTGTGTTGGTTGGGTTTTGCTAAATGAGACAAACACAAAGTGCTTGCCTCATAAGATTATACCCCTAAACTAACGACATCTAGTTGGGGGGTATACATTCGTAGAAATAGCACTAAATTTAAAAAAACTTAAGATATTTTTCTAATAACTAAAGCTGTTATATTATCATAGTCCGCCCGCACACCTACATCTGTTCCTACAGCTACGTCACTTAAACTGCTATATCCTCCCCTTAATGATGTTTTGTCTGTGATGTTCAAACTTAAAGTTAAATTTTTATGCGTATCCAATACAACTATGTGGTTTTCTGAAATACTTTTAACTAAAGCTATGTAGGCTTTTGTTGTCTCTTGCTTTACGATTTCATGAAATTTTTCCGTCTTTTCAGAATTACCATGATGGTCTTTAAGAAGTTGAGATGCAAACCTTACCCTTAACTCTGGGAACGTTATGTTTTTTAACTCCGGGAATTTAATTACAGCGTCTCCTGCAGATTTGTGTGCCACATGGACTAAACGAGCCGAATTATCTTCACCTTCTACATACAGCTCTACGTATTCGGAAGCACCAGAAAAATTATAAGATAAAGCCTCAGCATTCAAGCCCAAAAATTCTTGGTCATGGTAATGGATAAGCGATTTTTTTATATATTTTCGCTTTATTTCTTCTATATTCTTTTCAGAAAAATTTACAACATTTTCACAAAATTCTAGAAATTGTGCGGGCGTAGCGTAAGCTAAACAAGGACAGTGTTTAGCTAAAAAATTTAATTTGTCTCCAGGCTTAGGCAAATCGCTAGGTTTAAAATTTACATTTATTACGTCGTAGTCAGAAACTAAAAAACTGCAATTGTTGTTTCCGTCAGGGTGGGACGTTTGAGCTGCATAAGCCAGCCAGCGCAAATAACAACTTAAACCGTAAAGTTTTAATTTTTCTCCAGCAATGTCTAAATGCAGTTGTTTTAATTTAACTTCAAATTCTTTGTAATACGGGTGTTTTGCAGCATCTGAAGCTTGTAATACCACCGCACGAAAACCTTGTTTTTCCCAGCTGAATTTCCATAAATCCAACAATTCCTCTTGATTAGGTTTTCCTATATAGTCGTAATAAGTGTATATTGTAGGTAAAAAATCTGAAGCTTTGAGCTCTGTGTGCTTTCGGTTTAATAACTTTGGAGATCCCTCTGACTTTGTTTCTAAAATTTTTAAAAACATTTCCAAATTATCTAAGTCTATAGTGAGGGAAGTTAAAGGTTGCGTAGAATCAAATGGAATATAGTAGTAGTCTAAATAATCTTTTAATGCGTAGTAATCTCTAAATGTTCCTCTTTCAAAGTCAATAAAAGTAGGTTCTTTAAGCACCCCTTTAGTTCCTCCGGTAAATTCACAAACAGTTAAGTCTTGAGGCGAAAAAATTAAGTTATATAACGCTGACCCATGAGGACCCATAATGCATTTAGCCTCGCTAAACAACTTTATTTGCTCCAATACACTCCATTTATTTTTAGAGCTGTCTAATCCATCGAATACCACTAGTTCGTATTTTTTTGTTTCTTCGCAATATTTTTGCAATCTTAGCAGTATCTCTTTTTCATTTTCAACTTGCATTGTTCTGCCGTGTTTTACTGCTTCTTTAGGACGAGAACAATAAATAAGTTTATTTGCTTTTGTTTTATGTATCCCTAAACTTTTAATTTTTTTATACAAGTATGTGAGCATTTTAAAATCTCTAGGCATGTTTGCCGAAGCTTCCACAGGCAAGAAAGTTAAAGTTTTGCATGTAAACTTGTAAGAATCTTCTATAAATATTATTTTTTCGCTTAATTTTAATTGCAGCGCGTCAAGTATACCTGTAAGTATTTTTGTTTTATAGGTTATTAAAGAGGAATAAGTGGGATCTAGCTCTGAAAAATATAATAACAAAGGTAACACTTCACACAACACATGTGCGTAGTTATTGTTGTGCATATGCGAAAGTACTAAAACTTTATTTAAATGGTTATTTGTAATAGCGTTAATATCTTCCCCAAATCGAACTGAAGAGTCTAAAGATACGGTAGTGTAGGTGTTATGAAGCTGTGTAGGAAGCGCAGGAGCTGCGGTAAATATGTGTAGGTTTTTAGTCTTGTTTGTTGGAGCTGGGGGAACTACAGAAATTCCAACTTCCGCTATATAGTCTTCAATAGTTCTTTCGTGTGCATAATTTATTGTTGTAACTAAGTCTTTTTTATCTTTGCTTATTATTTTTAATCCGGCTGTTTCCGCTACCGAGCTTGGCATGTTTTCAAAAGGTTTCACAATTGTGGTATTTTTTTGCTGTATAAAATTTAAATCTATAGAGGGATCTAGAATTTTTAACGTATTCTTTATATTAGTTTTATCTTCTAGAGTTAAAAAAGGAAAATTTTTAGTTTTATGTAGCTGCTTGTCTACATAAGCTAAATCTAATCTAGTATTGTATATATCGAAAACTTCCAGACTTTCACAAAGAGTTAAAAAATTTTCTCTAAAAAAACAAAAATCTGTAGGTCTAGCTACCCAACCGGGAAAGACACATTTAATATCTTTGGCTGACGCAAGAGGGTAAGGATTTAAAGATAAAAAATTACTTATTTTTAAATATAATTCTTGAAAATATTTAGAAGATGGGTGGTTTCTGTTGTAGACTATATAGTCCTCTCTATACTGTTGCAGTATACCCAACACACTTATAAAATTAGTGTATAACCTAGAATCTTTGGTCTCTCTTGAAGCCATTTCAGTTATGCTACTTTTTGCTTCCTGCGCAATTAACATAGCTATTTCCGAAACAGTTTCATCTTTTAGCCATTTTAATATTTGATGATTATTAAAACCTTTTAAATCTAGCCATGTAAAAATACCAGGAAAATGTGCTTTTTTAGGGTCAGGGGGGTGTAGATACCCTGTGAAATAACATGAAGGCACACAGAGTAACTGTTTTTTGCCTACATATTTATTATATAGATACTCTGTGGTCAGTTGAGCAGGTCTGCCTGTTGCGGGAGATGCGTTTAAATTTTGAAAAATTATTACATCAGCTTCTTCAGTTATTTTTTCAACAGCCTCTATTGTTGAACTGTCAGTTAAATTACTTTTATCGTACCTAAACGGCGCAACTGTGCCTGTCTCGCCCTCCCAAATAGTTTCTAATTTGTAATCTTCCGCTTTTAAAACTTCGTAAGTTTCTTTAAACTCGGTGTTTTGGCTTTGAAATAGATTACTTAATACAGCCAACTGACAGTTGCCGTAAAATAAAATTTTTTGTTTTTTCATGCTGTGCGTAGTAAAACTTCTCTTACTTCACACTTTATAATCTACATGAATGTTTGTCTATATGAAAAAAACAAATAACTCACAGGAGCTAGCACTTCGTGCATAATCGTATTATAGCTCAATAAAATATTTGTAAAGGCGTAGATCAAATTTAGTTCTTTCCAAGAACAAATCTTGGGTCTCTTCGTCAAGATCGCAAAGATTGCGTTTAACCCCACTCGTTGCGTTCTTGTTAAAGTCTCTCGCGTCCTGTATCGCGCTTCTATTGAGTCCGTAACATTTTCTAAATACTTCTTCAATTAGAGCGTCTGTTTTCGAGACGTCCGCCATTTTAAACTTGCTTAGTATCAAGCAGGCTTCTTCAAAATTCTCCTCTGTAATGGGGGCCCCATCAAAGATACCGCACAAATTTCTAATCAACCAACTTTCTTCTAATTGGCTTGACCGTATGTATTCATCAAAAGAACTAGCCGCTATCGTTCCGTGCGTAGGTTCGTGCCGAGACCCAGAGTTTGTTAGGTAAGAGTATAAAGAGAAAGCTCTTTCATAGGGGTTTCTCAACACCGTGAAGTATTCGGGGCGCTTGCCTGCTTGTTCGCAAACCATATCGAAATAACCATTTTTTACAAGCCCTGCCCCTCGGGGTTCGATAATAATTGCGAACAAGTCTGCCGCCCCGTCCTTGAGTTCCTTTAAAACCCCATTTACACCTTCTTCGTCAACGGTACAAGCATTCGGGCACTGAGGGTGGGGCTCAATACTTTTACTACGCTTCCTAGTTCCCTTTGGGTCATAAATGAACAGAGTCGCCAACTGTTTTTTGTGACTATTCAATAAACGATACCTACATAAATCTAAGGGGCAGTCCCGTTTTTCCCCCCACTCCATTTGTAATCCGTAGAAACGAAAAAAAGCCATAGTTACCGAAAGAACGTATGTCCCTGCGTTTCTGGGGATGTGCAAAAATACAGGGATGCGGGGATGTTCTTCTATAGTCACTCTTTTTCAGGGGCTATACCGCCACTTGGTTGACCAAAGGCGTAACCAAACGCATCAACAGAGTCCTTTGAGATCTCCCCAATTTTAGAAATCAAGTCGTCTTTAGTGTAGTAACTTTTGTAGTCATCTTTTAAAGGCCGATAGCCCACGTTGAAGGACTCAACCCCTGCACTGTCTAGCCCGTACAACCCCGCCACATGGTCTACCCCTGCTTGGTAATCTTCGTATCTGATTATGTAATCTGGCGAACGCCCCTCACTGCTCGTCACAAACGAAGCTACCGCAAGTTGAGTTCTCCCCGTTTTTTTAAATTTCACATACTCGCGTTCCACGAATTCTTCAAAGCTCATACCCGCATCCGCCACAAGTCTTTCTGGAAGCGGTGTGCCGGGGTTGCGCCTTTCAAATGAACTCAGCACCCCCACCTTGCAGTGGTAGTATAAAGACACCGCCCTATCCCACGGGTTTCTTACACAAGAGAATACAAAAACATCTTTTAAGTCTGCCCCGTTAGCCCTTGCTTCTATAAGGTGTAACTCTAAACTGGCGTGTTTCCATAATCGAAAATAGCGGCGATACTCTGCTGATTTATCTAAAGAAGTTCGAGGATGCCATCTAAACAACGCTTCAACTGTGGTTCCCCCGCATTTCTCAGGGTGAGTAAAAATTATTTTTTTATATAAATCGTACATGTGTAGTAAAACTTCTCTTACTTCACACTTTATAATCTACATGAATGTTTGTCTATATGAAAAAAACAAATAACTCACAGGAGCTATAACAAAATAGAGTAAAAAGGCCATAGTGTCCATAGATCAAGAATTTAGAAGTTCTAAAGCTTTAATGTAGCGATTTAACTTACTTTGACGTTCTTGCCCTATTTTTGTACCTAGAGGTTTAGGAAGGACCGGAGCAGCAGGCATAGGAGTAGGAGTAGGCAGGGGTGCCGGCACCTTGTTCTGCATTGCTTGGATATTAGATTTAATTGCGTTTAGCTTATCTGAAATGCTCCGGGCTTGCAGTCGATCACCTCCAGCTGCAACTATATCTCCAAGCATTCCTGTGTCTCGTTGCTCCTGTGAGCTTTTAATTCCTAGAGGTTTAGGAAGGACTGGAGCAGCAGGCTTAGGAGCGTATGTAGGTGAGGTGGCACTAGGTAAACCTTTATTATAGTCCATCATCTCTTTATCTGCAAAATCGTCGTTAGTCATGGCTGTGGGGAGGCCGGGTTTAACTGGGAAAGTCGGGTTAGGGGTAGTAGGCCTAACTGGGAAAGTCGGGTTAGGAGTAGGTTTTCCTACTGGAACATTTGGTAGTCCTTTGGCCCACTCGGCACCATTAGCTGGATATGACTGAACTAAATCATTCCCTCCCGTACTGCGTGGTTGTTTTTCCCACGGTACGTTAGGGGCGTATGTAGGTGAGGTGGCACTAGGTAAACCTTTATTATAGTCCATCATCTCTTTATCTGCAAAATCGTCGTTAGTCATAACCCCTGCTGGAATTTTGTCCATGAGTCCTGAGCTTTTAACCCCATTAAACCCATTGGCGAATCTTTGCGCCTCGGACATGTTTCTATTTAAAGGATCTCTAGCAGGAAGGCGAGTAGCTACCGGAGGTCTATAGGGGGTAGCTACAGGTTGTGGGGTAGGTTGTGGAGCTACAGGTCGTGGGGTAGACTGAGGGACTACCGGATCTCTGTAATTAACTGGAGCCTCGGCCGGCTGTACTCTAGGTGCCCCTAAAGGTCTTAAGATGTTTCCTATATCTTCAGATTTTTTTTGAAAGTTGCGGTAATTTAAGTAATCTACGTATTTATTCATAATGTTTTTCGTAAGTGTAACGTTTTTATAGTAGCTATTCGCTAGTCGGTTGTAAAGTTTTTACTAACTCGTTGTACCAACGATCGCATAAAATTCTGAGTTTTTTAAATTTTTTAATATTTTGCCTATCTGTACATATAAATTTATCTAAATATTTTAAAAAGTTTTCTCCTGCAACTTTTCTGTAATAGCTCTCTAGCTCTTTAGGTATTTTTGATAAAGCTATTTGATTGGCCTGGTATTCTTTTAAGATTACTTGCCTTACTCGTCGGCAAGCTTCGATGGTTCCTATGTCGGAAGTTTTAATTTCTTGCCCGTCCTTAGTTAATTTGGATAATACTGTATGAAATCTTTTATTGTTTTTAAAACGTTTTAAAGAATAAAAAACTTCTGTCAGTTTTCGATCATACTGAGGATTTTTTCTTAGGTCTATTGCATGCCCCGCTTCGTGATATAAGGCAGCTATAGGGTACAATTCTTCTCTAGCTATCATTATAACTCTACCGTTAGAAGCTGTAGGGGTACCTTTAGAAACTCTTACCACTTTAATATTTAAGTCCTTTAACTCTTTTAAAAAATTTTTAATGTTTGATAAGGTTGCCATAATATCTCATTAAAGGTTAAAAAATTCTTTTAATGTTTCAGGTTGTTCTGAGGGAGGAAGGTTTTGATAGTCTTCCCAGCAAAACCCCAATTTTTCAACATATTTACGATCTTCAGGGTTAACCCATACATTCCCATCTTGATTTATTCCTGTATTCCTCCGCAATTCGGATACTTTTATTTGTGTTGAAGGTACAACAGGTTTGGGAGTTACCGATGAGTTAGTAGCAGTATTATTAGTAGGAGCATTAACATTTGGAGTAATAGTGGGGGTGGAGCTTTTAGGTGCAGGCAATCTACTAGGCACAGGTACACCAGCAGCGGGGCTAGGGGCCGTCGAAGTTGGGACAGTAGGTTTAACTGGGAAATTTGAGGGTTTAGCTGCTACAGGTTGGTCTTTAGTTAAATCTCTAGTTAGTAACGCTCCATCTATTGCCATAGAGGCTGCAGTGCCGTAGCCTGGAAAAGTGGAAGCTGCTCCAGATAAGGCCTCGGCTCCAGCTCCTGGCCAATCTCCCGCCATAGCTCTTTCACCTGCTCCATATAAACCTATACCCAATCCTGCTATAGGTAGGTATTTACCTACAGCTTTAGCTCCAAATTTTCCTACAGCTTTAGCGGCTAAATGTTCACCTTCTCTAGCCACCGTACGTGCAGCTGTTGGAGCTACATTTGCTGCAACTTGAGGAGCAACGGAAGGGGCAGAGTTAATAACATTCTTAGCTGTATTATATGTTCCTTTAGCTGCATTGTTTAAAAGATCTATAGACTTTTTACCTACAGGACTAGCTACAAAATCTCTAGCACCAGTATAACCTATATACCCTTGCATCCCTGCCAACCCTAATTGCCCTGTCCCTATGATAGGGCTACCTTCTGAAAAACTATTTATTCCGGAGTTTATAGTATCTACTGCCCCTATTGCGTTACCTGCTACACCTGCACCTCCTAACACTCCTCTACCGTTAACTCCTACTCTTTTTGTTACTGCCGGCATTGTATGTAGCCAACCTGCAGTTTCGCTCGCATTTAAAGCAGCAGGTAGAATGCCTCCGTCAGGTTTTTTATCGTCTAATAGGTTATCTACCCCTTCTATTGCACTGCCGCCTGCGGCTAACCCTGCCCCTATATTAGCAGCATTAGAAAAATGTTTAACAGCCGTTGGAGGTAGAATGCCTGAGGTTTTTTTAAAGCCGTTCATAGATATAGGATAAATCTTAACACATGCCGCATATCAGGTAAACTCACTTTTTTTTATATTTCTAGTCGGTTTTCAGATTTTAGCTTTTTTAAATGTGTAGGTAAAGTAAACAAAACAATTAAACTTTTTAGTGCCACAGGACGCTAAATTGAATTATTATGCGCATGTGAGGAGGGAGGAGCCGAAGTTGGAGTTTGGAGGTATAAGGAGGGGTGAAAGGGTAGGTAATAGTTGGGGGAGAATGTAGGGTGTATATATAAACAACAACAAAACATTTCCATAGAATCAGGAATTAGTCTCCTCGCCTCCTCGAATCTAAGTATAAAAAGTAATACTTAAAAATAAATTAAGAGAGTTCTATTGTTTTTTGTTAACTTATACGTTAAGTAAACAATTATTTTATTAAATAAATAGCCTCTGTGGCTTCAGGTTCATCTTCTGGACAATATCTATAATCTCCATAGTACCATGGCACTGCTTTGTAGGGACCACATACATGTATTCTTTCCGCTCCTTTTATAACACAGTAATCCCCTTCATACCCATCTAGCACAACTAAGGTGTTCGGATCTAGTTTTTGTAATACTTCGATTAGTTCTTTAACTTTCATAAAATTTTTTGATGTGTGGCATTATGCTTTTCAGTAATAAACTGTTCTAGGTCGTTAACAAAGTCAAAAGTGTTATTACCTAATTTTAACTCTTTTCCATACAGACGTTCGTATTCTTCAGGATAATATAGCTCTACTATGCTTTTTATGGCAAGTTGCGCCTGCTTTTCATATTCCTCTTTGTACTGGTCTTGAGAAGACATATATTAACGAGTTTTAAATACTCTAGGTATTAATCTCTTTAATTCTAATGAGGCATCATGCGCTGATTGCTTATCCATCATGGCCTGCATGAACTTAAACTTATCTGGGCTGTTGTTCCAGTCGTCTTTGACTCTTTGATTAGCGTTGAATATTACAGGTCGCCCCCTTTCAAGATTACCTAGGTCTACTTGATAATTACTTGCTCTACCTTCTGCCGATGCGTTAATGGCATCCATCATACCGTTGTTTCTAACAAACGAGGGGTCGTAGGGCATATCAGGAAAAATTTTTCTCAAAGCGCTATCTACAGCTATATCTGCTATTCCGGGGTCAATTACCTGCTGCATGCCTTCAGGTAAAAGTTTTCCTGGGTTAAATAATGTGTAACCTGAAGGTTGCGAATTGTGGTGGTAGCTGGGAAAATTAGTAACGTTCATCTTGAAAGTATAATATAGCAAATAGCTAAAAAAAAGAGAAAACCACCCACTAGCATAAAGTTGCTAGTGGGTTGATCTCTTTCTTAGGTTATGGTTTTAATGAAACCATTTTTAATGGGGTTTTATGATTTATACCTACACGACTCCATCTACTAACTTTATCTAGTATTTGGGAGACTTCTGAAAAATCCAAGTTCATTGTGAGCTCGGTTCCATAGTAAGGCACTATTTCATTGTTGAATACAACGGCAGCACTGAACATACCATTGTCCACTTCAATAATAGATACTGTGTATCCATTGCTGAAATGTCTTTCGGAAGTGTAAACCTCCAAGTAATCTACATTATCTATAATGCTTATAACATTATCCATATTTATTTAGTGGTTGCTAACATTTCTAGACTGTCTATTTCTTGCTTGTGCTTATAGTAGAAACTGCGTGTTTCTTCGTTCCAATACGTTTGAGGTATTGCACAAGTACTGTAGTGAGTGCTATCGTGATACACGTGAGTTCCTGGTCTACGAGATACGATACGATTCATATCTGCACAATATGCCACGTTGTCTATTTTGATGAACGCTCTATCTAGCTCATAAGGACTTTTTTTAACTGTAGGCATTTCTATGCCTTCGCAGAGCATAGCCCCATGAGTGTCGCAAGTGTTACCTACCTGAATTCTAATTTTCTGTGTGTTTTTCATATTTATAATTTCTGTATATGCTGTGTGTTTAATTTGACTAATTTGGCCCCGGTCGGATTCGAACCGACAACCAACCAGTTATGAGCCGGCTGCTCTAACCATTGAGCTACAGGGCCTAAATTATTTACTGCTTATGCGGCTTTAGTTGTTGCTTTACCTTTGGTAAAGATGCTAGCTTTTTTTTTAACTGTTGCCTTTTTGGCTGTCTTGTTTACATTTTTAACTGCCTTATCAGTTGCCTTACTCACACCCTTTTTTACCTCTTTGTCCATGATGTCGAGAATTTCTTGAGCCTGCTTACGGACACCTAACGCTGCGGCGCTAACTACTACGAATGTACCGATACCAGTCATTACTACACCAGTTGCAGCACCACCAACGAATAACAATATTGATTTCATAATTAATTTATTTTATTTTATGTTTGTTTTGTAAGTAAAAGAATATGTTCCCAAGCCTTCAAGGCAAAGGATTCTCGCTTACATGTTATTATAACACATTAGCCTTTTAAACCGGAGGGGGGGTGGGGAGGGGTGTTTCGCAGCTTATTTAGACAATAAGTGCTCCAAGAAACATACCAAGATGGTAAAAAGTGCTACCACTATTACCGCACATACACATTTATTTATAGCTTTACGATTTGTTTGCATATACATCCCAAATTAAAAATATTAGTAATAAGAAAAACAAAATTGTGAAAAAAGGATCGATCATAGGTTTTAGACTGGGAGGGACTCGAACCCACACACCATTACTGATAAGGGATTTTAAGTCCCTTGCGTCT
>ENA-UPTL01000161-UPTL01000161.1-marine-metagenome-genome-assembly--contig:-NODE-161-length-17117-cov-9.403528_pt1 | contig 17117 bp, 18 predicted proteins | sample MGYA00238170_ERZ767106 | MGnify/ENA primary metagenome ERZ767106 (study PRJEB28938, sample SAMN06267160) | marine metagenome | isolation source: Columbia River Estuary | place: USA:Columbia River Estuary...
GTTGCATTGGTTGCATTGGTTGCAGATGTAGCAGTCACAGCGGATGTAGCTGTTGCAGCATTGCCCGTAATTGAACCACTAGAAGTAATATAGCCAGCGGGGTTAGTAGAATTGTAAGGCGTGTAACCAAGTCGCGCAGGAATATCGACGTAGTAAGCAGCGGCTTGGCCGTTTAAGTTGGTTGAGTTGGAAGCAGTTGCAGCGTTTCCAGTAACATTGATTGCCCAAGTGCCACTTGCGCCAGTGCCTGTCAGTGATGGAATATCAGTGCCAATGGCAAGACCTAAGTTTGAACGAGCAATAGCAGCGGTATTACCCGCTGTTCCACCATTAGCAATTGCAACAACACCGCTTACATTGCCAGCCGTTGTCGCGCTAGTTGCTGTAGCCGCATTGCCGCTAATAGCAATTGCCCATGTGCCTGTAGCGTTAGCACCGCCTGTTGATGGAGCGCCAACGGTATTGTAACTAATAGTCCGCGCCGTAGAACCGTTAAAAGTAGCTCCAGTTGCTGCGCCAGCACCGCCGTTGTTAAAAGTGACCGCCGCCGCCGTTGCGTTGGCTGTGGTTGCCGTTGTAGCAAGAGTAGCTGTAGCGGCATTACCAGAAGCGTTGCCTGATATGTTAATGTTCCAAGTGCCGCTGACACCCTCACCCGTTAAAGGTGTTCCACCAAGCGCAGTCAGTGCGGTAGATGCCGTTGATGCACCAGTGCCGCCATTAGCTACGCTTAAAACAGTGCCAGACCAGTTGGAGTTATTAATAGACGAAAGGGTTGCCAGTGAGCCAAGTCCAAGCGCAGTTCGTGCATTAGGCGCTGTTGTTGCGCCAGTGCCACCGTTAACAAGCGCGACAATGCCGCTGACGTTTGCAACGCTAATAGGCCATGCACCAGATGCGTTTGTGCCATCTGCACGGGCCATAGCCCGTCCTCCAACAGTTGCGCCATCGTGAACCCGCAATGCAGAGTTGGTTGTGTCAACAGTAACTTCACCAACAACTCCCGTGAAGGTTGTGTGCTGCGTAGCGGTTCCGCGCCGCATTTTTACCTGTTTACTCATTTATCAATCCCCAATCGTCGGTGTCCGTATATACAACTTCAATGCCATTCCAATCTTCCAACCCGCTAGAAAATGTAGCTACATAATCAGCAAACTGTTGAAGCGATAATGAAAATGAACGCGCACTTCCATAAAAAGATATAGCTTTGCTTTCAAACGTCAACTGCCCATCATTACGCAATGGCGTGGCGTTAACAGTGCTAATTGTTGGCCGTGTCGGGTCAACAATAACAGGCGCTGATGGATTTACCAGAGTGTCAATCCAAGTGCCAACAATGTTAGCATCTGGAACAAATGCAACCATGCTTGATAAAAGACCATCAATTGAGTCTGCTAATTCAGTTCCAAGCATTGGTGGCACAGTAGGTGGAGCAGCTATAAATGATGAAATATATACAGGTGAGCTTCCACTAACCGCAGAAAGGTCGCCCCAATTATAAGGGTCAAATTTTGCAGCATTAAAATATGATGCGACTGTATTGCAGTTGCTTGCAAAGTTTATTTGAGCATCAAGAAAAGCAAGGCTTTCACTAATAAAATTAGTAGGGTCGCCAAGGCGTGATGGCGAAACTGGAAGTGTTGAGATTGCAGTATATGGCATTATATCAACCCTTCTACTGAAAGTGAGCATTCAGATATAGATGGATTAGATAACACAACATTGAAATCGCGGTAATACCCCAAAACAATTGTTTCGCCTCTATCTGGGTCGCCTATATAAACTGCTGGCGTTGAACGTATAGAGGCAAGAAATTTATTAAACTGCCCAACATCTGCCGTTTCAACAGTGACATCATAATCTGCACGTTTGCTATATGGTCGCGTTGTAATGCTAACATTGCCAAAATCATCAATAGTTTTGACAGAATAATCTTTAATTCCAACAGATGTGCCAAAGTTAGTAACCGCTAACACAGATTTTTGTCCTATTATCATTTCTCCACATGAAGCCGTGCCAGCCCCTGCACTAATAATAAGCTGAAATGTGGCTCCAGAATAATTTGGAATATCTATAAAGGCCAGTTCTGTTGCGCCTGTTTCAGCTATTGGCAAAAAATAATAATTGAAATAGCTGTTTAAGCCAGTATAGTCAGTTAAACTGACAGTCTGGTTATAAACTATTGTGCCACCAGATGTGCGAACAATTAACTGTGCAGTAGCCCCATCAACGTCAAACAAGACAACAGAATTGCATACTGTAGCTGGCGTAATAGTTACGTTAATACTACTCGCATTTGTAGTGCCAGAGCCTACAGATATATCAAACATTTTAAAACGGTTAGTTGCGCTTACATAAAGCCATGATGCAGGAACCGCCGCCGCGCCTACGTCTGGTTGGGCAGTTGTAGATGCAGCAACAACTTCATAGATTTTGTGGTCATAAATACGGCGAGTGCCTAAAGTATAAGTCCCAGCCGACCATACTGCATAGTCAGTTTCAGCAACATTAGTTGCAGTTAAGGTTGCAGCCGTGACAGTCGCTGGCTTAATAATAATCACTGGCATCCTCCCTAATATCTGGCAGACCATCACCATCCCAACGGTCAAGCAATTCAAAAGACTTGCCCGTGTTTTTAGCGACTTGATATAGGGCCGTATACAACACATTACTCATATTTGATAGTTCACCAGATGTTTGGTCTGCATTAGCAGAGGCCGTGTTATTGCCGTCAAAGGTTAAGTCAGTGCTAGTGGCGTTTATCATGCCACCCGACAAAGCGTTTGATGCCAAAGTTTCACTAAGGCTTGCATCAAGCCATGCGCGTATCCGTGCTACTTCAAGCGCAGATGTTGCACTGCCTAGCGTTGCTTCTTCAATTGAACGGCTTAGTTCTGGAAGCTTGCCAAGTGCATCAAGATTGCCATTCCGTGCTTGCGCCGTAAGTGTAGCAAATTGAGCCTTTAACAGAACAGAAGATGATGACGCATTAATGCCGCGCAGACGGTTAATTTCCTCAACAACCGTTTGGCTAACGCTTGCCAGTGTGTCAGCATATTTCTGCATAGCTTGCGCCGCATCTTCCGCAGCTTTGACTTGTGCATCAGCCGCATCTTCCGCAGCTTGTGCAGCAATTGCATCTGCTTCCGCCCTAGCTTGCGCTGCCCAAATTTGCTCTTGAAGACCAACAAGCGTTGCATCAATAGTTTCTAATTCCATTGCACGGCGCAACGCCAATGCTTCTACGGCAAAACCTTGCGCTTCAAGCAATTCAATTTCAAGAACACGGCGCTGTTGAGCAATAGACAAAGCTTGTTCAGCAAGTCTAGCTTGTTCGTCGGCAGCGGCCCTAGCAGCTTCAGCCGCAGCTTCAGTTGCCACCCGTGCATCTTCAGCGGCATAAATCTGCAATTGTAGGCCACGCAAGCTTGCATCTATCGTTTCAATTTCCATTAAACGACGAGCGGCCAACGCTTCAAGCGCAAAGCCCTGCACTTCTAGCAGTTGAATTTCAAGCGAACGCTGGTCACGAGCAAGAGCCAATGCTTCTTCCGACACGCGCTGTTGTTCAGCGGCCATAGTTCTTGCAGCTTCAGCAGCCGCTTCACTGGCAACCTTAGCATCTTGCGCTGCGTAAATTTGTAGCTGTAGGCTACGCAAGCTTTCATCAAGTGCAGCCAATTCTATTGCACGGCGTGCTGATAAGGCTTCAGTTGACCTACCAAGTGCATCCATCAATTGAATTTCAAGGTCAACTCTGCTCTTTTGCAAATCAGCCGCTACTTTAGCAGCCGCAGATGCAGCCGTTGCAGCCGCAGCAAGAGCATCATTAGCAAGCTTGGCATCTTGCGCTGCATATATTTGCAGTTGCAGACCGCGCAAACTTTCATCCATTGCTTCAAGTTCAGCATTACGCCGCGCAGCTAAAGCCTCACTTGCAAAGCCCTGCGCCTCAAGCAATTGTATTTCCATTGATGCGCGTTTGTTTTGCAAATCTTGGACTGCTTTGGCAGACTTTTCCGCAGCATCAGCTACAGCCTTTGCAGCCGCCACTTGCTTTTCAGCAATTTCAGCTTGTGCATCAGCTACCTTTTTAAACGCTGGAGCCAGTTGCAGCATTGCAAAATATGCTTCTTGTCCTGCCGTGCTTGTAAGGTCTAGCCCAAGCACCGCCAACTTAAACTGCTCAATGGTAGAGATGGAAGATAAACCAAGGCGCTGCAATTCGTCAGAAACAGCTTTCGTAATAGGCGCAAGCTGCTCTGCTTCTGTTAGAAAATTGTCACGGAAATAATTGGTTTGCTCAACAAATTGGTCAAGGCTTTCAAACATTTGCACCAATGCGCTGCGTGCAGCCACGCTAGAAATGCCGACAGCGCCAAACTCTTTGCCAATGGAGCGCAGTGCCACATCAACAACTTGATACTCACGAGCCACCCGCGCAAAGGTTTCAAATAGACCTTCACCAATTTTCTGCATTGTTGACAAGGACGGCAACAAAGCCCCAGCCATTTGGTCGCCAACCTTTGAGAAGATAGCGTTAAGCTGTTCTTCAATTTCACTACCCGTCAAGCCTGACAAACTTATTCTGCCAATGCTAACCTCAAAGCTATCAAGAATGGCTTGTGCGCCATCCAAGCCAATAACATCAGCGCCATCAATCAAGCCCTGACGCAAGCTTATGATAACGCCCGTAATTGAATTGCGAACGTCTTGGTCAATAGAACCAGTTGTGGTTTGATAGCTTGTCTTTGTGCCGCCACCGATGCCAAGGAAGCCAGACTTCTTTTTGACCTGTTCAACAACTTGATATGTGCTGCCACTAATGCCGCCAGCAATAATTTCTGCAATAGATGATGATACAATGTCAATGCCAAGGTCTTGCAATGAGCGTGTGGTGCTTGACGCGCCAATGCCAAGGAAGCCACCAGAGCCGCTTGCGCCTAGCTTTTGACCAGATGTGTCAAACATACCGCCGCTGACAGATATTTGCTTGGCTACATTGTTTGACAGGTTAGCCATGTTGTTCTGGATAGAGCGAAGCGACAACAGCATTTGATTGCTGTATTCAAGGTCTGTGTTGCTGTTTTCAGACATAATCTCCAGCGCACGGTTAATGCTGTCAGATTTGGCCGTGCTATCACCCAGCACGCTCCCAGCGCCTTGTGCAGCTTGCATATCTTCTGCCGTAGGAATGCTTGGAGTTGCTACGCTGCCACCCTTGCCGCCCAAGCTTGCCATGACAGCAATCATTGCAGCAACAATGGGGAAAGCATAAATACCAAGCTGGCTAAACATCTTTGACGCGCCAGATGCTGTTTGCGCCGCAGTCTTAGTTGCTTCTGTAGCAACTGTGCTTGTAGCTTCAGCCGTGTTCATTGCCATTGCCTTAATTGACATAGCAAACTCAAAAGCACGGAAAGCAGTTTCAGCCGCTTGCATCACTTTATAGCCTACAGACTTTTCTTTAAAGAAGCCCTTGGCTGATGCCGCTAAGTTTCCATAAAGGTTAATCTCGTTGCGGAATGATTTTTGCTGCGCCATACGGCGACCAACTTCATCTTTGTTGTCTTTGCTCATTGCCTTGGCAAGAACCTCTTGGCGCTTGGCAAAATCATCATAAACATTGACCAAGCCACCAACAGCCTTGCCAACATTTCCAAAGACACCCTCAAGGTCAATGTCAAAGGTCATATCTTTGACCTCTTGCATAGCATCCTTAATAGCCTGTAAACCATCAACGGTTTTTTGAAGACCAGCTTCTTGGGTAGCCTTGGCAATAAACTGCTCATAGGCATCCGTGCCTTCTTTTAGGCCAGCGGCTAAAGCAGCAAATTTTGCAGCCTGTAGGACAGCGGCATCGCCAAGCAATCCCATTAGTATAATTTCTTGTTGTAACGCATTTATGCGCTTGTTTTGGTCATCCAAAACCTTAGCGTCAGAGCCAGTTGAAATAGCGGCTAGGTATTTGTCATACTCTGCCGTGCCTTTAGCTAATTGAGCATTTTCCAAAGCGCGAACGGCAATAGCTTTTTCACGTTCTTTTGCGCCCATGCCAATTAATGTGTTTTCAAATAACAGGTCAGCCAACGTGCCTTTAATAAAGTCTTGGCGTTTTTTTTCGTTATCAAGTTCTAGTTGTTTTGCTTCATTGGCCTTGCCCTGCGTTAAAATAAGTGCAGAAAGCGCACCGCGATTAGCTTCACGAGCCATAGCCGCTTTTATTTCATATTCATTAGTGATGCCAAGATACTTGCCTGTTTCTACTAAACCCTTGTAATACTCCATTAAGGCATCTGTTGCCTCTTTGGTCTTTTTCTTTGAGGCATCAGCGCCTGCACCAGCCTTGGCAAATCCATTTTCGCCTAAATTGACAGCCGCATCGTTAGCTTTGTTTGCTTCTGCGCCAAGGTTTGCCAACGCAACAATTCCGTCGCCAACTTGCTTAGTAAATCCGCCAACATAATCTTTTTTAAATGCTGCGCCAAAAGCGTCTGTAATATCTTCACCCTTGAAGATAGCAGTTACCGCCGCCCAAAGCCCCGCAAAGAAGCCAATTTGATTATTGATAAACCCTTTAATAAAGCTACCAATTGCAGAGAATACACTGTCAAAGACACCGCCCAGCCACGCAAGCCTTGGCGCTATTGAGCCTATAGCTGAAGACCAGCCTTCACGAAAAACTTTAGCGGCAAAAGTCACGACCTGTTTAATAACTTCAAAAATGCCAACAAACACATCGCCAAGCCGCACCGTTTGGCCTTGGACTTGAACCTGTGCGTCACGATTAGCGTATAGCAATGTTGTAACTGCTATGATTGCAGTCGCTACAGCAACAAAAGGATTGAGCATCATGGTCGCCGTTAATGATGCAAAAGATGTCTGTATCATTTTAAGGCCAGCACTAAAAACAGCCGAAGCCGTTCCAGTAGCCCCTAAAGCCATTTGCAGCCCCACTACAGAGCGAATGTAAGTTGCGATAAAGCTTATGCCCATACTGGCTTTTAATGCCACAAAAGCCAGCACAGCGCCCCCAGCGGCCACCGCTAGAACATCAAGGTTTTCTGATAGCTTAGATATAAACAATGCAAGCGTTCTGGTTATGCCCAGCGCCTCATTGCTACCGCCGACAAATTGTATCAAGGCGTTGCGAAGCTTGGTCATTGACTGCCCAAAGGTCATGGGCATTTTAGCCGCCTCAACCTCAACGCTGTCTTTCATTTTCATAATGGCGTTAAATACTTCAGCGCCTGTAAGCTTGCCTTGAGCGCCCAGCTTCCGCAACTCACCAACAGTAATGCCCATGCCTTCAGCAATCATGGTGGCAACGCGAGGCATACCTTCCATGACTGAATTTAGTTCATCGCCCCGCAACGTGCCAGATGCAAAGGCTTGGCCTAGCTGCATCAATGCCCCAGAAGCTTGGGTTGAGCTTGTGCCCGAAACTAGCAACGCTTTGTTAATGCTTTCAGTAACCGTTAAAACTGACTCTTGGCTAACGCCTAGTGACTTAGTTGAACGCGCAAGCCGCGCATACAAGTCTACAGTGCCTTCATAACTGACACGGCTATTCTGCGCCATTTCAAATAAGCGGCCTTGAACAGCGGCTAATTCAGAAGTGCTAGAAGTAACCAATCTAATTTGGCTTTGCATATTAGTAAACGTATCAGCCATTGTTACTAATTCACGGGCAATTAAGCCAAAGCCTATGCCAGCTAATGCGCCGCGCAAATTACCGAATGTTTTTGTGAGGCCATTTGACTTTTGTTCAGCGCCTAAAGCTGCGCTACCCAAAGCATTTAGGTCAGCTGTGGCAGACTTAATTTCGCGGCTATCTACGCCAATTCTTAGGTTTGCTAAATCTGCCACGCTTTGACCTCGCTGAATGGTGATTGCTTATAGCGCAAAACTATTGACTTGTCTTGCCCACATTAAAACTATCAGCCCATGATGACATTGCTTCAGCAATTTTACTTCGCCTTGCGTCAGTCATAATGTTGGGGTCTACCCAAGGTGGCGGAAAATTAGCATCACTGGCTTGTCCCAGCATATACGCATAGTCCTTAGAAAGACTGCGTATCGTCTTGGCTTCCCAAGGTGTAAGGTTGACACCCTGATTATATTGCCACGCTACTAGGTCAATCTCATCAATACCAACTTGACCGCCCATGCCAGATGGCTTGGATGGCCCAACTTCAAATAAAATCTCTAGCAAGTGAGTGCCAGCCTCAACGTGAGGCATGGCATCCGACTTGGTTTCTCGTCTTGGGCGCTTGGCCTTTGACGGTATTGTGTTCAACCACGCTGCGTGTTTAACGAAAGTTGATAGTTGTTCAATCGTTTGCGCGAAAAAAGTTAGCGCGGTTCCCGACAAACTCCTGCACTTGTTCTTTAATCCAAGCCCAGTCAGCATATACTTTGCGGACGTTTTCTGGATTGCATTCAAGCTTTTTGCCATCTAGTTCAAAGCCAGACCATGCAATTGTAAGCTTGACTAAATCGTCAATGCTATCTTCCGAAAGCTTTTCAGCATCAAGGTCAAGCGCCTTTTTGCCTTTAGCCATGCGGTTCAATGCGGCCTGTTGCTTGCCAAGTTGAAGCTTGCGGTAAATTTTACTGTCCTGTCCAAGCAGGGTCACAGTCATACCCTTAATAAGTTCTTCCGTTTCGGGATGCACAATATTAAGAATAGCGCCATCGTCAGCCATAACTGGCTTTAATGAATTAAGGTCAAAAGACATATTAAAACTCCATCCGATGCGTCCGATTAAAGTTCTCCCCTGCCGTAGTCGGACGCAGCCACGGCAGGGAAGCTTTTATGTCGTTAAACCTTAACGACCGAATTGTCGATTTCAAGCGTAACTTCTGCCATAGTGATGGCATCAGCATTGCCGACATTCGTTTTGTAAGACATAACTTGAGCAGTGAAATACTGGATGTCACCGTTTACAAGCACAACCTTAACGGAAACGCTTGCGCTGGCTCCAGCGGCGGCGCTGCCCTTAGTTGCTAGAATAACCTGACCAGCGTCTGTGTCAGACAAAGCCATTGTCAAAGTAACAGAACCATAGTTTAGCGAACCACGGCGCTTTGCAACAACGCCAGTTTTAAGAGGCGTGTGAGTAGCAAGCGCAGCTTCTGCACCAAACGCTGGCAAATCAGCAAGTTCGCCACAGGCAGACCACGTTAGAGCAGCAAAACCAGTAGCATCATAAGTAGCGGGAGCAGTAACCGAAACGGAAACAACTGTCCCGACTGAAGAAACAATATCAGACATTAAAAACCTCCATGCACGAAGAAACTAAAATAAAACCCTTGCGAATGACAAACAAATCACCGCAAATCGCGCTTCATGTTATCAATAGCAATTCTCACCATACCACCTTCCGCTTGTTTAGACCAGCCTTCAAACTCAAGGCGGTATATGTAGGGAAGGTTGTTACTTATCCAGAATACATTGCCAGTAGCTTTGGCAACATCTGGCATTGCACGGCCAATAGATAATCCTTCAGCCGCACTCTTGCCACCAGCAAATTCAATTTCTTGATTAGATGGTGAGCCAATAGATGTAAACCAGTTGGCCTTAGCCCTGCCGCTATCTACTGGCGTGTTATAAACTATGTCTTTGAGTAAATTAAAGCATAGTTCACGAACAACTTTGTCTGCGTTACCGCCTGTTTTTTTAATAAACTTATTAATGTCTAAGGCAAATGTGGTCATACAAATGCTCTGTATGTAATTGACACTGGAACAACCCAGCGTTCACCAGACATAAAAGCGGCGGACTGTGACGTTGATAAGATGGTTACAGTAACGCCCCCATAGGTAATTCTTTGACCGCGCACAAATGCAGCGGCCACGGCATCAGCGGTAGCACGGCCAACGCCCTTTCCTACATCAGAAGGGGAATATACAAGCACTTGGTATATGCCGCCAAATTCATCAGAGGCTTGGTTAGCAAAGCCAACAGGAATAGTGTTGCCAGCAATTAGGCTTTCAGCAAGGTATGCTTGGCCTGACGTTGGTTTAAAAGGAACGTTTTCCCACGCCGTTGGTAGCTTGAGAGTTGCAAGTTGCGTAGATAGCGCAGCGCCAATTTTAGTAAGGCTCATCAAACGGCTCCGCTACTTGCATATCTACCGCCACTTTTTCGCCATTATCTAGCAAAAGAATGTAAGCAATAATACCGCCATTGTTATCATGCAGTATGCTGTCAAGCGTTCCTACATTCCATTCACAAGGAAACCAAACTCGCGTGCCTACTTGCATCAGTTAGCCCTTACCTGACAAATAAAGATAATGTCTTGGCCTGACAGCCTTATACTTTGAATGTTCATAATGCGGTAATCTGTGCCATTTACAGACACATGGCAACCAATGACAGGAGTTGGCGTAATTAGTTGAAGGATAAGTCGTATATCACCCGCTTGAATTACGACCCCATCTACTTCTTTTGTTTTGTATTGTGAGGGATAGCCAACGGCATCAATTGTGCTTGTGACACTAACGCCGTTGGCCTCACCTGTTATGGGGTCATACAATACCCCTTTTGTAAATGTGACAGTTACAGGCTCACCAAATTTGGCAAGTAAATTAGCCGCTGTTTGAGCCTGTTTAATCATTTACTTAGTATTCAATCAATGTGGCTTTGATACCAGTGCCGCCAGTGACAGTAATGACACCCTTCAAATACTGGTCAATGCTGTCAAGCGGGATAGCAACACAAGCAGAAGCGGCAATTGAGCCAGTTGAGTAGCCAGCCGCTACACTAACGCTTCCAATGCCCTGCACAGGCACTGTAGTGCCATCTGCACCGTCTATGTTAACAGTAAGTGCGCCGCCAGTTACGTTATCAAGAATAAGCACTGAAGATGCACTTGCGTTATAAACCAATGTATCAGATGCAGAAAGAGTAGTGCGGTTAACAACTCGTGCTCCGCTGCCTTGAACGCTTGTAGAAACAATATTTGCCATTTAATTCACTCCAATTAAAGTTAAGTTCTCATAATTCTTACTTGACCTAAACCACCATCAACGGAAGAAAGAATGTATGGAGACAACATACGGTTTACAAATATATAGCGTTGTGACGGGTCAGAGTAATCTTGGTATTCAATTTCAATAACATCAATTTTTTCACGTTTTACTTTTTGGCCTTGGTCAGCAATTAGCGTTTCACCAGTAGAAGCACGAAGCGCCATTTCTATACAGGCATATTCTACTGCAAATGGAATTGCATTAGCGTCTAACAAAAAGCCATCAATAATTACGTTAGTTCGCGGCCATGATAATGTTTGGGTTACAGTTATTCTGTTACCCTTCCAAGCATCACGGTAGGTAGCCTCAAGGTAATCGGTTGCTTTTATCAACGCCTGTTGTTTAATGGTATTAGTAAGCGTTGACCAACCAGTAATCCCACGGTCAGCTACATAGCTATCCGCATCCGAAACACTAGCATAACTATTGGCGTTTGGGACACCAGCCCCTGTTTCGACTACGAATGCCATTTAATTAACCCTTTTTTGGACGACCACGCTTTGCAGGAGCATCTTCAGCTTCTTCTTCATACGCTACTAGCGTATCTTCTGCTTCTGGTTCAGCTTCTACTTCTGGCTCTACTGGCTCAACTTCTTCTTCCAGCCTAACGTGAATAGGTGTTCCAGCGGGTGCAAAGATAGCATCAATAATTTTGTAGCCTTCAGCTTGAAGCTTTGCTTTGCGCGATACGCTTACTGGATGTGGCTCATAAATAATTTTAGCCATAAACAATCCTTTCATTAAGGTTAGGGGCCATCCAACTGGACAGCCCCGTTTCCCTTACTTACAGAGCAGCGTCACCGATAGCAAGAACACCAGCGGTGTGCTTGATGGATGTTGCTACTTTATCCCAGTTCGTGCCAGTTGCAAGTTCTCCATCGGTTGGCGATTTGCCACCGTTGGTAACATCCCAAGTGTAGCCCTTAACAGCTACGCCAAAGGTGTAATCAACTTGCATCGTCGTTTCAATGCGGGTCTGACCGTTGTTGGTTTCGATGTTGCTGATAACGTCACCGCCATCATAAACAACAGCCGCACCATCAGCCAAGCCAAGTGCGCGTGCCTTGTTTGGCGAGCCAGCGGTATAAAGCGCAGGAGCGTCAGTAACAATAACAGGGCGACCAAGGATGTCCACAACTTGAACATTCTGTGCAACAAACAACTGTGCGCCGTTGGTCAAGTTCTGACCAATAAGCTTGTGGTAGGTTGCGCCGTTGATGACATTGGCAACGATGTTTGACGAATGGTCACCAAACAAAGCATTTGCGCTGTTCATTGTTGCATAGCTAAGTGCGGCAGTAGCAGAAACGTCAACGGTTGTTGCTGTGCTTTGGTTAGCAATTGCAGCCACGAGACAAGCAATAGCAGTGTTTAACTGGTCAGCCATCAAAGCTTCAGCAAAGTTACGCGATGCAACTTCAATGCCTTCCGAAGTAGGCTTCTGCAACCAAGTAAGCTGCGAAGGCTCAAAACGGATTGGGCCAAAGCCACCAGCAACTTTAACGCCGCTGATTTGAAGCTGCGAAAGGTCAGTTGGCGAAGCAGCGGCTTGTGCCGCATAACGGTCTACACGGCGCTGCGCGGAGTGAATGGCAGCGAAGAACGACTCTTGATAAAAGTCACCGTCAAAGCCAGTGGTGGTCAAACGGATTGCGCCGTTGGATGCACCGTTAAATTTGTCAACCATTTGCGAGAGTGTCTCGATAGTGGCTGGCATTACATATTCGTTGAATACTTTCATTTGCGAAAGTGACATAACTAAAAATCCTTATGCTAAATCAGGGAACATATTTTTAATTGCGTTTACCCGCTGCCCTTTATCACCACCTAAGTTACCTTTGGGCGCGATAGGTGAACCATTACCGTTTCCGCCAGTGGCTCCACCACCAGAATTAGCGGGAGCAGAAACAAAGTGTTTACCTTCATCACTAGCGGCCCATTCAGTAATTGCTTCAAACAACGGCTTTTCACCCATAAGCGCAGAATATTGACCATTTTCCGCCGTTACTTTGGTATTTGCCTTTAACATCGCCTTTGCAGCCGACATAAACTCTGGCTTAATACCCGCCTTCAGCATCGCATCGTTTAGCCCATTATCAATTAAATAAGATTGCAATGCACCGTCTTTTTCGGTCAGGTTCTTTTGCAAGGCTTCAATTGTCTTTGCGCTATCCTTTGTGGTCTTGGTTAGTTCTGACTTCAGCGCGTCATTTTCATTCTGCAACGCTGCGTATTCAGTAGGGTCAATGTCTACACCTTTAGCTTTAGCCTTGAATGTTTTAACTTCACCTAGCAACTGGTTGTTCTTGGCGCTCAGCACTTCGATAGCTGCTTCTAACTCCGTGATTCTTTCTTCGCTCATAAGTTTGTCCTCTGGACTATTGTTGCCCCTCTGGGGCGGGTAACGCATCGGCTCTGCCTTTGCATCAGCTTGCTATTAACACATTTAGAAATGGTTGACCATATCGTCATGGTTTTCCATATTTGCTTTCCAGTTGTGTTAATGTCAAAGGATTGCCACGCTGGTCTAATAGCTGGCTTAATGTTATTTTTTTTGACCGCCACAAGTCAGCACGGCCCTTGCCTAGCATTTCATCTGCAAAAGCGGGTGGCTTGTTCTTTAGGAATTGGTCAAAGGTTAAGTCTTGGGCAACTGCACCATCCATGCTTGCGCGGGTGCGCGGAGCTATTTGGTCTTCAGCCTTGCCCGTTATTTCAGACATAGAGCGCGTAACTGGAACAGATGTTGAGCGGCATGAAAAGTGTGCTGGTGGCCCACCGTTCCAAGGTATGCTGTGGCCTAAAGGTTTAAAGTCTGGAAACGACCATGTTTTGCCAGAGCGTGCAATACATACGTCAGAGGTGCGGCTATCCAGTGTGGCTACCCATTGCACCGCTTTAATGATGTCAGCGTTCTCTAAATACCCCGCTAGGCGAACGTCATTAGCTACAGTCTGCGTTGCTGTGCGTGTAATGGTCATTGCATCGCGCCGTGCCTTAGCAAGCGGCTCACCGCCCTTGTCGCCCTTGCCAATAATAGCTTTGGCAATCTGGCTATTGGTTAAGCCAAGGCTAATGCCATTTTTTATCTCGCGGTTAATATTAAACCTTGCGGTTTCATTTAATTGTGTAAACCAGCTACCAATGGTCGCGCCTTGACTAAGCGATGATTTAGCTATCTCGTTTATAACGCTAGTAGGCGGCAATACAGCGTCAATGCCTACGCTGGCAAATGCAGCGTTCATAAAAGAAGCTTCTGATGCGGCAATGCCAGCAAGGTCAGGCGCTTCAATACTCATAATAATTGTTAGTTCAGCAATAGCCTTGTCTAGCCGCTTGCCTTGGTATTCAGTCAACTCCTTGCCCTTTAACGCCTTAGTGATTGCTATTGCAATGTTATCAAGCTGTTTATTAATGGCAATGTTCTCGCCAGCAATAATGCGCTCCAACAGAAGCTGTCGGATTGTTAAAAGGTCAAGGAGTTGGTCTGATGCATTCATTAATTAGGCTTGGGCAACTGGCTCTGCGCCTGTTCCATTAGCTTACGCATAATGGGGTCAGATACGCGATGAGGCAATTCAGCAAGAGCAGCCAAGATAACATTAATTTCGTTGATGCTTACATTCAACGCCAATGTTGGCTCTTGTGGCTGTTCGTCTGCGTCTACCAATTTATCAAGTTGCGGGTTCATTTACAGCGTCCAGTTCTGGTTCAGTTGGTGGCGACCAAGGCAGTTCATTGCTTGGCACTTCAACAACAGGGTCTTTGATTAAGGCAATTTGCTTATTAATTTGCCCGTCAATGTGGTCTTTATAAGAACCAACTACCACTGCTTGTATCCATGCAATAATGTCTGCTTCAGTCAATTCCTCATAAGGAATGAAATTGTCAGGGTCAACGCTTGACAATGGAAAAGGAGTAGCGCCGTTAAATACGCCGCTGTCACCATCTTCATCAGTGCCAGTGCAAGTCCAATTTGTTTGAACCACAACATTGTTGATGCTGCCATCAGTGGTCTTTTTAAGCGATGTTACTGCATATACATAAGTTAGTGCCATTTAATTAACTCCTATTTTTTAATGTTTCTACTTCAACTCGTAATTCTTTTATAGCTTCAATTAACACGCCGACAAGGTTTCCGTAGGCAACAGACAGAGTGTCATCCTCACCAATACCTTGTTGAACAACTTGGGGCATAACCTCCAACATTTCCTGAGCTATAACGCCAACGCCAGCCTCACCCGTATCTATGCGAGTGTAGGTAACGCCACGCATCTTGCTGACAAGTTCAAGCGCGTTGGTTACGGTTAAAACGTCTTTTTTTAGTCGAGCGTCTGAATATGCCGTGACGTTACCAAGCATGGTAAGGTTGCCGCTGCCGTCCATTTGGAAAGCGTTGCTGCTGGCTGACCAACCACCGATGCGGAACACGTTATCAGTTCCAAGTCCCATGTTAATGGCATACGCACCAGCGCGGTGGAACGACACAGCCGCCACCGTTGTAGTGCTACCCCTAATGGAGATAGAGCCAGTGTCGTTGGCAGTGTTTACGTCTGTGGAAGGACTATTGCGGCCAGTTATTAGGTCGGTAAATGTAGCGCCGTTTAAATATGAGCCACCATTGGGGTCAAGATAATAGCCACTGTTGTTGCTGTCGTAGTAAATTGGTGCAGAGGCTAAACTTCCTGCACGAAGCGCGTTTAGTGTCTGGATGTCGCCATCAACAAGCAAGCGAACAGAGAAATCGCCACCATTAGCGCCAGGAGAACCAAAGATGCGGAAATCAGCCTGTGGCCCTTGGTCAGTAGTGTTATATACTGAAATTCCAGGATAATTTTCCCATTGACGGCTATAAGAACAACGCTGATTTATGTTGTCAAAACTGTAGAGAACCGAATTGCTATTCGGGTCAACGTAGTAACCAGTGCTGTTCTGGTCATAGAATATCGGCGCTCTTACATCGCTTGCTGACGATATAATTGAACCAGTCATTGTAAGGTTGCCAGAGTATGTGCGGCCACTGGTGTTTAGATACTCAACCCACGCGCTAAACGTGCCATTGCTTACGTTGCGCTGTAGCAGCCGCCTTTCGTTATCTTCCCAACCCCAAGCAACTTGCGTCCCCCAATAATTGCTTGCGTTTGAGTGCCGCATACTTTCGTAGAACCACCATGTTCCAGCGGGGCCACCGCTAGAAATGTCGCCATGAAAGTTATAGGCTTGTGGCGGCGTATTTTGGAAGCCAGTATTCCAGTTAGCGTTTGTGTCCTTGCCGCCTAAATAGGTAAAGGTCTTGCTAAGGTTGCTGTCACCGTTGGGATTTATGTAGTAGCCAGTGTCGTTGCTGTCGTAGAAGATTGGTGCGCGCCAACTAGCAGTAGACGTTCCAATGCCATCAGCACCGTTAAGAGTGATTACTGTGCTGCCGCTGTAAGTTCCACTAATAAGGCGAATGCGAGCTAAAGTGGAGTCGCCGTTGCTACCAAGATGAAGCGTTGTGCCACTACCACCAATGTGGCTGCTACCTAACCATATACCATTAGAAAATGTGCTACTTTGATTGATACGAAGATAGCTGTCGGCAGTTTCAAGAGCGGTCTTATTGTTACCAGAAAGCGTGTTAATATTCGTTGTGCTGGCTCCATCAAAGAAGAACGCAGTGTTATTGCTGTCGTAAAAGGCTGAACCGTATATGTTTGCAGCTCGGTTAACGTCATAAACTACAGAATAACGCCACGGGTTATTTGTAGCCGTGTCACCGTTTTGAGTGCGGAAAGCGAGTGCGTAACCGCTTTCGCTGTAAGGCGCATTGAAAAACAAGTCGTATGCGCCGTGACCTAGCCGCACAATAGGGCCAGTAAACGGCGCATTTAGGGCGTATGTGAAGCCCGTGCTGTTTGTTAGCATGGTATTAGCGTCAAGCGTAAAGCCAGAATAGAAAACGGCATTTGTTGTAGCGCGGCCACCAAGTGTCAGCGTATTCAGAACCGAGTTAGACGCTGCGTCAATATAATACGCAGTGTTGGCGCTATCGTAGTAGATAGGCGCACGGGCGCTGTTTCCGATATTCACATAACCAG
>ENA-UPTL01000163-UPTL01000163.1-marine-metagenome-genome-assembly--contig:-NODE-163-length-16999-cov-9.849209_pt1 | contig 16999 bp, 18 predicted proteins | sample MGYA00238170_ERZ767106 | MGnify/ENA primary metagenome ERZ767106 (study PRJEB28938, sample SAMN06267160) | marine metagenome | isolation source: Columbia River Estuary | place: USA:Columbia River Estuary...
TACGAGCCTGTGCTGTGTACTCAGCCATCTTCTTAGTATGGTCTTGCAACAATTTTTGAGCTGCGGCAGGATCTCTTTGAGCTAAATCACGAATCTGATTAGCAATCGCTGGGTCAATCTGTGTACCAAAACTACCGCCGGCACTGGGGGCACCGCCGGGGACACCAGGAGCTCCACCACCTAATGCACCCAATACATCTTGTTGTGTCTTCTGCGCTAGTGCTTGTTGTGCCTTGTACTGAGCAATTTGGCTCTTCATGCCAAACGTAGTAGCCTCTTGCTCCTCACGCTCTTTTGCACGACGGGCTAAGGACTCACCAGGGCCTGCGGTGCCGCCGGACCACCACGCGTTAGCGTCTTTTAGTGACTCAAGGAAACTGCCCTTTTGCCTTTCGCGTTCAGCGATCAGCTTTTGCATGTTCTCTAACAGGCTGGGGTCTACACCTACAGGGCTTTTACCACTTGGAAGAGCGTATGGCCCTTTAGCGGCGACTGGTGTGCCGGTCGCTAAAGGAGCACTATCAGGAGCCGCTTCGTCTGGTATCAGTGTTTTTAAAGTTTCAAGTGCCATAGTATATTAATATAAGTTGCTATACCCTGGATCTGATCCAGTGGTTGAGCCGTAATCAGAAGGAACTGTTGAATTAATCACAGCACCGCTAGAATCATAGTTAATACCACTGCCACTACCATCAAATACGCCTTTAACACTATTAAGAACACCGGTTAACCCGCCAAGGCCTAATGACCCTAAAATACCGCTAGAGCCACTGGGACCGCCAAGGGCGGAAATCAAACCAGCAACTTGGTTGAGTGGCGACAATTGTGTTTGATTTTCTACAGTTGTTGGGGCCGTGATGCCGCCAACAACCTTACCATAGTTAGATACGTTGGTAAACGGCGCGGCCTGTTGAAACTGACCGACATCTAATAAATTTTTAATTTCTTGCTGTTCTACATTGCCCACACCCTGTGCCGCGTTTACGCCGGTCGCCTGGTTAGTCAACGCCGCCTGGTACTGGGCCGCGTTTTGTTGAGCAATAGCATCACCAATAGCCTTGTTGTACGCTGTCTGACCGCGCAGGCTACCAAAGTTACCAGAGGCAATGTTGCCGCCCTCGATAGGCGCGGTAACGTTTGGCATGAGCTGTTGCAGCTGCTGGTTCTGTGCCTGGAATAAACCACCTAGCGCCGTGCCAGTGTCTGGCCTTACCTGCCCGGTGGTTGGGTCGGTAATGAAGGGATTGGCCGCACCAGTTGCAATACTTTGTAGGGTACCAGAGGCCTGGTTAAAGGCGTTGTCGGGTTCTTTTAATTTAGTAATCGCGTTCTGTGCAACAGTCGAACTTAACTCGGGGGCCGCTGCGTATGCAGTACCAGCACCACTAACAACGTTCTGTTGCGCGGCATCAAACCAAGACGGTAATGAAGTAGTTTGCTTCGCTGTGTTAGTGATAATATTATTTAAGCCAGCCATGATTATGCCTTTACCTTACGTTTTGCATCTAATAAATAGCCCAATGGGCCCTTGCTCTCTGGCGGTAACTTCTCACCGTTAGAATGAGCATGTTTTCTGATTTCTACTAAGAACTGATCTAGTACACCCGCGCCCGCCTCGTTGCTACCATTACCAATTTTTGATACTACATCCGCCGGGATTACAAACTCGCCGTTGGCCAACATTGCCGGGACGGAATCGCTTGTGCCGTCACCCTCACCCTCAACGTAGCGGTTCTCCATCGAAGACAAGCCGCCCTCTGAGTAAAACTCTGGGTTGTGCCCTTCGATCGAGCCGCCCTCGGCCTTACCAGGTAAACCGGTGAGAATATAATTAAGCTGTGCTTTAGTTAGACCCGGAACCAAAGTGCCACTGATTCCGCTTCCGGATACGTCTTTGGTAGAAAATGGATCATACGTATTGGTAGTTGAGCCACCCGTCGCAAGTCTATCTATGTTCATCATTGGGTTCACTTTGTCCTCATCTGAGTCTGTTGGTAGACCTGATAATGTGTAATCTGATCCTTGTGTTAATCCGGGTGTTAGGTTTTTAATACCGCCGTATTGGTCTTGGCCTTGTAACGCCTGCCAGCCACTGTAGCCCGCGGTACCTGCGCCCATACCAAATCCAAAGCCTGTTCCGGTGCCGCCACCTGCGCCTGTTCCGGTGCCTGTTCCAGTTCCTGTTCCGGTGCCTGTTCCGGTGCCACCACCTGCTACTACAGGGCCTGCGCCAGCACCGCCAACCGCTGGGGCTCCTGTACTAGCACCACCGGTTGTGCTTGTTGTTCCTTTAGCTCCGGTTGTGTTGGTTGCTGTTCCTGCAGAAGTGCCGCCGGTGCCTGTTGCTTTAGGGGGAGCAGTAAAGTCTGCAGTGCCTGTCCCGATATTTGGTATGCTTGGTGAGGACGGTACTGGAGTTACATTTTTTATAGCAGCATCATACTCTTCTTTACTAATTTGATTTTCTGCTAACTCTTTATCTAGTTGTTCTTTTGTAGAAACAACTTGACCAGGTGCTATTGGGGTAACTGGTTTAACATCACCTGTGTAAGGTTCTGGTATTGATGGTAGTTCACTTGCGCTAGACGTATTATCTAAAACATATTTGTTACCAGTGGGTCCCTCAACATAATTTCCCACCAACACTTTACTGGTCATGGGGGTAAATCCACCCTTACCATCTGGAATATATTCAATAAATTTGCCACTAGCGTCTTTACGGTAAACGCTTTCCACTAAATCTTTTCCGTCGGGAGTCTTACCAACGTAAGGTAAAGTACTGGCTCCTGCAGGCGAAATAAAGAAATCTGATACAGCTTCAAAAGCGTCTGCCGCAGTCATTGGCCTGGTGGGGTCATTAACTAATTCTTTGTACTTTGCCTGCTCTTGTAAATTTAATTTAGAAAACTCACTGGCAACATCTAATTTTGCTGGTTCTTGAGTAGCAGGCTGTTGTGTTGTCTGTTCTGGTGCAAACGAGGCAAATGCAGAAATTAAATCCGCGCCTTCAAAATCGTAACCTTGTTTAACCGCGCCAGTGTACGCCTTTTGTTGATTTAAATTATAGTTAGAAATAATTGGCGCAACCTCAAGCGCGGTTGTGTTATCTAAGCCAGTTGTAATACCCGTCTGGAACGCTGTTTGTTGTTTTGTATCTAAGCTATTAATCTTGTTAGCAAACTCAAAGGCAGACTCTGTGTTGTTGCTTTGCTCAATATCACGGTTAAATGTCTCCTGTGCCACTGCAGACATTTTGCTAAGTTGATTAGAGTTTTCTAATGCTGTATTAACGTCGGTGCCGTTCTGGTACATCTTAGAAAAAGCCTGTTGCACTGGCTCAGGCATGGTAACAACTTTTTCTGCGGCGTCAGTTAATCTTTTAGCCTCTGCCGTTAGTTCTTCACTGGTCTTTGTGTAATTTTCTTTTAACTGGTCTGTCTTTTGAATCTCTTGTTTGTATCCTTCAATACCAGTTTTGTAAGCATCTAATTTTGTCTCGTAGTTGCTATAGACGCTGTTGTATTTTTCTGTTGCAGTGTTGAGTTCCGGAACTAACGCATTTGCCTGCGCAGCCAGACTGTTTGCAAGCGCAACATCACCAGCGGCCTTTGCCTCATCGTACTTAGTAACTAAATCAGAAAACTTATCACGAACTGGTTTGTATGCGGCGAGCTCTTCGTTTACCGCGGTCTCTGCGTCCTTAGCATCTTTAAATAATGGATCTAATTTTGCTTGAGTTGCGTTTGTTGTCTCTAGCTGTTTATTGTACTCATCTACGGATGATGTAACCTTACCCCAAGCATTTTTAAGCATGTTCTTGGTTTGGCCACCAGCCTCGCTTAATGAGGTATTAATTAGACTGTTTACGAATGCACCAACGCCGTTTTTCCCTGAAACCGCACTAGCCGTGGCGGCGCCCGCGCCTTTACCAATAGCTCCAGCCACTGTGGAACCCACGCCAACTTCTTTTAGTCCCATTGAGGTGCCGCCACCAACGGCGGTACCAAGGCCTGCAGTGCCGGCGGATGTTAATACGTCACCTAAATCACCACCACTAATTACTGTTCTTGTACCAGCGCCAGCGGCATTGGCCGCGGCCGAGGCACCTAAATTTTGTATAGCCATCTGGCTACCAATCTCAGCCGCCATTTGTGCGGCTGGTATCCCCATCACCGCCATCTCGGCCATCTTAGAAATTGCACTAGCACCAATCTCTGGGTAAGACTGGGCGGCAATTTGAGCAATTTGACTGGCTGTAAATCCTTCAGCCGCTAAACTGGCGGTGTCTGCCGTTGCCATTTCTAAGGCCGCGGAACTACCAGCACTAAATGCCTCACCAACGCCGTACGCAACACCCTGCGCCGCTAACGATATGCCGGCTGCCAGTGCGGCCTGCCCAATATCACCACCGTTGGCAATAACTAAACCGGCGGATACCAACGGTAATGCCCACCACTGACCCGACGCGACCGCGGCTACTTTAAGCATTGTGCCGACGGGGTCATCGAGTGCCGCTTGGCCAATTTTACCAACCTCACGACCAATAGACTCAACTGCGCCGCCTATTTCACTGACAACATCAGAGAGAATATTACCAACTTGTGCAATTGGTTCAAATACGGCTGAGAAAACATTACTGACCGCTGAGGCTACACTACCCATTACAGTGGTCCTTCAGATGGTTGCGCAGGTGTTGTGGGTAAGCCACCCTGTGTCTCAATGTCACCTAAGTTAACAGTGACACGATACAGCTCTTGACCTTTTGCTTTTTGGACGTCGTACCCCATGTTTGGGAATGGTGCGTTACGGTACACATACTTAAAAACATTTAATAAACCTTTTTCTTCAAACTCAGTCACCAAATACTTAAACCCAGCCATACCAACCGCCTGAGCAAACACTACCGAATTTTTACAATAGTTTGGAATGGTGTCTGCGTTTAACGCACGAAATAAAGCAACATCAGGACGCTCAAGCGAACGATGTACAACATAAATAGTGTTTCCTTCTTGTATCATAATAGCGCCCAGCTCGTGAGCCTCTGCCAATAGGCTGGCCTTAACCTGCTCGGAGCTGTACTTGCCACCGGTTTCCAGGGCGGCAATATTAATTATCTCATCTTGTGATAATTTTTGGTGTTTTGAATCTACAAAAGAAGACATTACTGAGTAATGTTTTTTGCCTTAGAGGCCAATGCCTCTTTCACTGCCTTAGCTAAAATTGCTTTGGCTGCAGCCTGTTCGTTTAGATACTTGATTGTCTGTAAACCGTGCATGGTAACTCCTGGGGGTTAGATTGCTTCTATATATAATAATACAAAAAAGAGCGCTTTAGCGCCCTTTTTATTCGGTTGGGCCGTTTAAAATAAAGCTAAGCGCTGAGGCCCACTCCTGCCAAGTCTCAAATATATCGGGGTCCGGGACTGGGTAACTCTCAAATGTGGTCAACTGGCTGATGTTTTTAGCGACCAGTTTCCAGTCTGCCTCGGGGCTGTACATAACTGGCTCTTCGCCAAAGTAGTGTAAAAAGTTACCGTTCCAATCCTCCCAGGACATATACTCTGGGTTCATCGGAAAAAATGTCTGAATACTCACGGCCTCTCGTCGCCGTACTCTGCCGTAATCAACAGGCGCCCCATCTCAAAGTTACCGTCCAGTACATTAGACTCAAACTTAAGCCGGATCTCACGGTGCTCTACGCGCAGGTCAATCTTACCTGTGTCGGGGTCAAACGGGAATGGTCCAGAGTTTTCAACCGCTCCACGGGCAAACTTACGACCTAAAATGGTTAGCGCCATTGCGCCGGTCTGTACAAAGTCTGGCTCGATACGTCTTAGGTGCATGCGTCGGTTAACGCCAGTTGGGCTGTCTTGGGACGGTATCCCGCCAACCCAGCTAATGTCGCAAGTCGTAATACTAGATGTAATCGCAAACTCTTGGTTAAACGTAATCGCGTTTGTACCAAACTCATGCTGCCAGAGCGGGTAGCCTCCCTCGATGTAGTACACCAAATTACCTGCGACAAGCGACGGATTAAAATTTTCGTCTACCGTAATTAATGTCACGCCCTCTGGGTTAGTCGCCGTTATGGCAGAGGTAAACAGAAACTGGCTAGTCACTACCTTGTACACCGTCGGGTTGTCGCCGTTTGATGTGGCGACGTAGTCACCAGCACCAAATGTAATTGAGACATCGCCATTTAAATAAATTTGGTTGTTGTTTAAAGCTGGCTGGCTGGCGGGCTTGGCGATTACAGTAAACGGTGTGCTAAATGAGTTAATGTCTTCCCAACCAGCCCATATCGGCGTTGGAAAGACTTCGGTTGTGTAGCCACACGATCTGCGTGAACCAGCCGCGCTACCGGCGTCGTACCAGATCTTGTCTTTGACGTTAAAGATAATTGCGTCGGTGCATTCCGTTGCGTCGCCACGGGGGTAAAAGAACCAGATCTCATTATACCGAGGTACTTTAGTAGCCCATACCTTTTGGCGTTGTACGAAGTTGAGGTTATCAAATAGCCAGTTTACGTTCTTATCATTTGGCAGTACAGAGACCGCACCGTTGTATTGGTAAAAACGGTCGACACCCATCCAGTAAAAAATACCATCCATCTCAACAAAGCAAGAGGATGATATTGTAGAGATCTGGCTAGAAATAATATCATAGCGCCAGTAGAGAGGCGATGTTCCCGAAAATGAGACACGAATCAAACTGTCCGTTGCCCAGAACAATCCAGAGGGTGAGTTAGTACCACCACGCACCGGAAAGCCCTTAACAATTTTAGATGAGGCCATATTGACCTGGTTAGCGGTTGCGCCGTTCCAGTCGGTAATTGTCTGCTGGTTGTATGTTGTTAGTGTTGTGTTGGTTGCAACGTTGTTGTTGGCGATAAAGCCGTCTGACCCATACACAAACGTGAACGGATACAAAACACATACGCCGCCGTCTACCATGATTGGGCGATAGGTTGGGTTTTGACCACCTGTATCTGCCAACCCTTGGAAGTTCCACTGGTTTGAAGAATTTGGTAATAGGCCACCAGTTAGTACTTGGGTCTGAATGGCGTTGTCGATGTTTGCTAGGTTTTGGCCTGGGTGTGCCAGCACTTGCAAGGATCCACCCGCAGGCGAGTACTGTAAGTCAAACTGCCACAACAGATTTGGATCAGCGGTAAAGGTTTCGTCATACAAGGACACTGTTGTTGGTGTGCCCACAATGCTTGACGTTGTCACAATTACGGTAGTGTTGGGCGCTGTGTACGATGAGCTAATTACTGTTGTTTGTGTAGCAACAGTATTATTAAAAATAACTTTCATGCCGGCGGGGAATGCCGCGGTGACATCGGTCGCCACAACAAACTGGCTGACAGTATTTGATACTAATGTAAACGGTGAGTAGCCCGGTAAAATATTTACGGTAAGTGGGCCGCTACCAACACCAAACGTAGTGCCTGTCGTAAATACTTCTAAACCAAACTGGTTACCAACAAATACATAGTTAACGCCGTTAAACGAGTTGGCGATCATGCCGCGTGGGATGCCAGTGAACGTCGCGAACAGCTCACGGTATCCGCCCATTTTCTTGGGGACACCGCGCTGAAAACGACACCACTCTCCGTCACTGAACTCGCGTGACTCAAATACTGTGCCGTCTCGTTTTATACCTGGCTGAACACCAAGCGTGTAGACCATATTATACTGGTCTGGTAGCTTGTTTTCTCCAGCCATTAGAACGTCCCGCCACCAATTAATCCTGCGTTAAATGTTGCTGGAGTTGATACCTGCGGACTTAGCGTGTTGGTATTATCAAGGCTCAACATATTGGTTGAGTTGGCTGATAGTCCAAGCACATTAGTCCCGACTAAGTACATGCCGGTGTTAGTGTTGCTAATAAATGAATGCGACGGCGCCGCGGCGGATCCATTAATTGCAAGGAACACATTGGTTGTTGTTTGACTAATAACGTATAAAAAGTTACCGTCACTGAGAACCAAGGCAATTGCTCCGTCCGCTAAACTAATTGGCGTCTGCAGGCTGCCAGATACTTGGAACGTTATATTGTATGTTGGCTGGCTCGTGTCATTAACCAACACGTACAACTGCGTCGTGGCAGGTAAAGTAACGGCCAATGTAGTTGAGCGTGTGCCAGAAAGTGCGACGTATGTCTGGATAATTGGTGCGTATGATACAAGACTAAATGTGCCGCCAATAATTGAATCTACGTCGTATGTTGATGACGTGAATGTTACATTGGACGGCGTAGCCAAGCCAACGGTAAAGAAGTTGTTGGTTGACTGCTGGAACATAATAAAGCCAGACTCTGCTGGGTTTACATCCAGTGTTGCGTTGCCGTTAATTAATGATGCTCCCTGAGGCGCAAATGTCAGTGTGCCAGTACCCGTATTTCTAAACGCAATAAACCAACCACCCGTTAGGCTAGTCGCCGTTGGTAGGTTAATGGTGCCGTTGCCGGCTGTCCAGATAAATGTACTGGCGCGGCTGGCGTCGGTAATTGTGGGTGGGGAGGATACCTCAATAATATTTTGTGTGGTATTTAGTTTGCCGGAAAGCGCCACTAAACCAGGGCCGGCTAATGAGGCGGCATCGGCAGATGATGTGCCGGTACCAAACGTAACGTTTTGCCAGACACCCGCAGAGGTTGAATTATCAGATAGGTAGAAGTATTTAGATACACCTGCAGGAACGGAAACCGATCCAGTGCCTCCAAAATTTTGAACAGTGAACGCGACAGCGCCAAAGTTACGAATTAAAATATCGGTACCAGTGGCGCCTTGGTTTGCCTCTGGCAGGTTAATAATTAAACTAGCGACAGACGGTGTCGCGTCAATAACACGCGCGGCAGGGACCTGCGTTGGGTTTACAACGGCTGGCCAATAGAGCTGTACATTCGCGCTAAAGTTAAGCGCGTAGTACGATACGTCGGTTGGCTGAACGACGGTACCAGTAAACGGCGATGTAAATGTTGGCATATATTAGGGTTCCTGTACCGATGTGTTTCTGTCGATTTTGCGGCTGTTGTCTTCTTTTTTGAGCGCGGTAATCGAGTCCGTGTAGTATGATTTCCAAACAGGCAATTTGTCTAACGCCTTTAAATATCCTTGGGCCTGGAGTAACGTACCAAACAGCATAGCCTGTGGGCACTCCCGGGTAAACAAATTGGTTTGATTGCTTGTGTCTAAGGGCTGAATTTCACTGTAGTAAATGATTTCTACAGAGGCGGCTGCGCTAGGCGCTGGGGCAATTGCCCAGTTATTATAGTCGTACTCCGCATAAAACTGCGGTGTTGCTGGAGTAGATTCTGATTGGTACATCGCCACATAGTCTTGCGAACGCATGACGATTGGGGCGCCATTTACTTTTAAAGAAACTGTTTTTCTCCAGCGCGCTGGTTTTTGCAAGATAACTTGATTTTGCGCTAGTGTGGTCTCTACCACAGTTAATTGCAAAAGTGTTTTTAATTCTGCGGCAATAGCCGACTCAGCCAATCCAATTAGGCTGGGGATCTGTGCAATAAAACCTGGGTCGTCACGTTCCATGTACCGCTGGACGTCTTCGACCAGGTTGTCGTAGTTCATTACGTAAGCGCCGCTCATCGTGTGTAGTAGCTTATATTAGGTTGGAAATAGATCGGAGACTTGTCACGATCCTCTTCTTCAAACTGAGTGCGTGCCTCAAGTGCCAGCTTTTCTAGGTACGTTACGCGGTTTAAATCAATGCCGGGTAACTGCATAGACATCTTGTGTGAGAGCGCGGCCTGGAAGTAGGGCACGGCACGGTCAGGCATGTAGAGCTCGTTAGTGAGTGAGCCGACGTCTTGTGGCTGCAACTCCAGGATCAGTGAGAACGCCTGGAAGTTATTGTTTGGTACTGGCCACAGGTACATCTCAGGATCAATCTGACGATTGAACCAGTATTGCAGCGAGCGCTGACTTGGAAACTGTTTATTAGGCAGCGAGAAGTAGTCGGTACGATTAAGGCGCGCCAACGGAATTACTTGTTGTGACTGCGCAAACTGAATGGCACGAAGGGAGTACGTGCTGCCGCCGGTGCGGTTGTTTAGCCTGTAGTAGCTAAACGCCTGCGTGGTGTCGATGCCGTAGTACTGCCACTCACGATCGGCTAGTGTAACCTCTGGGAATGACTCCCAAGTGGTCCATGTGACGCCGTCATTGCTGACTTGAAAGTCAAGGTTGTAGGTGGCGCTGCCGCCGGGGGCGTAGGCATTAAAGCCAACGTAGAACAGCCGGGTGGGTTGAGAGTAAGCGGCACCAAAGAAGTTGGAGCCCAGTGTCGTTGTCGCAAATAGGTTTAAGTCTGAGTTTCCACTCTGATCAAACAATACGGGGACATTGGCATTATTAGTTGGAAGCGTAGACGAAAATGATGGGTTGACAATGTAGATCCAGTTGGCCTCTAGCACGTCCACGCAGTTGTCTGGCATAGAAAGTACTTGCTGGTTTGTCTGCGCGCCAAGTACCACGATCTTTTGCAGCCAGATATTAATACCACGGTTTACTGAGTTTTGCAGAATGTAGAACAGGGCCTGCTTGGCGGCCTGTACATACTCTGGGGTCATCTCTTCCGAGGTCTTGCCCGCGTCACGAAACGCGTACGAGATTAATTGGTCTACGTTGACCTTGGTGCCATTGTATGTGCCACTATACGCCATTTAGCGTCCTCTTCCGGCTGCTTTTTTCATTACTTTTTGTGGGAGGTTTGGTTTGACTTTACCGGCCTTGATAAATTCTTTACCAACCTTTTTGGGTATGCCAAGCGTAGAGTTACCTGCCGCCGCGGCATACATCGCCTTTTGCTGTTGCTTGGACTCGATCGGCATTACTTGCAGGCCTTTCCGCCTTTTTTGTAGCCGATGTTGCCAGTCAGGCCAGCGGCTGCGGGGGACTGCTTGATCAGCTCGCTCTGCTGTGCTGGTCCAAGAGTTTGGGCGCGCTTCATCTTTTCCAGCATGCGGCGCTTTTCTAGCTCAGTCATCTGACCTTGACCCATTGGCGCTGATGGGGCTGCTGCCGCTGGACCTGCCATAGCCGGGCCAGTCATGCCACCCATTTGCATTTTCTTAGGCTTTTGCTTTTTTGTGTCAGCGATGTCTTTAATGTCTTTGTCTGTCTTAGGAGTACCATAGGCATTCTCTACTTTGCCGCCGGACTTGTAGCGACCAACGCAGCCGCCTTCTTTCTTGGCGCGGCCGCCTTTTTTGAGTTTGGAGAGGTCGGTCTTTTCACCCTCGTGCTGCTGCTTGTCGTGGATCGATACGGCCTTCTTGACAATCTTCTTGTCCTTGGCGATGTCCTGGGAGACTTCTGACTTTTCAGAGTGACGTGACTTGTAGACGGAGCCGCCTTCTTTGAAGCATGCTACGCCCTTAGGTAATTTTTTGAAGCCTTCCATGGTGTATCCTCGAGTTAAGTTGTTGATTAGACTGATCAGGTCCTATATATAATAATACAAAATAGTGCAGTTTTACGCCCTAGTAATCAGCCAGGAACAAGGCCCTCTCACGCTTGCGGCGCTTTTGTATCTCGGGTGGGTGGTCCCACAGCAAGATGGCATCCGCGGCGGCCTGGTAGTCGCCCTCGTTTAGCTTACGGACGACGGTGGAGCTCTTGAATTTGTCCTCGCCTATGTTGAAGCAGAGGCTGTGTAGGGCGTCAAATTGACCCTGCCTTAGGGGTACCCTTACCGCGGTCTCGATCGCGTCACCACACCCCCTCATATCGCTTCTCAGGAGGTCTACGACCTGCTCGTGGGTTAGCTCAACTGTCCTGAGGTGGGGCTCGCTCTTTTTAATGAGGTGACCTACGCCAATGGTGAGGTTTCCCTGGGAGTCGCGGTAGGCCTTGGTTTTAAACCCCTCCTCCTTGATGATGTGTCCGAAGGTGGATTGTGTGATGGCTACCAGGTTTTCCTCGATATGGGTGTAGTCTTCCGTGACGTGAATCGTGGCCGCAATCGAAAAGACCCACAGCAGCGCTACAAGTAACTTCTTCATTCGTTCTCCTTACTTTGCATATAATAATGCAAATTGGGGTTTAGGCAAATGGGCGGGTGCCTTGTCTGTCAATAATCAGAGCTTGTCTGCGAGGATTACCCCCAGCAGTATTAGGAACACTAATATGTGTCCAACGGTCAAATTCTCGAATAATTTGGTCATATTCAATCCCCGATGCAATAACGGCGCGAACCACCTCGTCTGGGGTTACGCCAGGTACACGAATGTCTGCCGCGCACCCGATGCGGTGCTGGCTGGAATCTTTGCTGCCAACCGCATCATTCACGGCTTTACTACGGAACGCGCTGTTGACAATGATGGGCTTGCCGCCCAATAGGATCTTCACGTCTTCTAATAGGCCAGCCAAACGGATTAGGTTGGACAATTCGTTAGCGTTTGGTGTGTTATCAAACTGGCGGTGGTCCGTGTGGGTCAGCTCGTCTAAGGTAAAGTGCACTGATAGCTGTGTCATTTTTTCATCATCCCTTCAATTTCTTTTGTCTTGTCTTTTGAGCCTTGGCTGGAGCCAAAGTAAAAGGAGAGTACTTGACCGGCTGAGCTTGTGATGAAGCCCAGTGCAAAGATAATCATCTGCTGCTGGTCGGAGGCTACGTCAATAAATATAAGTATACCAATAAACAGGAAAGCCAGAGCTACTGTGCCAAGTGCAAGCAGAGGCACCACGGCCTTATCTAGCTTGGTAGCATTTTCGCTGGTGGCGACTTGGGCGTAGGCTTGGCGAGCACTATCACGGTCCGCGACTTCTAACTTAGCGTACTCAAGATCGAGCTCTTTGAGCTTCATGGTCATCTCTGGGTTGCCGGTGAGGGCTGCTGTGACGCCCTCAATGGTGTCGTCAGGTATGCCGAGCTTTGAGGCAATCCAGCCCACCGCGGCGCCACCAGCTGGTCCTGCGACAGCAGTAGCCAGAACAGGGGCGACGCCCTTGAGCAGGGAGACTAGGGTATCCATCATTTTAGTTTAGCCTTTATGACCCCAAGTAAGGTAGTAGGCAACGAGCGCAGCCGCAACAAAACAGTAGAACTGTACTCGGCGAATTGCTTTAAGATCGTGCTGAAACTCTTCATTGTTTTTTCTCTCCAGATTCTCGATGTCTAGTTTTATTTTGAGCAGTGCGTCCCATTCCTTGGCACCATACTTTTTTACAAAGTTGATTTTTAGGTTGGCCTCCTCGTCGGAGATCTGCTTCTTGCGCTTCCATTCGTCAAGTGCCTTGATGAGCGCGTTTTGTTTTCTGAGCTCTACCTCTCTGGCGGCGCGTATGCGCTCTTGTGCTCTTTGGTTTGCAAGATCGACGGCCTCCTTTTGGGCGCCCTCGATGCTTTTGGTTAGTTGTTTAGATCCTTCGCGTGCGGAGTCTAGGCTACCGCTGAGAGTCTTTGCTCCCTCTGTTATTCCGAATGGGTCTGACATTGTTCATTATTGCAATTTGGCTACAATGGTGATTAGCGTGATGATGATAAATCCTGCGGTGCCGATGAGTATCTGCTCCAGACGTTTTAGTCTAGCGCAGATGGACTCATAGCGGATCTCACATATTCGCTCGTGGGCAGATAAAGCGGCCTCGTTTTTGTCAATGAAGTCGGACATTACGCACCGGCCATTTCAACTTCTACCCAGTTTTGGGTTTCTTCGTTCCAAGAGTAGCGTTTGTCATCAGTTGGATACGGTACTGGGGATTCCCAAAGGTAAGAAGTTTGGTTCATTGACCAGCTTGGGTATGGTTGTGGGGCAGCAAAGCCTGTGCCGTCCCATGTGTAACCAATACCAGCATAGTTCTTATGCAGTGGCTCACGACCACTAGGCTGACCGTCTTGACCGTAGTGAACGCCGCCACGGGTGTTATACGATGTCTGTACAAAACTAGCTGGATCGCCCAAAGCGCCAGTAGAGATAAAGGCTTCTTCAGCCACTACTACTTGGACTACAACACCGTTTTCTACTTTTGCATAATGTGCCATTAGATAGATACTCCTAGGTTAATTTCTTTAAGTTGTTCGACTGTGGTTACTGCGGTAATAGATGCTTCTGTTGACTCAGCCCATGCAATGACCGCCGCACGATAAGTAGCTACATCAGCAGGGATGTCAACGCTGCGCTCTGCCTTACGGATTACATACCAATCGGTTGGGGCTAGTGTTATGTTGGTATTTTGCTTGACTCTAGCAATCCACTGGGATTTTAAACCCTTGGTGACTAGGCGCTCGGCAGTGTCTTCCATCTGCTTAGTCTCTTTGTTGTAGACCTGCACATACATTGGGTTGCCGTTCTCATCGGATTCTTCACGGTCTTCTAACTCTTTTGGTGTGCCAGTAAATGAGCCGTCTGAGTTTTGTGTTACCCAGTAGTATTGGTCGTCTGGGCGTACTTCGTCTTGTCTAATAAACATATTAGTTCCTATCGTGCGTTAGCGTATTTAAATGGGTTTTCGGCAAATGCCATGTATATGTAGGTTGCGCCACTTGAATTAGAATATGAGCCACTAACTCTTAATTTAAAGCCATTTGATAAAAAGTCAAAAAACTGAGCCGCACCTGGGGATGTTTCTGCATCTGAATCATCAGGACTTAAATACAAAATAGCGGCATTGTATGGACTTCTTGTTGCATCAACAATATACCAATGTTCACTTGAAATTGATGACGCTTTAATCATCACAAACCTAGGTCTAAACCCAAGATAAACAAACGGACCATCTGTACTTCCGTTGCCTGTGTAACTACCAAAAGCAGAGTAGCCAGCGATAGGCGTCCAGCAGTAAGCTACCATTGCATTACCTGAGCCATTCACACCGCTACTTGACCCAATTGTAAATACGGAAGATGTTGGTGCTGTGTTGTTCCAAAACACACTTGCCGCATCTCTGGCATTAGTTAAACTTAAATAAATTGTGTAGTTCTGTGGGCTAGTTGCATCAAGATATTGGTTGTAACAATACCAGTTTGTAGAGCCATCAGCCCTATTTTTAACAATAATAAATTGAGGTGCTACACCTAAACCATGACCAACAGTTGCTCCACCGCTACCATTACCTGTATAAGTAACAACACTAAATCCGCTTGTTGTGTTTGCGCTTACTTGGCTTGAAATAGTGCCTGCTGTGTTGGTGACGGCTGCGCCCCCTGCTTTCCATTGCCAGCCTACAAATGTAGTTCCATTTTGGTTTACAGAAGCGGATGAGCCAAGCGTAAATCCATTAGAGTTGAATGAGTCAAGAACACCACTAAATGTGCCTTCAGCATTGGTAAGGTCGGAGTAAAGAATTTTTGTGTTTCCACGAACCGAATCAATTAAAGAATGATTTTGCACTGTACTTCGAGTTTTTAGCCAAACAAAATCAGGCTGGAAGGACTGACCAGCCACGCCGTTTGTAATAGTCTGCGTTCCGCCATTACCCGTATAGAGGGTAGCGTTCATAAACAATTCGCCGTCAGGTATTGTTGGTGTAGGCATAGTCTTATAGGTTAAATGTGTTCAAAGGTAAGAAGTCTGTTGGTGGAGTGTAAGCAAACGGCTGTTGCCCGAAGTTTAATGTCCAACTGCTCTGCGTATTTGCTGGATTAGATGCAAGAATAAATGGTGTGTACTCTACGCTATCTAATCCTGTAACTTGTGAACCAAAAGCAGAGCCGTTTTTGTAAAAATCAACTGTAAGATTGGTTGCATTAAAAGCCACTCCAAGAATATCACCAGCAGAAAATGTTAAGCCTGTTTGCACATTGGAAAAATTCTTTTGTATTGCAGTTGAACTGGTAACTACAATAGTGCAAGCGGCACTTCCATTACTTACACCAGTAATACCAGCATAGTTTCCAGCATCATTTCCAAACGCACCAGCAAAAACAGTTTCAAAATACCATTTTCCAGTGGTAGGAAAAGCCATTGTGCCGTAGTGATTTGAATACGCATCATCAGATGCAGATGTTGTAATTTTTAAATTGCCATCAGAAAGTGTACCAGCGGCAATATTTACATTCTGAATTCTCAACGGATTCATCACACAATAGTTCGCCGCCGTTGTGCTGGTCAGCGTTGGGACATCGGTCATTGAGTCGTATGTAGAAGCAGAGCCTGTGCCGATGATAACAATTCCAGAACCACCAGCACCGCCAACATAAGCTGAAGGAGAGCCACCGCCACCACCCCCAGTATTTGCGGATCCTGCTGTACCATTTCCTGTAGAACCACCTGCTCCACCGCCACCTGCGCCTCCAGCACCAGCAGGGTTTCCTGAACTGAATGTGCCACCGCCACCGCCACCAGCATATGTTGTGCCATTAACCCAAGCAAGACCAGCGCCACCAGCACCCGATGTTGTTGAACTTGCTGCATTAGAACCTACAGCACCTGCGCCACCGCCACCGCCTGAAGGGTATGGACTAGCAATATTGCCGCCATTGCCACCACCAGCAAAACCTTGACCTGATGTTCCAGCACCACCTGTTGTAGTTCCACTTCCTGAACCAGAACCACCGCTTCCAGAGCCGCCAGCAGTACCGTTACTTCCAGCAAATGTACCAGCACCACCACCTATTGCGGTTAAAGCACCAAAAGTTGTATTTGTTCCATTAGTTGCTGGAATTGAACCGTTGTAATCGCCACCAGCACCACCGCCGCCTATAGAGTAAGCGATAGTCTGACCACCAGTAACAGCCATTGTGCCTTGCAACAAGCCTCCAGCGCCACCACCTCCTGAACCGCCACCACCACCTCCAGCTACTACGAGGTAACTTAATGATGTAACGCCAGCAGGGACAGTATATGTGCCAGAGCTTGATGTGTACGATGTATATGAGCTTCTTGCCAAACTAAAATTGTTTGCTGTCCAGTTATTGTTTTGTGGGGAAAAATCTAAACCCAGCGTGGTTGTATTGGCAGTATTAGTAAACGGCAAATAGAATCCATTAGTACCGTAGCTACCACCATAGACAATAGGTTGCCATACACCG
>ENA-UPTL01000164-UPTL01000164.1-marine-metagenome-genome-assembly--contig:-NODE-164-length-16963-cov-6.861841_pt1 | contig 16963 bp, 19 predicted proteins | sample MGYA00238170_ERZ767106 | MGnify/ENA primary metagenome ERZ767106 (study PRJEB28938, sample SAMN06267160) | marine metagenome | isolation source: Columbia River Estuary | place: USA:Columbia River Estuary...
ACTTGTCACCATAAGCTTCCACTGCGTCAAAATAATGACTGGCAAGCAAAAAGCCATTGCGCTCCATGAGGTATAAAAATTGATAGTTCGCATCGTGCAAGTCATACATGCCGACCGCCGAGAACTGGAAAAGAACATCGTGCCAAAATGACGCTTCGATGGTGCCAGCAAAGTCTGGTGTTCCCGCCCAAAATCCAAACGGGTGAATCCCGACGTATTTTTTAGGGCTGCAACCGTTCCAAAAATACTCGTTTGTTGCGAACATCCATCCGTTCTTAATCCATGCTCTTAGCACTCCGTCAGCGCTGTAGAACTCAACATTCGGATGCTGTGATAACTTACCCTTCAAGGCTATGCAATTTACTCCCACTGCTGCAAATCTATATTTGCGCTTTCCTTCTTTAATTGGATGAAGAATTCTGTAGTTCATTGATCAATTCTGCTTGGTGTTTGGTCGATGTAGCTTCGTGCCGTTATTAATCCTGTCATTGCAACTGATAGCATAAATGAAACAGTCTCTCGCCAATCCGAAAAATCAACTGTTGTTAAGCCAGCGCTGGCACTTGTTCCCATTGCAATAAGAATATACAGAGATAGTCTTGCTCTAGATTGTTTTTGGTTCATTTCTTTTTCAATAGGTTGTAAAGAGTAACAATAGAAACACAAATTAATAACATTGTAGAAGATGTTTTCAAAGCCCAATCCAATTGTTCTTGGAACTGAGTAATGACCCCTAATGAGGATGCGGCAATGCCGATAAGCCCATTGACAATATTGTATGTCGCACTGTGTTCCTCAATCATGATATTTATTCTGGAAGAGATTCAGGCTCAGGCTCAGGCTCAGGTGCTGTAACCACTAGTGCGGTGTAAACAAATTTACCATCCTCGAATCTGTAGCCAGTTGGCATGGAGACAATCACGCGACTGGTAACGTCGGTCTTTTCAAGTTGCGAATTAACCGCCGCGCCTAGTTGCGAGTTTGCCGCGAATCGTTCGAGAGTGGCGGCAAGATTGCCGTTGATGCTGTCGAGGATTGTTTGCTTGTCACGATTCCAAAACTCCGCATAGCACTCATTGAGAGTGTCAGCTAGATGCTTGGTAGCGATGATTCCTTTTCGAGTCAAGCCCTTTTCAAATTCTGATGTCGTAAGTGATGTGTCCATAAAATTATAAAGTTGATGTTGGCCATGCTAGGGTTGATCGCATTTGCAACATGAATCGGTTTGCGGCGGTCGTAGATCGTAGCCAGAAACCCAAGCCAACCGATCCAGTGCAGGAAAACCCTGATGTCGCTGATACTGTTACAGGTGTTGTATTGGTCGAAGTGGCGATAATCATATCGGTCTGCGTTGCTGATACAAATTTGATTGTTACTCTAACAATTTGATTTATAACAACTAGTTTGCCAGTATCAACTTTTGTTTTTACTCCTGCGCTTGTTTCGTGTAAAAGCTGCCAGTTGGTGTCAACTCCCGCTTCGTAATATAACCCACGTCGCCCCACCTCTGCTGTTGCGCTTGCAGTGTTTCGGATGCCTACAAAAATATTTTCCAAAGTTATGAGTGTATTAGGGGAAAACACATGATCGAAAACTACTTCGTTAAAGTTGGCAATGTTTGCCGCTGCTACCGCTGACATGTAGTAAAAAAACGCATTGTTATTAGTAGCAAGGTTAGTTCCCCCCGGGAATCCAACGGCTTGCCAAAAGGCATCGCTCCAAAGTGAAGCAGAACCAACCCCTAACCAGTTAAAAGCATTATTCCCTGAGGCGGTTAACCATCTCCCCAAAAAATTATCCTGCGCGAATTGAAATCCCGCTGAAAAAAGCGACGAGATGCGAGAGTCAACCGAGCTTGTTCCGAGCGATTGATTCATCGCTGCCGCTGCGCCTGCCCCAAACGTGTAAGTTGTCGCGTTAAATGTCGCCGCCGTGCCGATTGTCGCCGAGTTGATTGCTGGCGATGTCAGCGTTTTGTTGGTGAGTGTTTCGCTACCTGCTAGAGTGGCAAAATCGCCGTCTGTCAAAGCCGTGTTAAATTGTGCCGTAGTGCCAGTAATGCCGACAATGCTTGTTTGGTCGCCTGTGTTTGTTCCGCTTGCTGTCCCTCCACCAACAACTAGTGTTCCATCTTCATCTGGCATTAAAACTGTTCGGTCATCAGTTTGATTGCTGGATAAAGTTGTAATGAACTCTCCGTTCAGAAAAGACAAATTAGCTACCAGTAATTCAGCTGTCCCATCGCTGGTCGTCGCGCTTGTAACTGCGTTAGTGGCTACTGAGATTTGCCCAAATAAAAGCGAGTGATTGTTCGTAAATGCGCCCCCAGCCGATGATACTAACGTGACTGGAAAAGTGTAATATGCGGTCGATGTATTCGCCCCTGTCACCGTTGGAGTGCCGCTAATTAGCCACACTTGATTTTTGCTTGAGTCATCCCGATCCTGAATAAAGATTTTTTGATTGACGACGAAAAAGGAAAGTAAAAGCTCGATGTCGGTATTGTCATCGGTTAAGTGTGAGACAAGTATGCTTGTTGCGCTTGTCTGCGTGGCATTGTTCCATAATAGGTAGCCGTTACCAGGGTAGCCGCTCGTTGCGTTGGTCTTGGCATTATAGTTCCATGCCGAGGATGACCCGCCGCTTGCTCCAGGAGGACCAGTTAGTCCAATTTCCCCATTCAAAGCTTCTTGAATAGTAACAACAACATTCTCAGACACTTCTGTAAGTTGAATAATAGCTTCTTCTGCTACTTCTGTTATCGTTACTATTACTTCATCGCTCATGGCTCATCAGTTAATGTTATTGTTCCACCAAAATATGTTCTCTTAAATCCATCTATGTCAATAGTTTTGAAGACATAATGCCATACTCCTGCGGCTAATGGAAAATCTAGTATCACTGGAATTGTCATATCCCATGTAACATCATCATTGATAATAATGGTTGGAGTAGCTCCAGAACTTGTAAGAACTAAATCATTTGTGCTTTGTTTACTTCTCTTCTTGAATATCATTTCTGCGCTTGCTATGGCAACCGTGGGTGGAGCAGCATTTACAATAATTTGTATAAGAGGAATACCTCTCCAACTATCGTCATGGATGATTCCTTTAAGGTTGTATACTGCTGCATAGTCACTCATATTTTAGTAAAATAAATTGTCAAGTTGCTCGCCAGTTATCCCAAGCACGGCAAGAATCATTGCTCGACCATCAACCAAGAATGGATATTCTGGATGGATTGTCGGTGATGCTTCCCAACGTAGCTTCTCCTCAAGTGGGAGCTTGCCAAGTAGGGCGTTGAACTCAGTAGCTACTCCGAGATCAATCAGCTTATCCACGAGTTCACGCTTGGTAATTGCGCGTGGCTTAGGCACGATGACTGGGGCAACTGGTTGTGCATATGCAGTGAGGTTTAGCTTGGCTAAAGCAGTAGCCATGTCAACAGCTTCGATGTGCGGCATGTTCACTTTAGTTTCCAAAGGAACTTCACGGACAAACATAAGCTTGCCGTTCTTATCTTTAGCGTTAGCGCGTTGCTCAATGCCTGTTGTGTAGATGTATTTTTTCATGTTATAGTGTAATGCAGTAATCTGTTGAAGATTTAGTTATTTTTAACACATTAAAAAAAGAAGAAGTATTTGCATAATTAGGGAAACTTGGGTATCCCGAAACCGTTTCTGATGCTATAAAGTCATCCGTCGCAGGATCATCTCCGATTACTAATTCATATAATTTATCAGGGTCTGTACAATATGCGTAAGTAGCATTTCCAATAAAATAGTCATAGTTAATACCGTCCGACCAACTATTAAAATTCCATCCTGCGTTGGAAGGAATGTTGTTATTAGGTAAATAAATATCCCAGCCAGCATCAATTAAGTTGTTGTAAGTATCAAGAAAAGTGCTGTCATAAATTGAGTTGGTATATGCATATACAGATGTCGATGCGTCAATAGTGCGTGCTGGACTTGCTCTTACTTTGAAAAACCCTTCTTGAGTTGCCATCCATGTCATGAGCGTGACAATCTTGTCCTGAGACATCGTACCGCCACTGCTATAGTGCGAGTCAATTAAAGTAATGGAATGAAGACTTGCAGGCAAATAACCTGCCCCACTTATGTATGACAATGAAGCCCAATCAAATTGAGACGTGGATTGAGCAGCGTCAAATAAATATTCCACTCCATCAGGAATATCAATAAACCCATCACTAGCTCCAATATCAGCCGATTCAGTTACGGCATTACCACCAGTAAACTCAAACGATCTTGCCGCCGTTGTTGTCATTAAGTAGTTGTCTTCAAATGATCTTAGATAATCAGACTCTCGCCAATAAGCGTAATTTGATGAAACAAGATGCCAAAGTGCATTACTAGTAGTATTCTCTAAGCAACGATATACTGTCCCATCGACAGTTTGCCAATAACTATCAACAACAAAACCTTGCGTATCATCATCATTTGCTGTTGGCGCTCCAAACTGCATGTCAGTAAATCTTACCGTCTCATCACCTTGGTTGCGATAATAATTAACTCCATTAGTCCAATCTTTCTTGTAAGCTATTGAGCATACTTGCCTTACTCCTCCGTTAGGAGCTTCTTGGATTTTACTTTCATTAAAAAAGTCAAGAATACCACCTGTAATACTTTTCAGGAGTTTTGACATGTTTTCAGATAAATTTACGTCGCTCATATTTTAATATATCTTAAAAGGGTTTCCTTCGTCATCACAGAACCGTTCTGTAAAGTCATAGTTGAAAATGTAAGATGAACTTGTGCTTCCATTAAAAAAGTCATAAGCTATCCCAATATGTATTCCAATTTTCATTAGTAGGTTGCAAGTAGTGATCCTGCTGTAGTCCCTGCGGATACAACCATTTGGACGCTAAGCGGATATATGCAACCAGCCAAAACGCCAACAAAGATGGCTTGGCTTCCGTCTGCGAGGACAACTTCTAAGTCTCCCGGCGATCCTACGTAAATACCTCTAGATGTGAATTCAAGTTCTACATCCTCTGTAATTGCAACAACTCCTTGTGCGCAATCAGACTTCTTAATGTATCCCGCTCTATCGAATTCTGCTGGTGTCTTATCTGACATATATTTAATTGATTAATCTCTAATTCATTGTGATTCTTGACTATACGTGGAAACAAGAGATTAAAACACGTATAGCCAAGTAACGCTTAGCGTCAAAATAATGCTTGCGCTCCAACTATCTCTAGCGGAGCGCAATATAATTACAGTGAAGTGCAATCGGTGATCATACCAAAAGCATTTGGACATGCTTTGTGGCGAATCACGATGCCATACTCGGGATTATCTGGGCGAGTGCCAGAACTAAGAACACCACGAAAACGACCAATAGTGCCGTCTGGGTTTTTCTCTTCATCCAAATAGTTCTTCCAAGAGAACTCACCAGCATGATTGACAACATCAAACTTCGCACCAGCAACACTAGTGATTGGTTTTGGAACCAAGCACACTTCAGTTTTTTGATGGAAGATGTAGGAGTCTTCATACTCGGCAGCGAGCCAAGCAGGGTTAGGAACAATAATGTCACCAGACTTAATAAACTCAGGAACTTTAACCCAAGCACTAAATACTGCTGAACCCTGCACTGTAGCAGTGCCACCAGTTACGCTGGTAACATTGTAAGTAGTAGTTCCATTGATTAGAGCCGTAACAATATATTCGTTAGCGGCAATAAATACTTGCGACCCAACAGTCAATGTTGATGTTGCGCTAGTGGTCAACGTACCTACAGTTCCAGAAACCGTAACGGCAGCAGTTGGCGTAGAAGCGCCAGCAGGCAACCAGTTCCAGCGTGGAGTCTTATCGTCAATAAGGTGAACAAAACCAGCATAGTTCCACTTCACGCCCATAGGAGCAAGAAGCTTTTCGTTTTGAGACGAATAACGAAAGTCCTCACGAACTTCTGGATTAGCAATAATCAAGTTACGACTTGTGCGAGCACTAGAAACAAGACCATAAACTGGACGAGTTTCAACCATACCCATAGCGCCATCTTGTGCGCCTTGATGGTTAAGGTATTCATAGCAATAATCAAGAAATCCTTGAGTAAGAATAGAAACCGCTGGAGTAGCACCTGGACTTGGGAAGGAATAGCTATTGTATTTATCTGCATTGAGAGCAAATGATGCATTAGCTAGAGCTTTGTTTGCAGATACACGAGTGTATTCACTGCGATAACGCTCAATCCAAGTTTCACGAGCTTGATCAGCAAGAGCACTGATAGATGCTTTCATTTGCTGTTCACGAACAAAAGTGTTACGTAGGTTGTTTACGCAAATGTTGGGTCCAACAATCGCCTTGGTTTGGAGGAAGTAATCACGACTAAGTTGCGTGAATTTAACTTCATCAGTTGGAGGAACACAACTACCGCCATCAGCAGTGCTGCCTTCTCCATCATACATGTTTTCCCATGCAACCGCAGCCGAGGTAAGCTCTGCACGGTTAAATACGAAAGTCTTGTGGATATGACCCATGCCTTCTTCCCATGCCTCACGGAGGTGGAGAGTAAGCCAAGGTGTGGTCTTAGCCATCATTTTTTGGTTGATATTCGGGGTGATCCTGCCCGATTCACGGAGCAGCCAGTCATTAATTTGGTTAGCCATAATATTTATTAGTTATAAGTTAAAAGTTTAAGAAGCAATACTACTGAAGAAAACTTCTGTAGAAGTAACAACTAGAACGGATAACGACCGAGCCAACGGAAAATGCTGCTTTTTAGAACCATGCACCTCGAACAGTTCGAGAGACAATTATCCGAAAAAGCAGCATGTGTCAAAACTTTTTTTACTAAAAATTAAAATTTCATTTTTCTCATAGCAGAAAGGAAATCTTCTGGCTCGCTAGAGTTTTGCGCAATTGGTTGCCCCAGTTTTGGTCGGCGCAACACTTCGTTTGCTTCCTTGCCTGTAAGTTCCTGTAACATTTTCTTAGCATTGTTGAGTTCCTTGATTACGTGAGGTAACGCAACACCAGCAAACGCAGCATATGCCTTATCTTTTCCTGCTGCTTTGCTGAAGTCAATAGACAATGATCTATTGCGCAACTTAGACCAATCCTCAGTAGCTTCACCATTTTCATTAGTGAATCCCGGAATTATTGTTTTATACTTATCCCAGATACTAGATTGAATTTGTTGCACTGCTTTCTTTTCAGCTTCAAACTGTTGAGTTTGTTGCTCAATTTGTTCTGCCTCAATCTGACTTAGTTTTGTTGATGCATTGTCTAACATCTCGCTTCTTAGTTTTCCAAGATTGCGGTATTCATACATCATTCGATACAAGTCTTGTTTCTCAAGCTCGTTAAGTCCAGATAGATGAGCATTGATAAGATCAATTTGTAACTCTCTATCTTGTTCACGAATAATATCATGAATTACCTCTGCATCAACATCATGCGCCTTAGCAATCTTTTCTGACTCTTGTAGAATAGTAACAGCTGGCTCAAGAACCTTTTGTTTGTATTCACGCGATGACTCAACCTTAACCTTTGCACTAACCGAACTAAGCTCTTCAACTTGTTGGCGTAAGCCTTCAGCCTCAGCAGCCTTCAACTCAAGATCTTTAATTTTAGATTCAATGTCAGGTGAAACTCTGACATCTACTTTCTTTTCCTTATACTCCTTAAGTTCTTGTCGCAAAGCTCGGAATTTATCTCCAGCTTTAGCGTCCATGCCTTTTGACATTTCTTCTGTCTCTTTGTTGAAAGACTCCTCGCTATACTCAGGTGATTTCTCTTCTTCAGATAAAGCAAGGAATTCATCAGCTTCGTCAATTAAATTAGAATCATCAGGTTGCTCAATGCTCTTATTGACTACTTCTTTCTTTTCTTGCGTCTCTGGTGCTTGGACTTGCTCCAATTGCTCGCTATTATCAGGAAATGCATTCTCATCACTCACTGGAAATGAATCGTTCATTGCTTTGAGAATTTCAATATCTCCCCCGTCGTCGTTTACTTCTTCACTCATGTTTTAGTTTTCTAGTTGTTAATGTAACAGTTTGTTTTATTTTTGCTAACTCGTAAAATGCGTTTAGCCCGGCTAAAATACCCATGTTGTAAGCCTGCGATAATGCGGCTTTTTCTATTGTGTCAACATCTGTCCTGCATCTAGTGCGGGTGATTTCGGAAAATGTTTTCTCCATTAACGGAGTTGCTAAAATATTGCTTAATGCTTGTTGTTCTAGTTCTGTCATAAAGTTTATTAGCCCATGGCTTTAATCCTGTCCAGCTTTGCTTTTACTTCAGCATCTTTAGCTGCGATTTGACTCATAGCTTTTTGAGTTTCAAGAACAATTTTTTGTTGTCCGATTTCTCTCATTTGACGGAGTTTCTCTTGGTGGATCTCAGCCTGCATTTGCATCTTCATGCGCTCTTCTTGAGAAGCACTTTGAATTGCTCCAGCCTGTTGATCTTGTGGTTGTCCTTGCTCTTGAGCGGCGGCTGCTTCTTCTTCAGCTTTTTGTTGCTGCTTGTTGTAAGCGCGAATACCATTAACAATGATCTCACCAATTTGTTGAGTTCTTTGTAGGAATGAGTTATACTGTTCTTGGATTTCAGGTTGCACAGTAGTCATCTCTAGAGTTTGAGTAAGATGCTCATGAACTGGAGAGAATGTTGTTGCATACTGCATTAGATCAACCTGACCATTCTCAACTCCTTGTAGAGACTCCTCAAGGATTGCCAAGTGACGAGGAATATGAACCATGTGCATCTCTCCATCAATTGGATTAACTTGTTGGCCTTGTAGCAATAGAGTGTTTTCGAGATCAGCAATTTTAGCATCCATTGGAAGACGTTGCTCTTCTGGTTTACCAAAGTAACGAATTGTTTTGTCTGCTCCAATAAGTTCAGCAGATACATCAAAAGTGAAGTTTTTACGCCCTACTTCATCCATGCTTGCATACATTTGCTGCAATTGATCATAGATCATTACACGGCTAACTCTTGAGCCTGTGCCGATAATGCGCTGTGCCTTGACCTTTTCATAGTCAATCATGCCAAAGACTTCTTCTGGAACGCCACGTTCAATACAGCGGCGTTTCATTTCATCTACCATTCTACGGCTTTCCTTGTCTGGTTGACGAACTGTAAATGCGCGCTTTACTTTTTCACGCATCAATTTATCAAGAGGACCATAAAATAAGTTAATGGCAAAACTGTTTAATTTGTTAATCCAATCAAGTTGCGCACTAACTTCAAGTTTTGTGCGTCGATCTTGCTGACCAGATAAAATCATGTTGCCAGCGCTGAGTCCACCAGTAGCACGATCAAGTAATCCACGACCAAGCTGGATGGCTGGAATCATAGAGTTGTTGAGGTTGTTTGCTTGTGATCTTGCTGGGAGATTAATGTTTGGTGGAAGCGCAATGCCTCCAGCAAAGTCAATGATTTCTAAGTCTTCAAGGTCCTCTTGCGTAGTTGCCTGAATAACCATTGATCCTTCAATCCGTGCATTGTCCATCATCTTGCAAGTCAAGACATTCATTGCGTTACAAATTTGATAAATCAAATAACCCAACCCTCTTACGGAGTGAATACGAGCATTGTTGCCAATAGTAAAGGAAAAGATCTGAAATGCCTGATTTGTATTTTCATAGTAACTGACTTCCTTGAATAAAAATCCTTCGTTTCCTTTAGCTGTGTTAATGTCAGAACCGCTTTTCGTTGTTATGTAGAATGAAACGCTCTTGTCAAATTCAACAACCCAACCATAAACCAGTTCAATCATATCAACTGCGCTCTCAAGATAAACGTCATTACATTTTAAATCTTCTTCTAAGCGTTCCCACTCGTTCCACTTAGTATCCGTTTGTCCAGCGGCAGTTGTGATTGCCTTAATTACAGCATCTTTATCCCACCCTTTTAGCGGTGAATCACCATTGATCTTACTGTAAAGCTCAATGATGCTCATTGTGCTGGAGCAAGTACACATAGGCATGTCGCTCGTGATGATTGTTGTCTTGCGTGGAAACTTAAACCGATCTAATCCACCAACCTTGTAATGCATTGTTTGCTTATCTTCAAAATAACCAACAGCAACGCCATGAGTTACGTAAATGTCGCAAAGTTGCAAGAATGTAGGAAAAGAAGAATCATTAGCCCTGTCAATTGTAGTGAACTCTTCTGCAAGAATGTTTTCATACATGCTACGCATTGGGTCAGAAACATTTTTCAATGGTATCTGCGCAATAGTAGTAGGAGTGCTATAGATGTCAACATAACCAGACACTGCTTCATTCTTAATTGCAGCAGCTTCGCCAGTGTTGAAGTTGAATCTTTCACCTTGTCCCTTGTTCTTTAGTTCATTCTCGTCAAATGGAGGACTAAAGTCCATGTCTTGTTGCACTAAACCCCTATTGTAAGAACCTACTTCATCATCAGTGATGTTCTTGCCATGAATTGACCTAAGACCAGCTGGGGTCACCATACGCTCCTTTGGAGCAGCACCCGTTTCGGGGTTAATGCTCTTCAAGTTATCAGCGATCATATCAAGCTCGCGTGTGCTTTCGACAAAAGACATGGGCTTTTATTACCTTAATTTTCTACCACAGCAAGCATTTATTTGTTTTTTCTTAACTAATTTTCTCCAGTTCTTTCCTGTCACCTTAGTTACGTTCTTAACTTCCTCGGAATGAAACATTCCCAAAGCAATAGATTTATCCACTAACATAAGGAACATATCAGCAATGTCGCATGACTCTCCATTATTGTTCTTCTTGTGCTCGTCCTTGCTTTCTACGCGCAGCTTTTCAGTTTCTTTTGAGTAATACTGCCGTGTGCAAAGCTCCTTCATTAACTCTTTGCTGACTCCCGTTATCTGCCCACCACGAATAAACTCTTTTGGCTGAATCCACAACTCACTGTTCTTGTTGTAATACTCAACTTCTTTCCCACGAAAGAACGCTTTTCTTCCTGAAGCCTTTGAGCTAAAATTGACCTTAGAGACAGCAGGACTCCAAAGCGCGTCAACTATGTGTCCGAAGCTAATACCGCTTCCTGTGCCGTCTAGCGTCGCCCTGTATGGCGTTACTCCCCAATCTGTAGCCAACTCTTTCCATTGAATTACTAATTGATGGGACAAAGGATTTTTTTTATCAGAAGTGTCCTCTTCTAGCCCCCTGTATTGACAAACATGCATGTGGTCACGTCCTGCAACCTTGCCAATCTTAGCAATGCCCGTATATGCCCTGTCTCCTCCGCGAGTAAATGCAGGGTCTAGCGAAGTAATTACAATTGGTGTGCCATCCCATTCAGGTTCCTGATTCTCTGTTGCTTTATTAATAAGAAACTCACTCTCTTGGTAAATTGTATTGCCTGCGCCTTCAGGACACCAAAATGCTTTAACAAACCTGTAATACCCTCGGCTCTTCTTCCCACCCCTAGCTTCAGAAATCCTATCGCAATACTGTTGGTCTGGTTGCCAGAAATACTTCTCTCCATCAGGTTCTAAAATCCTAGGACTCTTCTCAGCATTAAAACGAATACATGTCCCATACTTTGTTTTCCAATCCTCATCATCTTCCGTTATCGTTGCCCAGCCACCAACAGGCTCACACAAATCAGCAAATGGATCACTAAACAAATTCGGATTTCCCAACCCACCAAAGAACACCCGATCGTTTGACGTAAGGTTATCCCAAGCAGCTTCCAAAATACCATCTCCAAGGTTTGGCATCTCGTCTGCAATCACTACAACATTAGGACTCTTAATACCAATCAATCCACTACTTGCCTCTCCAGCCTCTGCCTTACCCGCAGCTACCAACTCAATGCCACTGTTCCTTGTCAGCTTGCCCATCTTGTTAACCCCCTGAATTACCCCAAGGCTATCAACCAACTTGCCCGGACATCCCATCCGTTGTGCTTGCGTAAACAATTGCGTAATACTTCTCCAAATCCTTTTCCTAGCATCTGCCTTTGTCGTGCTCATCACAAACACATACGTGTCTGCTGGTCTACTCCAAAACTCCACCAAAGCATACAACGCAAATCCATCACTCTTACCACTAGACGAACAACCAGCAATTCCCAAAAACCTCTTCTTCCCACCATCACCAATCGCACTCCGAATCATCTTGTCTGTCCACTTGTTCCAAACAACCCTCCGAATACTACCCTCTCCATTAAATGCCAAGTCCACTATGTTCTTGAAATGCCCCCACTTCTCATCAACACCACAACTCCTGTGCGCATAGCACCACAACTCAATCGTTAACTGGTTCACCCCCGTCGGCCAGCTATACCCATACTTATCCATGCACCCTTATTACCCCATACCCCCTACACACTCAAGGGATTTTTTTTAGTTGGATTTTTTTTATTAGAATTTTTTCGTAAATTTTTTCACAAACCTTCTGTTCCATCTGTGTAGTCGATGCAGCGGAGTAGGGGAGTCAGGTGACACCCGCCGCCCTCAGACTACACACACAACACACATACATATGAATACTACATTACAACTACCAGAGACAGCCGCGTTAGCAATCAATCAACTACAAGCAAGGAAGGAAGGACTGAGAGCGTTACTACCTAAAGGATCGTTCCCGTTTGAAGAAAGACACGAGGCTGACTGCCGAAGCGTGAGAGCAGGAATGGGTTCAGGCTCAGGCTTCATCAATCACGCAATCAATGAGATTGATGAGACAATATCAGAGATCATTAAGCGTTGCTTGATAGATCGTAATTGGTAAGACTTCGCCCTGAGCAAGGCGTTAAACTGCTCCTCTAATGCAGCCAAGGACGGTCACAAGCCCGTGTAAATGCAGAGGAGTGAGCAAGTAACATTTAACTAAACTAATATGAAATACACTGATGATGATTGGATTGATAAGATGCTTGAGATTATAAACAAGCAGGTTGATCAACCATTAATTGATGCGCCAAGCATTGGTTCCTTATGGGTATCTAAGCTGACGGCGAGACGAGGGAGGGTTGTGAATGCCACCCTACATTGGGTTGTCCTGTGCTTTAATGAAGACACGGGCGCAGCTAAGACATACCCACTTGATAAGTTCCTTGAGCTGTATCAAGAGGTTTAATGCTTCCATACACTGTTCATTTTAGCCAGACTAAAGTGGACAGCAATGGTGGTGTCAACACGGCAACACTCGGTTACTCCTTCCGTTCAAGGAGGTTAAGGAATAAAGAATATGAATAATAAACAAGAAAGAAACCTGCGTGCAGTGGGTCAGTTGGCGGCAATGGAATACTTGGCAGGGCGTAAGCCTAAGTCTGAGCCTATCACATTGCTCAAAGTTCCATCGCAACACAGGAAGTCTACACTCTTCAGGCTCTTCAGTCGCTGGGGTGACATTACTGTTCCTCTCCGTAATGTAGAGTTGTAATCAGACCGTAGCTCACAGGGCGTAACAACCTTGTGGGCTTAGGTCTGGGTGCAAAGCGCATTACAGAGAACAACTTAACTTATCCAATTCTCTAACAGCACAGGATCAGCAGGCAAAGACAGGTCACTAATAGTGTCCTTGGTGGTAATGCAACAGGCAAAGAAAATAAATGTTGACAAGTTACTATTAATGCATTAATCGTTGCTCGTTCTTGCGATACTACCGTATAACAAAGATTTCCGTGTTTGTGTTTCATGGTTGGAAAGCCCGTTCGAAGGTAGTATCTCGGACGGGTTTTTCATTGCCCACTGTTCGCTCCCCGATCACAGTATAAAAGAGAGGGCTACGCGAGAAGACGTGAATCTTCCACACTCTCAACTAGACCTGAACAGCTGGAAAGCGGCTAACGGGTGTCAGCGGGAGACTAAACAAGCTGGCAGGAGGTTGACTCCTAAGGTGTCGTTCTTTAATGGACGTAGAAAGTTCCGAGTAGATAATGCTTTTCATTCGGAACGCACTAGGGAGGTTGTAAGGATACTTGTCTTCATTAATAAGAATACAATGTAACAACAATAATCTAAGGCAACAGTACAGCAAGACTTGTCTCCACACGGGGCGTAAACACAAAATCCCTTGCTACTGCAACAAACCAGTGTTTGGTTGATCTGTACTGATATTCCCCCAATAAACCACGCATCCTCACCACATTCAGGCAAATACCTAGGGCAATCCCATCTAAACATCCATGTCCACAGTGCTCCTACAAGCCGATTTAAGCAGGGGGTAACACGTTTCCGCTGTCTCCACCCTAGTCAGTGGTCAAAGTGGGCTAGAAAGTGCCATTGCGTGCTCTGTTTAGGCGTATTTTAGCTGTTTCTTTGCCTTTATTGAGCATATCAGCTTAATAGCCATAATCAATGCTACGCTAAACTTGGCTAAACATCAATGATTGGTGTTGGGTTGAAGCCATTGGTGAGAATACTGAGGTTGATAGAACCATCTGACTTACCTTCTTCAGGGTTGATGGCTTTATCAAGCATCTTCATAGCTTTCTCCGCCTCCGCAAAGTCCTGAGGGATAGGAGACATGAGCCAGAATGAGTCTAATGCTCTAGTTGTTCCTTTGTATAACTTCTCTCTAAACTCTTCTTTTCTCGCCGCCCATTTATCAGCAATTTGCTTTGCTGTATCAGTTGGGGGTAAATCAGTGCGGGTTAATGCACGAGACACACGTTGAGCACTAAGCCAGCGTTTATCTTTGCTTCGTGACAAGACAGTTTGATACTTAAGCCCGAACTCAATGGCTAAGTCTTTCAAAGAACTGTCACCAGATATAAACCTTTCTTCAATTTCCAACCAAACTTGATCTGCGATCTTTGGTGGTCGTCCCTTACGGACAGGCTGAATAGAATCTCCCATAGCGTTAGCTTACTAAATTGGCAATGGTTGTCAAGAAGAAGCTTCGCTATAGGTTAAATTAGCATTACATACTATGAATACACAACACGATACAGAAAATTATGCGGGTTTCGCTGGCCTACATGATCAAAACTTAATCAGCGAACAGGAATACGCCCACCTTAAAACAGGGCTTCTACCTAGCTATGCGCGGAAGTGGATAGTTAAGGAGTTTGGTGGTGTCCCATCACGAGTTCGCCGCCAGTTAATGGAGGTTGCCTCACAAGAGCCTTACCATCCACAGATTGCCATATCCATAGTGTTTGGTGTGATTGCTTCGCACAAATCGCTAGAGAAATGGAAAGCGGCTAATCTGCGTAAGTCGCATCAATCCATCACCGTTAGCTCTAAAGTTAATGGCAAGTGGAATGACTTAGAAACTTGCTTATGGCCTCCATATGAGCGTCCAGTTACACGTAGTGGATTGGTAAATAATACGGTTTATCATCGCCCCGCACGTTACATCTTCAAGCACGGCTCGATCAGAGTTGACCTTGGAGCACAGGATGGGAAATACTCTCCAATCATGCACAACAATCCAAACAGTGCATTGCAATCCGTTGCTACACGCCTTGGAAGATCAATTGGTGGTGACTTCAATCGTGTTGCACAACAGATTGTTGGTGATACAGACCTTATTGCGACATCAACCGCAATGCGTGTTGGTAATCAATGGATTGTCCTCATAACAATGATGCGTGATCCCAAGCTTACCCCAGCTTCTTTCCATGTAACAATGGAAGGAACTGTGAAATCTACGGACGCAAACCATCCATCCAATTCTGTGTCAGAAGTAGAGTATGCCTTAATCAAGGGTATAATCGAAGAGGATGACTCAGAGCACTCGCTGCAATACTGTTACGAGTTCGATGGTGATCATCAGGCTCAGATGATGGTAGAAGCCATGTCTGACAACCTAGACACAGAAACCATGTCCCCGACAGAAATGTTGGTGATGGAGTTAGCTGCTGAAAATGAAGAACTGATTGACTTCATGTCAGGTTCTCCAACCTATCAGTCACAAGACTACCATGACATCATTGATCAGCGCGTAGAGCAGACAGCAATGCGCCTCATCAAGAAGTATGACGGCAACGTAGAGAAAGCGTTCTACGTAGCGCGTATGATGCACAACGAGCAATACGATGCGTTGGAAGACACTCAAGCGTATTGCTACACAGAGGTAAAAGAAAAGCCTTTGTTCCAGATGAAGGGTTCAACGCGCACTGTCACTACAAACATCATGGGCGTTAGCACAACGTATGAAAAGTATTTCATGCCAGCACCAAATCCGTTTAGCCAGACTAAATTCTTGGAAAGCACACTGTATGTTGCGCCAGTTCAGAAGTTCTCAGAACCAATAACTAGCCCAGCAATCCCAAGCAAAACCATATCACACATATGGGCTAAGCCTAAGAGTCAGTGCGTAAATGCACTAGGTCAACGTGGAGTAGCACCAGCTAAACAACCAAAACAGTTTAGCCTACGTGACTATCCAAAACTAGACGCAATCGTATCAGCCATGACACTGACTGGTTCGTTGCCAAAAGCGTTAAAGATTGCAAAGCGAAAAGAAAGCTTCGCATGAGGTGGTTATGTAATTGATAAGTGTTAATTACAACGGAGGTTGCGTATTCCGTCAAATACACGCTACTCAACAAACTAAACTAAATACAAATATGTCAAACGTAAACAAACTGATCCATTGCCGTGATGAAGCTGAATTCAACGTGCTAAAAAACATTATGCCTAGCGCGATTGCTGGTGCTAAGGTAGTCTTCGGACTGACAACACCAACACAAGTAGAGCTACAGATTGCAGCCCGATCTGGTGAATCAATCACCACGACAGGACTGCCGCTAGACGTTGCTTGCGCGCTTGGCAAAGTCACTGTGCTTCGCGCATGGGACAAAGCACTGCCGGGAGGTGGTCGTTCGTCAGGCTGTATGCCACCACGCCATATCGCAACGATGGAGATCATGGACAATGAAGCTTATGAAGAGCTTATTGCATCTGCATTGTATCTAAAAGCCATCGGTCAAGGTGGCGCTCCAGCAACAGAAGACCTACCATAAACTTTCCGTGTGTAGTGTTTGGGGGAGGCGGCTAGTCCGTCTCTCCCTTTTTTT
>ENA-UPTL01000165-UPTL01000165.1-marine-metagenome-genome-assembly--contig:-NODE-165-length-16757-cov-11.091247_pt1 | contig 16757 bp, 16 predicted proteins | sample MGYA00238170_ERZ767106 | MGnify/ENA primary metagenome ERZ767106 (study PRJEB28938, sample SAMN06267160) | marine metagenome | isolation source: Columbia River Estuary | place: USA:Columbia River...
CTGTACAACACAGACGCAATACCAGTAGATCTCACCAACTTTACCCAGATGGAACCTACTGACAACACACTGCAGAAGGTGCTGTTAAGGCTTGACAGCCTACCGGCCGCATCGGTTGACGTTTCCGTTACAGTGCACCAAACAACTGGTGACTACGCCAGTATAAGCGCAGCACTTGAATGGTTAAGCAAGCTGCACAAGGGCTACAAGCTTGGCGGAGTGCAAGCAAAAATACTAATACAGTCTGGGTACGTTGAAACTGTAGGAATTACCGCAAAAGACGTTGATCTCGGTTGGATAACCATAGAAGGTGACACTGGTGTTACGTCCTATGACCTTCACGCTACAATCGATGGAAATTCTGGTATTTATATTTTTGATGGGTGTGTAGCACCAACGTGGAAAATACTTCCGAACGACCTAAGTGTGGTATACAACTTGGATGATTCCTTATTTAACCTTTTCAGGTCAAAGATATACATTTCGTGCTCCATAGCAAATACATACGAAATTAACAGAGGATTTATGAAGGCTGATGATTCATTTGTGACTGTCAGGTCCGTAGATATAGCAGTTGGCGGGTTTATGGCGATCTGTTCGACTTCTGTTTTTACAATTATGGATTCAAATATAAGATCGGCAACATACGGCGGCAACACCAGCGGAGCGTTTTCAATTACCACAGGCTCAGCTTTTTATGCCAACAACGTTGATATGTACAATACATCGACGTTTTTTTCAGACTTTAGATTTGCATACGCTTCTAATGGTACGCTGTATGAATGCTCAAAAGTAGCAGGGAGTTCAGAGAGCTACATCGAAGCCTACCAGGCAACCGTAAGCATTCATAACTACTCGTCAACAGGCACATATACTGAATATGGTTTGAGGGCAACACTGTCAACAGTAGCAGCGCAGACTGCTAATTTTCATAAAACTGGCGTTGACGAAACCACAAACATATTTTGTGAGGATGGCAGCACAATTAGAGTAAAAAACGTAACTGGTGGATCTAATATTGCCAGAAACAGCACAGCAGCCCTGGCCAGTGGTATGATCATAGGAAGCTAATCATGGCGATTAAGAACGCAATTAACGTAACAGTGGCAGATGCCGCTTCTGGCGGCCTGAACATAGTAAACGTCACCATAATCGATGACGTTACCAAGGTACTTGTCACGTTAGTTAATGACCCGGCCTTAGCTGCCGCAGCGTCGGTATCCGCAGCGATATACGCCGCAGAAGCTAAAACAGCCAGAGACGAAGCTATTGAATTAACGGAGACAGCTATGTATTCAAAACAGGTAGATGCTTCGGCAGACGGCAGCGTTATCTACATTGGTGAGGCAACTGCAGGAACTGTGGGAAGTGCAGCACTGTGGCGCATTAAAAAGCTGACGTTTACTTCAGTAGATGGTGAGGACGTGTCAATACAGTGGGCAAGCGGTACTTCCCTATTCGATAAAATTTGGAACGATAGGCTGAGTTTAACCTATACTTGATTGTAGATTGTAGCTTTGTTGGTATGATAGACTTCAGCAAAGCCAATTAACAATTTCGAGGACAAAGAATGCTGCACATACCACGGACCGCAGTGCAACCGACTGCAGTAACCTCGAATCACATTAGTTTGCTTATTGCGGTCAAAGCTACGGCGGAGGCCTAAAATGAAACATTTCCCTAATTTTTTATACCCAGAAAGACTCCCAGAATGGATAAGCTCAATGGTCATGCTTTTACTTGGCGTATCATTTTTATTGCCTGGAGAAACGCTGAGTATTACAGGCTATCACACGCTCAAGGAAATGGGGTTTACTGACACCAGTATGGGGCTTACAGCAGTCGCTGTTGGCGTATTAAGACTAGCAGCACTCTATATCAACGGAGCATGGGAACGAACGCCAGCCATCCGTATGGTAGGTGCTGTTTTAAGTGGTTTTATTATGATGGCGTTTGCAATAGGGACAGCAGTACCTTTCGTGATTGGGGATATGCCTCCCAATACCGCGTGGGGAACGTACCTAGTAATCGCTTTATGGGATTTGCACGCGAGCTATAAGGCAGGTTACGATGCTAGATATATCCACAACAGGTGAATTTGCGACACTAATAGGTTCCGTAATTTTTGCCATAATAGGTGGAACTGCGGCTGTTTTAGGGTACAAAAACCCTGAAAAAATCATAGTAAACAGAAGGAAAGAAGTAGCCACTGTGCTGGACAGAGAAGACCACCAGAGCATCCTGATGAGCCTTAAGCAGCTGAGAGAAGAGCTCTATGAGCAAAAGGAAATAGTAAAGCACACTCGGCACCAAGTAGTAGACGGTAGGAAAATGATCGATCACACACATGACACTGTGATTAGTATTGTCGGAAGTCAAAAAACGTTGGCGGAAACACTGGCGAGAATTGAAACAAAAGTGGACAATACTCATCTTAGGGTCGCTTTAGTCGAGTCTAAACTTTAAAAGTGTAGATTGGCAGGAGTGGACGCAACATGAAGAAAAAGAAAGTTAATGAACCTCTGTCAGAGTTTACTATGATTCTTGATGGTAAATATGCCGGGCAGTATATCAATAAAGAAGGGAGACGCTACACGAAGTCTCAGTTAAAAGAACGCAGACCCGACTTGTTTACTAAATAGAGGAATAAACCATGGCATTCGTCCCAGGTGATTGGAGCATTACTCGCTCCACAGGCAATATCAGATACATAGGCGACCTGCATGCTGGTACGGCTCCGTCGTACACTACAGGTATTGAATTTCACAGAGCACTGATGGATTTTGCTGATGCAGCATCTGATGTCGGTGACGATGAATTGGCAATTATCGACAACGTGCCATCACAACGAGGCGGTGTTGATACCAACATCACGTTGCTTAACGGCTACAACATTGATGACACCTCAGCAGAATACCTATATGACACCTCTATCACGCAGAGCGGTGGTGCAGAGATTTATGACGGTATTCAGGTGTTCGGTAACGCAACCAGTATCCAGATCATCCAGAACGGTGCGTTATTAGCTAACGATTTCTGGAACGAAGCTAAGATGATCGCTGCCGTATCTGATGCAGCATCTTCTACGTCTCACCGCTTCCTAGTTAAGGTTCGTACTGGCGGAGCTGATATTGACGGAAGACGCTTGATCGGTACACAGCGCGTTTACGGCACGGTCTACACCGAGTTCGTAATTGGTGGCGGTACTAACCGTGGTAACAACGTACTTGCACTAACAGCCAACAGTGACTTGAACAACGGCACTGCTTCTGGAACAGTTGCGGCATTCAGTGCTACTCTTGTTAATTCTGAAGGCTACTCAAACATCGACATCGATGCCAACGGTGCTGATGAGTTCTACTATGGTGCTTGGGATATTTCATCTCCACGAACCAAGAACGACCTTTACGAATTTACCAAGTACCAACAGCGTGAAGGCACAGCAGAAACAATCTATGGCATGAACGGTGACTTGTTCCGTGGTATTACGCACTCTGTCGCACTTTCTGGTGGCGCAGGAACTTGGGTTCAGTCTGAAACTCTGTCGTGGGGAACAGGCGGAACAGCGGGTACTGGACGCTTACTGGCAGTAGATAACTTGGCGGGCGCAAGCGCTACTATCATGTATATCCAGCTGCTGACCGGTGTTCAACCTAACGCCAACTTAATCACTGGCGCTGGTGCTGCTACCGGTACAGCGGGCACGGTCACATCAAGATTGTTAAGTCTTCCATACTTAGGCGCTTCAACTGGTTCCGCTATCATTGGCGCATTCGGTGTGGGCTTACTTGCTGCTGATGCAGGTGTGAATGATCTGATTACTGCTTTGGACGGTGTATCTCGTAATCCGCCTAACAACGTGATCTTCAACGTTAACGGTATTGTGTCAGGCGAGGATTATGTCCTAGTCGGACCCGAAGCGGCAGGTGTTCTCGATACTGCTCAGTTAACATTGTTGACTTCGCTTGTTGGTGCTGCCGAAACAGCTATTGTCTGTACCTCAGCTATACCAGTAGATACTCCTGCTTCTGGTACGTTGAGACTACAAAACGATGAAGGACGTTACGTTAAGATTCCTTATACGTCTTATACTGGCTCAACCTTCACCATTGCGTCAAGAGCGTTCAACGGTACAGGTGATAACGATTCAGCTACTAACCCTAGAAGCTTATTCGTTACTTACATTGATAAGTTGGCAGCAGCTACCACAGAAAGCTTCACAACCGTATTTAACGCCAACCGAACACTGGTTGTTCGTAGACGTTATGGCGGTGTTGCAGGTGGTGGTCCGACTGTTCCTGCTGAATCAACTGCGGTACTAACTTCCGCCGGTGGTTCTGTAATACCAGCAAGAGCTCCTGACGCATAAGAGGAAAAGTAAATGCGAGAATGTGGCCAGTGCAATCTTTGCTGTGTCGTACTAGAAGTACCTGAAATAAATAAGGTACGAGGTGTCCAGTGCCAACATAGTATTAAGGGTGTTGGATGCCAGATTTACGACACACGGCCACAGGCTTGCGTTAATTTCTCTTGTGCTTGGCTTAAAGGCGAAATGGAGCCAGAAATGGCTCCACATATTCAGCATGTAATGATAGAAAATTTGCCTGATGTTCCTGTTGTTCTGGCTATGGTAGAGCCTAATTACTACAGAATCCTTAGAGATTTGAAGCCTAAGCTTGATCCGACTTACGGTGCCAATGGAATAGCAGTTGTGGCTAGTAACGGCATGGCAATTATTCCAGAGGGAATGACTTCCGCAGACATAGTGGAGCACGTTAAAACAGCAGCAACAAAGATGGGAGTCGTTTAATATGGCGGTTGCTACTTACGCAACAGACTTGACAACCTTTGACTTGGCAGAGGGCGTGGCTTGGGCAGAGGCAACTGCTTCTGGTTGGACTAGCGTATTCGCCATAACAACAGGCGAAACTGACGACTTCATACAAGGCACACAATGTAACTCAACAACTGTAAAAACAGGTGTTGGTGCTCTTTTAGCCAACTTTGGCTCAGGAATAACACTTGGACAAGACCATGCTGTTTTGGTTTGGGCAAAATGGGACGTTTACCCATCGCTAGACACCGAGGCTAATGGTGGGATCAGAACCGTACTAGGAAGTTCTCTGCTAGATTTCAATGGTTTTAAACATTTAGGTTCAGACTCCTATATCTATGACGGATGGATTAACCTTGCAACTGGTGATCCTGCTGATGCTACAGTCACTCCTGACTATGTTGTCGGAACTCCTACCACGACTAAACAATATGCAGGGTGGGCTTTTAACGCCCTCTCAGTGCCTTCTAAAGGCAACCCCTACAAAGTCGATGCAATCCGCTACGGTAGATGTGAAATATACACTATCAACGGACAGGCAGGTGCTTATGGCACTTTCTTAAACATGGCCCAGAAAAACGACTACAACGATGCCACAAATGGCTATAACCGATGGGGTCTGTTCCGTAAAACAGGTACAAGTTCATTCCTGCATAAAGGCCTAATGTCGTTTGGTCAGACTGCTACCGCCTGTGATTTCAGAGATTCAAACAAATCAATTGCAATAGCCAACACAAAGCACGTTACCCCTGCATTCAATAAGTATGAGGTGAACAACGCTGCCTCAAACGTAGACTTGACCTCAATAAGTATCTCGGCACTTGGCACTAAATCAAAAGGCCGTTGGGAGAATAAAGCTAACGCTGTAGTTGCTAAAAAGACATGCACGTTCACTGACATGGATACTTTTATCTACATGAGCAACACTGTGGTCACTAACACAGTATATCGAAGATGCGGAATAGTGACGGCAGGGGATGCTACATTCACAAGCTGTATCTTTGATAACGCTTCTGGATTATCAGCTTTGGTAATGAGCCCAACTAATGCTGCATTCCTTAAATTGACAGACTGCTCGTTTGCGTCTTCTGGTACAGGCTACGCTGTAGACGCTTCTGGGACTCTAATCAATACCGACATAAGCATTAACTGGGACTGCGATAGCTCTGGGTACGCCCTACAGGCCGGTACAGCGACGAACAGAACAATTAAGGTAAACGTTAACACTGGGTCCACTTTGACCATCAGCGTTGCTGCAGGACGTGCAGCACCCACCTATAACAACATTGGTGGTGGCACAGTGAATGTAGTTTCTGGTACTGTGGTGCTAAGAATAACCGTTACTGATACCGATGCAGTACCAATTCAGAACTCCAGGGTAGAAATCAGAGCGACTGAAACTGTGGGAACAGTTACAACAGGCGATGTACTCTTAACGGGATTAACCAATGCTTCAGGCATTATTGAGAACACAGCTTACGCCTATGAAGGTGCATTTAACCCAACAGGCTTAAACATCAGCATTAAAGCTAGACAAGGCTCAGTATCCCCGTATAAGGTTCCAAGTACTACAACGGGCACTATCTTGGACACAACAGGTTATCAGGCTGTTATAGCCCTGCAATCAGATGAATAAGAGGACGTATAATGGCCATTACAACTAGATCAGGCAAAGGGTCTGAACTAACGCATGCTGAGCTAGATCAAAACTTCACAGACCTTCGTGATGGTGTAAATATACTTCTCCCGAACACTAAAGGCTCGGGCATGAAGGTAGATCCTCTTAACCCTGATTTCGGTTGGCATGACAATGTAGGTGAACTAAAGGTCTACGGTGACGCAGGCGATGCTACTAGACAGGTTTACCGAGGTGGCATAAAAGCCATTCAGTTTAACCTGAGTGATTCTGCATACGTTGACTTCCATATCCCTCACGATTATGTGCCAAACACTCCAATCTTCATTCACGTCCACTGGTCACATAACTCAGCCACTCTTACTGGTGGTTCTTGTACTTGGGTGTTCGAGGCTATTTATGCTAAAGGCCACAACCAAAGCGCATTCGGTGCTCCAGTTCTAATATCAGTAGTTCAGGCAGCCAGTACGATACAGTATCAGCACATGATAGCTGAGACTATGGCTAGTACGGTTGGAGGGAGTCCTGTGCTACTTGACACTGATTTGCTAGAAACTGACGGTGTTATGCAATGCCGACTATATCTGGACAGTAATGATTTAACTGACAGTGTTACAGTTCCACAACCGTTTGCACACTTCGTAGATCTGCACTACCAATCTACTGGGCAGCCGACCAAAAATAAAGCACCAGACTTCTGGGTATAAGCAATGGGCCAATATGTACTAGATGGGTACGTCACAACCAATTATATCCAAGATGGCGTTTCTATTGACTGGGACGCCAAGATAATAATTGTGCCAAGAAATGAGATGACATTGGTGCAGACTGTGCCTGTTGAGGTTAGAAAACTGGATCTCAACGCATTCAGACTGGCGCTAAAGGACTTGGAAGACAGTGATATTGGTATGGCTTACCTGCCAACCCATACCCACAACCAGCCGGTAGAAGTCGGTGGTGTAACTCTTGCCCGTGTTGTGCAGATAGTCAATGGGTACTCAGTAACCTTTGAGGATGGACAATATGCTGTCAACCTGACGGGAGCTAACTCCAACGTATCTGACAACATTAATATCAACCAGGTGTCAGTTAGATCCGCGAACTCAGCAGGTCTAGTGCAGACCGATGAAATTGAGATTGCTTCCTACGGCGGTGGCCTAGTTTATAACGCCATATCTGGGGTTGCGGGGCAGGGCTTCCCGATAGGAACACTGCAGCAGCCAGTAAATAACTTGGCTGATGCTAAGTTTATACAAAACAAACGTGGTATTCCTAAGAAGCTGTTTCTTCAAGGCATGTTGATGCCTGAAATGGGTGCTGAACTGATCGGTTGGACTATCGAAGGTACTGAGTCTTACAACCACCTAGATTTGACAATGCCTGCTTTGAACTTCCAAGATTGCCGATACAGCAACCTTAACGTCGAGGGTGTTCTGGAAGGTACAAGCACAGTAAACGACTGTGAATTGCACTTAATTACAGGAATCAAAGGCAAAGTTTCCAACTCCTCTATTGTTGATAATCTAACAGTGTCAGGCCCTCTTACTTTGCTGAATTGCTACGCAGCAGGTTCAGAACCAGAGGTAGATCTAGGAGGAGCATCCGTAGACGTTAGCTTAGTAGGATTCTCTGGTGGACTGCACTTCCACAATATGTCTGGGGGTGTGCTGAATATAGGACTCACCTCTGGGCATGTAGAACTCAGCAACGAAGTTACTGGTGGGGTTATTAATGTTGAGGGATCTGGTGTACTGCACGATGAGTCCGTTGGCGCAACTGTTGTCACCACAGGACTGATAAACTCGGCTATTGAGCACGCTTCCTACGAAGGCGGTGTAACTGTAGATGTAAACTCAGTGTATTCTGGTGTTGAATTCCCGGTAGGTACAGGCAGACAACCAGTAAACAACCTAGCTGATGCTCAGTTGATACTGCTAAAGAGAGGTTTTAAACAGCTATTCTTTCGCGGAAACTATACATTTTCTGAGACTGACGACATTTCTGAGTTGACGATTTACGGGGAAGGCGCAACCATAAACGCCTACCAAACAACATTCGTTCTAACCCCTGGAGTTAAGACCTCGAATGCCCACTTCCATCACGCCAGAATACAGGGCAGACAACGTGGTGAAGGGCTGTGGACTGACTGTGTTATTGATGGCCTAGAAAACGCTCACTGTAAGTACACTAGGTGTGCCTTTGTCGGGCCCAGAGTTGCTGATGGTTTGAACTTTACAATTCAGCACGGTACGTTCGCTGACCAAGGCCACACAACAGAACTGCATGATTGCTACACTGATGAAGCGGTATCGGTGATTGACCGTAACGGTGCCAGACAGAACCAAAGGTATATAAACTTTTCTGGTAACATAAAGTTTATAAACCAAAACCACGCTACAGAGTCAGGCTCGATAGCTATCCACATGAACGGTGGCTCTATTGAGATTGATGCCTCTTGCACTAAAGGCGTTATCGAGATAACTGGTGACACGACCATAATAAACAACACTGGTGGCACAGTAGTTACCACAGGACTATTTCAGCAGATTGAGAATGCTCGAATATCTGTAGAGTCACTACGACCAACCCACCAAGGTTACGGCTTGTTGATCTATGTAGACCCTGTTAATGGGTCAGACGCTAACGATGGACGAACCCAGAAAACTGCTCTAGCGACGTTCTTAGAAGCCCATAATAAAGCGGTAGATGGTCGGAATGACGTAATCCAGTTCGTGAATCCCTCGGGCTCTGGATACACACATATTGAAGATATGTACATTACTAAGAATAACGTACACCTGAGAGCGACTTCCCGTGACATTACGTTCAAGGCTAGTACCCCAACTGGTGCCGTTCTTCATGTTGGTGACAGCAGTGGTACAAATGGGTATGGCTGCTCTGTGACAGGATTACTGATAGACGGTGACAAAGGCAACGCTAATGCGTCCGACTACGGAATCATGGTTCACGGAAAGTTCTGCGCTCTAAACTACGTCTGGGTAAAGCAGGCTGTACTGGATTGTGTTGCTTTCATGGGTGGTGATTACCACACCATTCTTGACGGAGAAATTGAGAAAGCGGGAAGACATGGCGTATCCACTATGGATATGGGCTTACCGTCTGGTTCCCCTAGGGAGATCACAATATACGGACGTAGCAATATATACCTGAACGGCGGAGACGGGGTGCACTTCGCAGGTACGGGAGCACTAGGGTCTACCACAAGAATAATGCGAGTACTGTCTGGTGAGATCAATAATAACACAGGGTTCGGTATTTACGTCGGAGATAACGTAAGTGTCACAACAATCGGAGCAGGCGTATCTATCCATGGCAACAACGGTGGAAATGCGTTCCCTCAGACTGAGTACCTGGCCAGTGTGCAAGAGGACTATAAAAATGGTTACAGCAACATAGCCGATGCAGTGTGGGATTACGCTTTAGAAGACGTATCTTCCACTACGTCTATTGGTTACTACATAAAGCAAAAGATACTTACTGTTGGCAAATTTATAGGTCTGAAGTAGTAAATATGAAAAAAATACACGAATATGAAGTGCGTGGACAAGACACGCAAGGAGCTGGATGGTTTCACGCTCCAAGAGGGAATAGACTCCATAACGGAGTAGATTTGGTTTGCGAAGCAAGAGAATCGATTCACTGCTTCGTGCCGGGGGTTGTTACCAAAATTGGTTACCCTTATAGCCCAGATGTTCACCCAACTAAGGGACATCTCAGGTATATTGAAATTACAGCAGACGGCAATAAATTCAGGTACTTTTACGTTAAACCAAAAGTAGTGTTAGGACAGATTATAGGACTGAACCAAAACATTGGGATTAGCCAAGACTTAACCAAGATCTACCCAGGCATAACTCAGCACTTCCACTTCGAGGTACGCAACACAAAAGACAGGGTTGTGCCTCCAAGTCTTATGTTTCCAGGCCTAGACGACTGGGACCCTAATGAAACTGATGGAGATAGCTAATGATGAACGTACTTGCACTAGCGCAGTTTGTTCCAGACATTATAGGGCTGTTAAACCCTAAACGCGGCAAGAAAGCTAAGGCAGCTATGGAAACAGTAGCTAATGTGGCTGAAGCACTTACAGGTAAAAAAGGTGATGACGCGATTGCAGCGATTGCTGCTGACCCCAATCTGGCACTTGAGTTCAAACTAGCGGTAATGGCCGACAGCCACGTTGAAGAGCAGCTGGAAGCAGAAGACCGCGCCTCAGCTAGGGACTCCTACAAAGTGCACCATGAGCAGGCCGATAGGGTAGCTCAGGCTGTTATGAGCTGGAACCTGCTTATGATATTCATGCTAGTGATTATCAACGTAGTTGCTGTCTATGCGCTGAAAGGTGAGGGCGAGATTATTGCCATTATCTCTGGTGCAATCGGCATTGTCACAGGGCAGTTGTTGAATGAAAGACACTCAATAACATCATTCTTCTTCGGGTCATCTCTTGGTTCCAAGATGAAAACACACGCCAGTATGCCAAAGGATCAACCTTAATAGTTGGTTTTCCTTTTACAGGTACTGCATTGAATGTATTATGGCAAAATATGCTAAGGGTATAACGAATGAGAGAGGACGCCACCGTGGAGCAGGAAAACACAGCAGAAAATCCTAAGCTTACGAAGCAGCAGCTACTGTCAGCATTTAAAACTGACCTAAAAGCCGCTGATCAGATGAGGAGCACACAGGAAGGCAAAGTTTCTGCGTGGAATGACCAATACGAGGGCAAGCCTTACGGTAATGAGCAGGAGGGCAAGTCACAGATCGTGTCGCGTGATATTAAGCGGCAGGATGAGTGGCAGCACGCTTCTGTAAAAGACCCATTCGTATCAAACGCTGATATTATCCGATGCCACCCTGTAACCTTTGAAGACCGGGCTGCAGCTGAACAGAGTGAGCTTGTATTAAACTACCAGTTTTCAAGAAAGTTTCCTCGATATAACTTTATGACTGATGCAGTCAAGCTTATATACAAAGAGGGCACAGTAGTTGCGAAATCCTCTTGGATGTATGAAGACACCGTAGAAGAGGTAGAAATGCCGACGTGGGGTTACAACCCCGCGACAGGAGAAATCATACAGACAGGCGTTGAGATTGTTGAGCAGATCAAAGTGCTTGTTAACCAACCGCACGCTGAGATATGCCGTCTACAGGACATCTATCTTGACCCTACAGCACTTGGCGATTTGGCTAAAGCACAGTTCGTAATTCACCGTTACGAGAGTGACTTGAGCACGCTCACCAAGTCGAAGAAATACAAAAACCTTGATAAGCTGCTGAAAAATCGTAAAAACGAAGACGAAAACGATTACCAAAAAGAAGACCTGACGGAGTTCGTATTCCAAGACGAAGCCCGTAAAAAGATGGTGGTCTACGAGTACTGGGGAAATTTTGACGTTAACCGTGACGGCATAGCTGAGCCTATTGTGTGTACTTGGGTAGATGACGTTATCCTACAGCTAATCGAGAATCCTCTCCCTGGCCAGCAGATTCCTTTTGATATTGTTAAGCACAACCCAGAGCCGTTCAAGCCTTATGGTGAAGCAGCAGCTGAACTGGTAGGTGACCTGCAGAAGCTGTCGACGGCAGTCAAGCGTGGCTTTATCGACAATATGGCCAACTCAAACAACGGCCAAAAAGGTATCAAAAACGGAGCTCTTGATCCGATTAACGAGAAGCGCTTCCTAAATGGCAAGAATTTCAAGTTTAATGGTGGTGCCGGAGACTTCTTTGAAGGCAGCTATAACCAGATCCCAGGTTCAGCCTTTGACTTCCTATCCATGGTCAATAACGAAACAGAGTCCATGCTCGGCGTTAAGAGCTTCTCTGGTGGCATTAGTGGCCAAAGTCTAGGGTCTACTGCTACATCAGCGCGTGGAGCACTAGATGCAGTCTCAGTTAGACGTATGGACATCATCCGTAACATTGCTGAGAACCTAGTTAAGCCTATCCTCCGCAAATGGTTAGCTTACAACTCCGAATTTCTGCAAGAAGAAGAGATCGTAAGAATTACCAATGACGAGTTCGTCACCATAAAACGTGATGATCTACAGGGTTTCGTAGATATTGAGATGCAGGTCACAACTGCAGAAGACAACAGCAACAAGGCACAGGAATTAGCGTTCTTGCTGCAAACTCTAGGTCAGGGTATGGACCCAGAAATGCAGAAACTTATCATGGGCCAAATAGCCAAGCTAAGTAAAATGCCTGATCTTGCTAAGAAGTTGGAAGAGTTCCAGCCTCAGCCTGATCCTTATGTTGAGCAAATGAAGCAACTTGAGCTTAAGCACAAAGAAGCTGAGATTATGGAACGTATCTCAAGAGCTACTGAAAATGAAGTTGATATTCGTCTTAAGACCGCACAGGCATCGTTGGCTGAAGCAAGAGCCCGTGATCTACAGTCTGGTGCAGATCTTAAAGACTTGGACTTCACAGCTAGGGCTGAAGGCAAAGATTTCCAGCAGGAAATGGCAAGAAAAGACCATGACAGGGCCACTCAGCTACAGAAACAAGAGCAGGGTGATGATACTAAACGTCGACTGAAAATGGCAGATGTGTTGACCAAGAAGTAAATTCTGCTATAACATGCAGATTACCGATTGATTTATAAACAAAAAACAAACCAAAGGACTCACACAAATGAGCAACCAGATCGAAATTGAAACAGCAGAAGACTTGGACCACCACCTAGAAATGGGTGAAGCTCTTGAACGTTTACGGGCTAACCCAGATTTCCAGAAGGTCGTAATGGACGGCTACCTAGGAATGAAAGTTAACGCCTCTGTTAGTTTGTTGGCTGTGCCACAAATTAAAAAGGCCGGCGAGCGTACAGACGTGATGGAAGATTTAATCTCAGCCAGCAACTTGATGTTCTTCTTCAGTATGGTAGATCAGTTCTACGCCGGAGCTAAGAACCCAGTTCTAAGCGATGACGAAGAAGCTGAAATCGCCGCAGCTGGTGGAGCACACTAATTATGGCTAAAGCAGAACTGACGCAGGAAGACGTATTCAATAATGACGTTGATCCTTTAGATGGCATTCGTGCGCTCAGGAAAGACCAGGGCGTTCCAGATGAAGAGTTAATCCCAGCACCGGATAGTGACACTGTGCCAGTTTCTGCTGCTGAAGAGCCTGAAGACACCAGTTTAGATGAGTTTGAAGCGGCTAACACCGGCAAAAATACTGGTGAAGAGGAAGAAGACGATGGTGAAGTCGAAGACGCTACAGACAGCGACGTTAGTGGTACTGACGTTTCTGATGATGATACTGTGGATGATGGTTCAGACGAAGAACCTGTTAGTAAAAGCAAGCGAATTTATAAAGCGAACGGTCAAGAGTTTGAGTTTACTGAAGACGAAATTCTTGATCAGTTTGAAACAGTCTTTGGCAAAGCCATGGACTACACGCAAAAAATGCAAAAGATTGCCCCATACCGAAAAATGATCTCGGCGTTGGAGAAGGAAGGTCTGAATGAGACACAGCTAAACTTAGCTATTGACGCTTTGAAAGGCGACAAAGGTGCACTCACTAAGATGCTTGCTATGAACGATGTAGATCCTTTTGATCTTGGAGATGAGGAAGAAGCCAATTATACTCCAAGGGAGTACGGTGATTCTCCTGATGTCGAAGAGCTACGGGAAGTTGTAAGTGGCATATCTAAGGACGTAGAATACAAAATCACCGTTGATGTAGTTGATAACCAATGGGACTCATCTTCAAGAGATGTGTTGCGTAAAAACCCTGGAATGATCTCGGGACTACACAACGACATCAAAAATGGCGTATATGATAAAGTTGCTCCAGTAGCAATGAAAATGAAAGTGCTCGATGGAAATACCAAGTCCGACATCGAATACTACATGCTTGCAGGTCAGCAGCTTCAAATTGGAAACCAAGCTAAAAATGAGGTTGATAATTTGAACGGGAAGACACAAGCAGCAGTAGGAAATGCGGCCAAGGCATCATCAGAGGCCAATCGAAAGCGCTCTGCCTCCTCGACGGGGTCAAGAGCTGATAGAAAAGGTGTTGTCGACTATTTAGACGACGACGATGATTCGTTCGATGAATGGTACAAAAAAACCATGTCGAACTTATGACAATAAGGAATTACTCTGATGGCTACTAATATTTATGGTACTACCAATCGGGCAACTGGTGACTCTACCCACGGTCAGAACACCGTTATCCACTATTATGACAAAGCCGGCGTAAAAGCTGCTAACTCTGTAGCGGTATACGCTCAGTTTGCTGATCGCCGTTCAATGCCTCTTAAAATGGGCACAACTTACAAAGTATCAAAGTGGCTTCACATCTATGATCGTGAAGTGCTTGACGCTGAGTTTGCTTCAAAAGGTTACTTGACTGGTCGTAACATCGCTGATGTTTCTGCTGGTTTGGCTACTGATGCTGCCCTTTCAGAAGGCGCAGGTGCTGTTAACAAGCGCACCATCAAGAAAGTAACAATCTCCACCGACTTCGCTCGCTACGGTGAGATGATCGATTACACTGATGAAGTGGAAATGTTCTCTGAAGATGCTGTGCAAGTTCATTACCGTGAAGAGCTTGGTTTGCTTGCAAACCGTCGTTCGGAAGACTTGATCCAATTGGATATGTTGACCACTACGACTGCTATGTTCTCTGGTACTGCTACTTCTTTGCTGACTGTCGGTACAGACGCAGGCGGAACTACCGCTCCAGCAATTGCAGGTACTAACGATGACCTGGCCAAGGTTTCTTATGACCTTATCCGTAAAGGTGTTCGTAAGCTTGTTCGTAACCGTGCTGAGAAGTCTACATCTATCGTTGTTGGTTCTACCAAGATCGATACTCGCACAGTAAACAAAGCGTTTTACGCTATCATCGGCCCAGAGATTAAGTTCGATCTTGAGAACTTGACTCGCGGTACTACCTACGAAACTGAGTATGTTTACGTTCCTGCATATAAGTATGCAGACGCAGCAAACTTGGCTGAAGGTGAAGTTGGTGCAATGAACGATGTTCGTTTCATCGAGTCTGAGTCTCAGGTAGCTTACTTAGGTGCTGGTGCTCTGATCCCTCACGCTACTGTTCCTGGTACTGATGGCGATTACGTTGGTAGCTTGTCTTACACATTGCATGATGCGGCAAGTGCTGCTGCGTTGAACACCTTCACTGGTGGTTCTGACTACGCAGACGCTACTGCTCGTTTCGATGTGTTCCCGATCTTGTTCCCAACTAAGGGTTCGTTCGCAACTGTCGGCCTAAAAGGCAACGGTAAGATCAAGTTTAACTCTCAGGCACCGTCTAAGATTGAACTAAGCAACCCGTATGGCACACAGGGCTTCTTCAGCTACAATATGTGGTACGCAGGTCTTATCTTGCGCGAAGAGCGTCTATTGAAAATGCTGGTTTGTGCTTCTTCTTAATAGCACGGTAAGGCAATAAGTGAGCCCCTCTAGGGGGGCTCTTTTTAAACTTAAAAGGATCTACCGATGAGTGATCGCAAAGCGTTAATCGAACAAGCCAATGAATTGGGCCTCGAGTTTCCCGGCAACATTTCAACTAAAAAGTTGGAAGCTATGCTGAGTGAATCCAAGGGACCCGCAGTAAAAGCAGAAGTAGTAGCTGAAGTTGAACCTGCAGCAAGCCCTAAAGGCAAGAAAGAGCCTGAAGATCCACGTCAACGAGTACGAATGTTGGTTGCTGCGGCTAAAAAAGCAGCTACTGCAAAATCTATCGTTACTCTGACCAACAAAGATCCGCGTGAAAACGCAACAGTCACAACAGCCCATTTGAGCGTTGAGAACCAGCATTTTGGCGTTTCCCGTATTGTCCCATTGGACATTCCGGTAGAGCTGGAGCAGTGCTTGATCGATTTAGCTGAAAGCACAATGATGACTTTGCACCGTGATGAAGTCGCCGGCGGCAAGCGAACAGGCAATAAAGTGGCTGTATCTGTTAAGAAATTTGCCGTAAGCTATAGCCGACAGAAACACTAATAGGAATCAGCAATGGCCACTGTAAAAATTTCAAGACTGACAAATGCTCAGAAGAATAAGCCAAACAGCGGAACAGGCATATTTGATGAGTTAATGGAGCAGGTAAACAACCATATCGAGCATCAGTTTGATAAAGGTCGTTTAACAGGCCCTGACTTTGCTCAGGTGTATCTTGGGTCAATACAGTCGACCATTGCAGAGGCCATTAAGTTCTTGCTTCAGGAGCAGGAGTCCGATTTACGGGCTGAGCTCCTTGAAGCACAAGTTCAGACGGAGTTGTTAAACCAAA
>ENA-UPTL01000167-UPTL01000167.1-marine-metagenome-genome-assembly--contig:-NODE-167-length-16677-cov-5.503429_pt1 | contig 16677 bp, 21 predicted proteins | sample MGYA00238170_ERZ767106 | MGnify/ENA primary metagenome ERZ767106 (study PRJEB28938, sample SAMN06267160) | marine metagenome | isolation source: Columbia River Estuary | place: USA:Columbia River Estuary...
AGACGTGTGCTCTTCCGATCTAAAATCTAAAAATCCGCAAGACTCCCCCCTTACTATTTTTCTGGTTTTTCTGGTTTTTATGCTTTTTTACAATTTGGTTTTTACTATTTAGAAAGATATCGTGCGATTAAAAATACTTAAGGTTTCGCAACTGTAATCTTTATTGTATTTGAAATTGGCTTTTTCGCCGTTATTCGTTAAATCAATTTGTAGTTTATTTCCGCTATACAAAGACTGATATAATTCAAACGGATTCTTAAAATTATTTTGCTTACAAGAAAATAGTAAACATTTATTTGGAATGCCTTTCATGCGAATATGATATCCTGTTTCAATTTCGCCGTTTTTATTTATTCCTTGTAGTTCATCGATATACGATTTTTTGCCGAGAAAGATAGAGCGAACCGCAATAATATTATCGCATCCTTTCAAATCAAAATCACTATGAAACTGTCCCATATTTTTGCCGATTAATTCTGTATCGTATTTCGCTTTGAAAAGTTCAGACAGTTTAGGAATGTCTGCGTCTTTCAAATGCATAGAATCCGTATCCTGATAATAAATATCTAAACTGTTGTCTTCGGCCAAACACATTACCTCGTTCATAATGCGCTTAGACATCGATAGAATACAAACGCCAACCTGCGCAATATTAAAATGTTCATCAAGAACTTTAACGGAATTAAGTTTAGTTTTGGATCCGAACTTAACGTAGGAAGTCGCCCAATTGTAATTACGAGATAGATACACATTGAAGTCTTTCTCATCATCAAAGAAACGAGTTTCGGTTTCTATCGGCTTCATAATAGATTTACCATACGATGAGTTCATAATGAGTTTATAAATCATTTCAACAGGGTTCTTTTCTTTCTTCTTCTTTAGTCGTTCTTCAAAAAGAAACTTAATAGTCTCGCAGACTTTCGTATTGAATCCGCTACTAAAATAATATCCACGAACAACAGTAAACGTTATTTGCTGAAATTGAATAAGGTCTTCCAGAGTCGTTTTATCTACACGAATAGTCTTACCTATCATATCGTTTGAGAACATGCGAACGCCCTCTTCGTTCTTAAACGACATCAAAGGAAACGCCCGTTTGATACCGACGCTGTTAATAATTATATCAACGAAATAACCATCTTGCGTCTTCAACCAATCGTACGAAAGGTTCTCTACAATCTTTGGTTTACCTTTTAGGAATCCAGGCATTCGCGCCATCGCAGAGGGATACAGAGATACAGCGTCAAAATCATTAATGCGTTCCTCAATAGCTATCTTCTCGTTGTTGGCGGTCATCGTGCGTCCACCAACTACGCAACCTTGTATAAACAATTGAGGAATACCACCGAGTTTATAAACACCATCATAGCAACCCTTATCTATAAAGTATTGGTGCGCCAAACTCGCAATCGTTAATTTATTATCGATGTTAATGTTTGTACATTCCAACATCCAACGGCGGAAAATATTATAGCCCTGATACAAAATCTTACAATCCAACTCGCAATAGCGAGACGAGTATTCTATAATATCATAATCGTCGTCTTGTTGTAATTTCCATTTCATAATGTTCGTTAGGAAATGCGCCTTATCTGCCTCATCGATGAAATTATCTAAGACGTATTGAATATTGATAAATCGTTTTGTAATGTTTTCCTGCGTATAGAGTTTGTAAGGCATAATTTCTTTTTCGCTTTCCAAATTGAATACTTTAGGGAAAGCACGAAGAGGCATAGAAATAAGATGATAGGAATCTTTGATTTCAATATTGATATACTTATCGCCAGTGCCGAAACGGGCTTTCAACGAAATGAGTCTATTACCACGAGCCAATTCTTCAATATTCCAAAGATACTCTATCAAGAAGCGGTAGTCATACGTCGCATTGTGCGCAATAAGACGAGTGTTCTTTCGCAAAGAACGAAGCATCTTAAGACCGCAATCCTCGCCATAGAAAACGTTGTTCATTTTATCATTGTAAGTGCGAACAAGATAAGGTTTATGCGTACCGTTCGGGTCGGTTTCAAAATCAAAGACGACGTTCTCAAATTTAATTTCTCGTTTCTTTTTATTGTCGCCTTCTTCTTCATCCTCTTCTTTCTCTTCGACTACAGGTTTGAAACACGAGTCGTCAAAAGCAAGACTGACGATTTCTTGTTTCACATTTCTATAGAATTGAGTAGAAGCGATAAGACGGTCTTCCATTGTGATTTCAGTTAGCAATGTGTCTTTATTAATCAACAGAAGTTTAACAACGTCAAACGAATCTATATAGCGGTCTTCGCTACGTTTGTAATACTTATCAAACTTGTAAATCTTGTTAAAGTCTTTTTCTTCTTTCACTTGTTCATAGTTGTTAACGCAATACGAAGTTATTTTTGTTTTCTCAACTAGAAAGTAATGGTCGCACAGTAGACCAATCTCAAAGACTCGTTCGTATTTTTTACCATATATTACATGCGGATGTGCATCATTGTCTTTCTTTAATTTGATTTGGATCTTAGCTACATCGCATACTTCGTTAAGTTTGGTTTGCGGAATGATACGATTCTTAACGATTAGTTTTATACGCTCAATAGAAGCATCTTCCAAACCGCCATTACGAAGCGCAACGATAAGACACGTATCATCATAATCTTGTTTGGAATCCGTTTGAAATATTCCATATCGTTTTAAATCAAAAACCGTATTATGAGTATAAGGGAAGAATGCGCCATTCGCACGCTGATAATTATTAGTTTCGTTAAACTCAGATATGACTATATCGCCTATCAATGCGTAAAACGATGCTACAAACTCTGCGTCGGATTCTTCACCGCCTCCACCTTCTATAAACACATATTGATTCGCAATAGCGTCTAATAATCTTTGTCGTGTCGTCTCCGACAGTACATAATAAGTACGACCAATACGAAGAATCAATTTTCTATTTATACGATTCAATATATCAATAAGATTCGATAAACCTATTTCCCTATTTACTTCTTCCAGTTGAAAACGAGAATCAATATGATTATTCAAATTAGTACGAATAAGCGTTTCATATTGGTTTATCAATACGTTTCGTTGTGCGTCTACCTGTCGTTGCGCACGTACACGTATCGCCTCGACCTCTTGCGTCTTGCGCTTCTGCTCGGCCTTCGCAATCATTGCACGGCTTCGTTTCTCTCGGCGGTTCAAATCAACAACAATACGTTGTAAATCTGCTTTGGTAAAGACAAGTCGCAATAGAGCCTTCGCAGTCAGATATTCATCTAGGCGTGTGCCTGTGTATTTCATCGGGCGAGACATCTCTTTACCATTGGTTAACATTTTATTTTCGGGCTGGTTCAAAGTCCGGGGCATCTCGGTTGTCCTCTATTCCTTCTACGAGGACAGCCTTTAGACCAACGCCGGGGCGGTCAATCGTCCTCCACGATTAGGCATTTTGGCTTTACGGGCGGTAATGTCTTGTTTTCTTGCTTGTATAGAAAGCACGATAAACAATAAGGATAATCTTTAGAATAATTATATTCATCATTACAATGTACGCACTGCGTATAAACAATTTTTCGTATTCCTATAATTCCTTTTAAAGTTTTTATTTCTTCTTTTATTTCATTATAGCGTTTGTTGTATTCCATTGTTTTCTATACCTGTAGAAGAGACAATATTTAGGCCAAGACCGGGACTGTCCGCCGGGGCTTTCTTGGCTTCGCGCCGGGCGAGTGCCTTCTCTCGGATCTTCTTCAGGCGTATTTCTTTCTTAAGTGTTTTCGCCTCTTCCATTATTTCATTATAGCGTCTAACCTTGTCTTCATCTATCGCCGGCAATTCCTTCTTAAGTCTGCGCTCCTTGCGCCTTGCGGATATTGCTTCTTTATTTTCTGCGTAGTATTCCAACCACCGTTTCTTATCCTTTTCCTTCTCGGCTATCTTTACCTTATTGCGCTCATAACAACGTTTCTTTGATTCGGTGTACGTTCCTTTCTTTTCGTCGGACATTGATGGCTTTCTACTTAAGTAATAGAGTTTATATCTTTAGGCGGTATAGGCGCTGTCTTCTCTAACGGCGTTAGTGGTACACGAATCTCGCAGTCTTCGTCTACGATTGCTTTATCCATAGGTATGATTCTCGCTTTCCTTGCGGTTCTACCACCGACTATTTCAACATGTTCTTTCTTCAATTGTGATAACACTTCTCTATAGACGTAAATGAATTGGATACATTTACATCGCTGCATTTGAGATATAGGCATAGAATCCACCTGTCTTTTCAGTCGCCGGGCTTCTCCTCGTAATTGATGAACATTATAGGATTCGTACTCTTTTTGTAATTTATCCATCTACTCTAGAGTGATTTTATTAATCTTTAAGGTGTACCTGTTTGATAGTTCGGAAATGCGAAACTTACTTTTTTCGCATCGGGTGTTGATTCTAAGTCTACCGACATTTCCGTCTTATGACCACAACATATAGAGCGACATCGGGAATGTTTCACAAACTTATAGACTACATAACTTATCATTAGAACTAAAGACCCCATAGACGATACGTTAGAAATAGTTGAGTCCATTTCTATTTAAACGATATTATAATGTTTTCCACTACTTTAATTTCGTTATCAACAATTGGTTTTATTGGTTTTATTGGCTCTATAGTACTTTTAAAGCCTATACGTTCATACAATACGCCATTTTGTATAATGTATTTCGGTATCTCTACGGTTGTCTTCAATGCTTTCTTCTGCTTCGCCAATCGTTTGTTGTAATAATAATCTGGATCATCGAGTCTACCCATCTCTTAATATTAGTATCCTATTTTACTTGCGATATCAGCGTCGGCCGTATAGTAAGTGGTTCCTCTGTCTAGGAAACTGTAAACTCTAGCGTAAGACCATTGTTCTTTCGTTAGCCGGGCGCTTCTAGGATACGCCGACATACTGTAATTCTTTGAAAAGTCTTTCTTAAGGCGTACGCTCTGTGGGTTGTTTTTCCACGCGCCGGTTCCACGATTATAAACTTCCTGTAAGGCTTTTAACGGTACCTTTGCGATAGACGCTAACTCGGCTAGGCTGTGATGCTCTGACGTTGATAGTCCGTGTTTCTTTAAAAAACGTTCTCGGTGAGTCATTTGGGTGCTTCGCTTCTATATTAGTAGCCGGTTAATGTTGTGCCGTCCCAATACAAATACGCACTTCCGCCGTTAAATGTGTTTTTCTGTTCGTGGACAATATCAACTCCCGCTAAAGAACCAGGAGTAGCGGTTAAAGTGTAATCTCCTCCATTTAATCCACTACTGTTATGGACGATAACGAAGAAGCCTGCGTCGTTTGCTCCGAGTGCAGCGGTGCTAAACGGTTGGGGTGAAGTTCCTCCAACTAGAGCAATTGTCCTGCCCCGCATTATGGGCGTTAGAGGAAACGCAGTACTAGAGGTCGTAAGGATTTCAAATCCATACGCACTAGTTCCATACCCTACCTCCTTAGTTGTAGTATTATACATCATTAATGAGTTCTGGTAGGCGTTGGAGTCCTGAACGACCCGCATAGGTGCGATATAGCAAGAGTTCGCAGTTCCCCCAACAAGTGAACCACCGGTGGCGTTTATTACGATCGTGTTGCTTTGACCGGCATCGGCAACTCTTCCAATCACAATAGAGTTCTGTCCCAAAAAAGAATATCCCGCAGAGTTTCCGATGGCGATGCTATCTATGCCAGCACTAACCGCACCTGTGAATGACCCAATCGCAATCGCATTAGCTCCCTGCGAAACTGAGCCAGCACCATTACCCAGCGCAATATTATTCGCACTTGTCCTTAATATGCCGAACGACCCAGAGTTTCCTACAATACTACTAACATTAGCATCTTGAGTTATATTAAGAGAACCGGCAGTTATTAAGTTCGAACCGGCATTTATCGCACCGCTTACAAATTGATTACCAGTGTATGTATCACCTAATATAGTCGTATTACCCCCAGCATACGAAACATTCGTTAACTTCGTCGTATTCGTCGCAACCTGTGTAGTTGTTGCAATGTTTACGGAACCGCCACCGCCTGAAAGGTTTACGTTGTTCCCGCTTTGGCTTAGCACTTGTGCCGACGGAAAAGGCGGGTTCAACGTTGTATAGTTTAAAAGTCCTGTTGTTATTGTGGAAGCCGTTATACTTTGGAGAACATTCAATGTTGTATCCATATCGACGTTTTGGGTAAATGTTGCGCCTCCGTTCACTGTAAGAAGTCCATCTATCGTTGTTGTAAGTAGTCCAGTATTATATGTTATCTGCGATGTGTTTTGTATTGTACTTTGAACCTCGCTTACTTTTGTATCTGTTTGAAGTAGTTCACCTGTAGTACTAACATAAGCCATTGTAAAAGCAGTATCGGACGGTACTACGCTTATATCACGTATAGGCTTGATGTACGCAGACGAAGCCTGAGCGGGGCTTAACTCTACACCTGTTGCATTTAGTACTATCGTATTTGAAAAGGATCCTGCGTTCAACGAGGCTTGGTCTCCTATCGCTATTGAGTTCGCTCCTAAAAAATTTTTACCTGCGCTATTGCCGATAGCAACAGCGTTACTGCTTTGTAAATCTGCTCCGGCATTTAATCCTATCGCAATGGCTCCAGCACCTTGCGTATTTGAACCGGCATTATACCCAATTGCTATCGCTATTCCTTGTTGATCACTGTTACCCGAATTGTAACCTATAGCAATCGAACCGTCTGCCTGGTTGCTAGTTCCTGCGTTTTCTCCTAATGTTATAATTGTCGCATTCGTTCGTAGTGTGCTGAACTGTCCATAATCTCCAACAATACTACTTACTCCTATCGTTGATGCGGAAATGGTGTTCGCAGATATTGATGAAATATTTAGCGTACTGAAACTTCCAACTGGCGCGGAGAGTTGCGCTGATGCGTTTATGGTTCCTACGCCGGCTAATTGTACGTCCCCACCTGTAGAACCAAAGGTCAGTAAGTTTCCGCTATTATAGGTCTGCGAAAGTATTGTTCCATTCGCTTCCATATTGAATTGAATAGTACCAGTGCCTATTGATGTGAGAGTCATTGCCTTGTAGACGCTTGTGCCCTGGTCGGCTTGAACTCGAAACCTAACCTGTTGTGTGTTACTGTTATAACTGGTAATGGTTGTTGTCGCATCTATCTCGCAAGCAACAAGATAATTACCTAAAAAGATACCTTCACTTCCTGCGTCCCTTCTGACGTTCTTTATTTCAATCTGGTTGAGTAGCAACCGTCGTATTCCATTCGTAGGCTCAACATTACAGTCATTGAAGGCGAACTTTTCAATTTCTGTATCGGCTCCTGCTACATTACCAGAACCAATACTTACGTTTCCAGCGGAAACCAAAGTGATATCTCCTATACCTATTGCTTCAATACCACCAGACGCAATAAATAGACCACCGCCCGCAATCGTAACGCCAGCAGGAGCCGTAAGATTCATAAATGATGTTGCATCGGTACAAGTCAAATTAATATCTGGCGCTGTAATATTCATATCATTTCCTGATACTCCAACAAAAGTAATATTAAACTCTTGCGTTCCTGTGGTAGCGTTTGCGGTCATATTGATTCCACCGGCCGACGTAATTTCCATGGGCGTAAGAGGCGACACATTTACAATATTCGTCGTAAGTGCGTATTGTTTATTGGACGCTATCGGCGTTACGATTGAACCGCCTCCCAAACTAAAACCACTCGTAACAGACGCAGGCATTAAGAAAGAACCGACATTGCTTAACGAGTTAGAAGCCATATCGACTATTTGCGTTGCTGGGTAAGCCGACCAATTTGAGGCCGAACCACCGCCACCTGTAGTAATTGTAGAACCATTAAATAATAATTGTGTTCCATCGTCATTTACGGCTAGTGTTCCGTTTCCTGTTGCTGTTATAGACGATATAAGATTTAGACTTCTTGTATTGAGTAAAGCATTATACGACATATCAACGTTTGTATTTGCTGGGTACTGCGACCAATTCGACGCGGATCCTCCTGTGGCTACTACGGCACCGTTCACCAACAAATTAGTTCCTGTAACATCGGTTGTAAGTATTGCCTTTCCGCCTGTGTTGTTAACATTAAATTGTGTACCGCCTACGATACCAGACGATGAAATATTTTTTACATTATTAAGATTGTATTGCGCTACATTCACATCTTGCGAGGCTGGATATTGCGACCAGTTTGTAGTATTACCGGCATTCCCTGCCGTTATTGGTTGACCGTTTATGAATAGTGCAGTTCCTTCTACATTTGCTTCTAATTGAACGGACGGATTTCCTGGTGATACTTGAAAATAAATATTATCCACATTTGATAAGTTTTCATTATTCATTAGTACTGTAGATACAGCGGGATATAAAGCCCAATCCGCAATACTGCTTAAGTTTGCTGTTGTAGCGATAGGTATACCATTCAATAAAAGTTCAGTTCCATTAGCCGTTAAAATCTGGCCATCTACATCTATCGTTCCAACATTTATAGAGGAGTTGTTAATAAGAAGAGCATTCAATGTAGATACATTTATAGTATTTGCGTTTATTGTAGACGGTATACTACCGTTTCCCTGACCATAGAACGAATTACCAGGCGATATGAATGTCGCATTAGGAAGCACCGACATTTATTATGGGAAAAGAAAAAATATAGTGTTATTATAAAAATGTCTATTCTTCCTTGTGCTACATTTATTAGCCCGGGCAATCCCTTCTATGGTGGTGGTAGTGTTGTTCCAATTATTCCAGCAATAACATACCGTACTACAGTCATACTGGGTGGAGGTGAGAATGCTACGGCTCTTGTTTTGGATGCTTCAAATCCTTCGATGTTTCCGCCGAGTACTCAGTATTATTTTAGTATGGTTGGTACATTTGCAGCAGAAGGTACATCTACTTGCGATACGACATTAGGCCAACTTAGCGCAACAGGTGTATTTTCCATACTACCCAATGGTAATCTAGCATTTATTTCAGGTTCCGCTGTGAATACCTCGCCGGTTGCACTTGCTAATCCTGGATCGTTCTATTTGGATAGTCCAGGTAGCACAATAACTATTGTTACTACGTCTGCTTCTGATTTCATCGGTTGTACATTTCAATTCGTCTGGACACAAGTATCGTTTGTATAAAATCTTTTCCCTAATAAATGTCTATTCTGCCGAATGCTACTTTTATCAGCCCGGGCAATGCCTTCTATGGTTCTTCTGCTCCTCCAGCACCCGCTGTTTCTCCTTTCACGCAAGGTATGGTTATGTTATTTGATAAAACGGCGAGTCTCCCTACGGGCTGGTCTCCCTGCGATGGTGGAACGTATAACGGTTATGTAACGCCGACTCTTGCGAATGTATTCGTAGTCGGAACGGGCGCAACATATCCAACGGTAGGATTGGGCGGTGGTGCAGCCTCTGCGACTCTTTCTCTAGATATGATTCCGAACCACACACACCTTGGTATTCCAGCACAGGGGACAGGAGTCGCCGAAGGTTCCGGCGGTGGATACGCAGTTGATGGTACTGGAGACTCTGGATTAATTACAGGATATGCTACGCAATTACCAGTCCCTACACTTCCCCCGTATTATTCAATGCAGTATATATGTTATGTTGGAGTAGCACCATAATAAAAAAAATATCACCTTAATATAAATGTCTATCTTACCGAACGCAACTTATATTTCGCCCGGTAATCCGTTTTATGGTACTGGAGGTGGAAATGGTGGGGCTTTATCCGGTACGTCGTTAACCATTTCGCCCTCAAATCCTAATACGAGCGGTATTATCAATATATCGAATAATGGCGGTAATACGGTATCTCTTACGGTGGATGGTGCTTCTAATAATTTTGTTATTTCGCAACTTGTTCCCCCGGCTGGAGTTCAGAACATTATGTCCGTATCGAATAGCACCGGTGCTGCAACATTTCCAAATGGTCTCTTCGCGCCAAATGTAGCACAGGCGCAAACAACAAACTTACCGCAACTCGCCGGAACCTGGGGCGCTTCACCGTATCCGGCATCCGCTGCAACGGGTGTAGTCGCAGGACAAGATTATACATGCCCGAGAACCGGTATGTATTTAGCTGATTATTCGTCTGGTTATAATGTTGGAACTTCTCCGACGACAGAAGAAACGCTTGTTGGTGTTTCTGATTTTACGAATGCTGGTTTGGCTACATCTTCTCCTTTTTCTCTTGCTTCGGCTGTTAGTTTCAAACCTTGGACTATGGCTTCGACGGGTGCTGATTTTGGAGTTAGGTCGTTAGATTCATTTTATGCCGTTGCTGGAACTGTTTTGACTTTCACACGATGGGTAGACGATATTTCTGGGACACTGAAACTCGGCGATGCGAACGGCGGTGCGTCGGTTGTAATTATACCTCTTTGCTAGACTGATAAGTCTTAAGACCGTTGGTCTAATTATTTTATCTTACACCTTTAGAAATATGGCTACTCTTGATAAAGGTGTAACACTCCGCCCGGCATCGACTTCTCTTTTAACGATCGATTCCGAGGACAGATATGCGAGTTATAACGATGCCCGAGACAATTTACGTAATATAAGCCCTTACAATTTTACTTTAGCAAACGGAAAAGTTTTACTTGCTGGTTTCTTTACTCGTATGGCGATACAACAGGTTGTTTTTCCTTGGACGATTCCTAATATAAATCAGAAAACAAGAGATATACGATTTGTTTATAATAATGGCGCTGGTGAAGTAACAAGACAAGTATTAGTCCCCACTGGTTTTTATACACCGACTCAATTAGCAACAGCGATACAAGGATTGGTAAGAGCGATAGGCGTTGCCGATGCTATCGCAGATTTAGCAACATTCACAATGACGTACGGAGCCGTTAATAATTTACCTGTTTTTGAATATACGGTTACAAGCGCAACTTTAACGGTAGGTTTCGCACCTATGGCCTCCAATTCAACTCTATATCCTTATCCTCCGACTACGAAACAACTTTTCGATTTATTAGGTTTTAATCTTGGTGATTTAGTTTTAGCAGTTCAGAACTCGGGGACGGTTACTTATGCTCAGGCCATTCGTTATATTGATATTGTATCTCCTGATTTGGTACAATGTGCGTCTTTACATGATGGTTCTTCTTTATCAATTTCTAGGGATTCGTTGTGCCGTTTGTATCTTGCGGATATTGATTCTACAAATGTAAAAGGTCTTTTACCATCTAATGCTTTATACGCACCGGCTGGTACTTTGCCCGGCACCATAAATTATTTGCCTCCTATTGCGAAACAGATAGCATGGCGAGCAAACCAGAATATCGGTTCGTCTGTGCGATTTCAAGTTTATGATGATAACGGGGATCTTCTTGATATTGCGGTAAACCTTGGCGGACTTCCTTTATCGTCAGTATTAACGGACGGTTCAAACTGGTCTATGTCGCTTCTCGTTACTGAAAACTAAATTAAGGGAACCTACGGTTCCCCTTTAACCCCTCCCTTTTAACTTTATGATACAATGTATTATATGGTTAATATTGAAAGAAGAGATTTGAAAAGGGAGGGGTTAAAGGGGAACCGTAGGTTCCCTTAACCAATAAGAACATTCGCCGAGCCACGAGAGTATGCAATCGCCGAGTTAAGCGTTGGGATAACGTGGAGAGTATAGTTCTTCGTCGTATCGGGCGACGTAATGAAGAGCGTAATCGCACCATTCGTAACCGGCTTACCCGCCACCAACATCGTCGCCTCAAAGTCGGCGTTCGTGGGCTGAGAGAAGGGGAGAACCGCCCAGGTAGAGGCAACCGACGACGTTGTAAGCGTACTACCCGCAAACGAAATACTGTTCGCAGGAACCGACGAAGGAGCCGACGAGTCAAGGAGATTCCAGACAGCCGATGTACCGTCGTTGTACTGGGCATAGTTCACACCCGCATATTGAAGAGTGACCTCCTTCGGCGCGGAGAAAACGGCTGCATTTTGGGGAGCATCATCATCCGTAAGGTATACCTGTACAGAACGAACCTGCCCGCTCATAATACCCGCAATTGTAACGGCTCCTTTATTCGCAAACGATGTACCGGATGGTATCTTCGCTGTAAGTTCCTGCTGGTCGTGGCCACGCAGAGGCGCAACGTATGTATGGTCGCTCATATCCTGTTCCACTGCGAGGCTCTGGCCTTTGTTGTACATATTCAACTGCTGAACTTGCGCATAACCGAGCGATAACGACGAAGGAGGCACCGAACCACCGCCCGTAGCGTAGAAGATGCTCGAAGGACTCTTAAGCGTTACACGAATCTGAATCTGTTGGCCGAGAAGGTCGGAGGCAATGACCGGCTCAAAACCATCCACCGAAGCCGACTTCCAGAACGAAAGAGGGACATAGGCGTATTGGTCTTTGGCGTAGTCTGCGACTAAACTAACCTGGTTTCCACCGAGCGTAAGAATCGCCGTCTTCTGTGTCTGCGTCTTAACCTGGCGAAGATTGCGGGCGAGCAGTTGCGAACCGCTCATATAGTACTCCGAAGAACCACCGATACGCCACGAGACATTATCGATAAGATTGTATCCCCAGCCCTGAGGAAGAGCCCACGAACCGTTCGTTGTGTTGGGTGCTACCGGCGTAGCAATCGGAGTTAAACTATTTGCGTTGAACTGCATAACTAGCAGAACGTCACGAATACCGGCTCCGGGCGGGATGGTAATAACCTGTTGTCCGCCTCCTGGCGCTTGGAAGCCGACCGTGAAACGAGTATCATACTCGACGCTAATGTTCTGCTTCAGCGAGTTCTTAGGGTCGGAGTAGTAAAGATCCACGACCCCACCTTTGACTTCATCAAGTGCACGAGAAGCGTTGGCCATGTTTTATACTAGGGGGAAACAAAATGTTTTACCATAATAGAAAATGTCGGCTATCGAACGCTACCCTGCTTTGCTTTCGCCCTTCCCAGTTGTTAGCGATTTAATCCCTCATGTCGGGATGTACAAAACAGTCTTTCCGGAACTTACTAAAAATCCGGCGCAGATGAAACACGCCACGCTTTACCCGAATGTTTCTAAGAATGCCGGCGCGAAGCCAAAGACAAAGTCGGCGTTCGGGATGGTTCGCCCGACTTATTATGTTGCGATGGGAACTATCCCGACCCACATCTAATCGAAGGGGATACTCCCCTTTCAAACCCCTTTTTAATCGTCCTTAAACGATTCTAACAATGTTTCAAAATAAGCATGAACATCTTTCTTCGTTGCTTTCTTATTTTTAAGAATCGCATTTAATGGACTTGGTTCTTTATCGTCTTTCTTTTCAGCCTTAACCATTTTGGTTTTAATCATAGATTTACTGTGATTCTTTGGCTCTACTTTGAGTTCCGGAGGCGTTAAAAAGTCGGACGATAGAAAACGACGTGTTGAATCACCGCCATTAAAAAAAGACATCTCTTATTAAGGGATGTCTTTATCTGTAAAGAAGTTTAGCATAGAACTACCAAAGAACGGCGGAACCAGTTGGGCACTTTTGGGTTCGAGCAGAAGTGGAAAAACGACACTGTTAAAGCACTTATATAAACATTATTTTGATGATATGATTACTGTTATGTGTTCTATGAATCCCCACGCTGATATATATAAGGATTTGTCTAAGAAGGTTCTTGTTTCCAACGTATACAATCCACAGATGATAGAAGATATGCATAAGATTAATTCGGCACACGATAACAAGTTTCCGTTCTTATTTATATCAGACGATTATGTCGATAATAAAATAAAGAATGATAGGACAATTACAAAATGTTTAACCATATACAGAAATGCCGGCATACATTCTATTTTTTCTTTTCAAGGCAATACGTTAATGTCTTCTGTAGGACGAAACAGTACTAATTATGTTTGTATCTTCAAACAGCAAACGCCGAAGGCGTGGAAGAATATTATTGAGGAGTTTTTATCTATGCATTTGCCTCTTGGGATGACTATGCCCGAAATGATTAAGTTTTGTATGGAAGCCACCGAAGCGCACCAGTTCTTTATGATAGATAATATTCTTGGAGAATGTTATTTAACAAAACTTTCAAAGGCTCAAATTGCTTAATCTTTTTTGATCATCTTCATCATCATCCGATGTTCCTTCTTATTCTCTGCCTGTTTCATACGCATATCTGCTTTTAAAACGGCCAGTTTGTGGTTCATATCCTTAATACACTCCTTTTTCGCGTCGGCTAAAGACTTCTTAATGTGCGCCGGGCTACATTCGTTCTTCTCCATCAGTTCGTGGAGAGACATATGCTTATGCTCTTCGTGGTGCTTATGTTCCTTTGCCTCGTGTTTCGCTTCAGGGTGCTTTGGCTCTTTCGCCTCTACATGCTTAACCTTCTTAACCATCTTTTTCGTACCCATCGGCATTACCCTCTTTTCTTCTACAACCATTTCGTTCTTCTCTGTCGGTGGCTCTTCCGCCATTTTCTTAACCCGGGCATTCTTCTTAACCGGCGCGACATCTACCTTCGATGGGGCGTAATTACCAAGAAGATCCATTTATATTATGTATTTCTATTTAAAATCTAGCATTGTTTCTCTTTCGATTAACGTTGCTTTTTTATATTTAACATTTACTTTTTCACCTTTCAAAAGCCGGGATACTTCTATTAAGCGAATATCCATCTTTTTAATTAAATAATTAAGTGACCTAAGTTTACTTAAAATATTTTGTATTTGTTCCGATTCCATTTTTAATATATAATGCTATATTAAATGAAGGACTACACAGAAGCGCTGGTTATTAAAATTAATGAAAGTAGCGATAAGAAAAATTGGATTCTTCACGTGCAGTGTCCATTTTGTAATAAGGTACACAAGCACGGCGAGACGTTGATATTAAATAGGCGATATTTTGGGACTCGGTTGTCTCATTGTTTAGGACTCGGAATGAGAGAGTACTTATTGGTTCGTGCTTGTAAAATACCGGAATATTAAAATAACAGTATTTCGAGCAAAACTCAAATCGTATATTTCTTTCAAGCGCCGACAAAATCCTAACCATTCTATATAGATGCCTTATACTATTCTTAAAGTAGTCGGTGGCTATAAAGTTGTTGGCCGAGATGGAAAAGCGCACTCTAAAGAACCTATGTCTTACGAAATGGCGAAGAAACAGTTAACCGCTATGAATATATCGTATGCAAGAGAGAAAGGGCATTTTATACCGAAATTAATCCCCCGGCACTATTAGGAACAGTCGGATGGGTTGGAAACTTATGAGTGTAGAAAAGTCGCCAATAGCTACAAAGAAATGGAGAGCAAACTTTTTCGATAAGGAAAATGATAAACGCAAACATACAGATTTTGGATCTGCTGGTATGGATGATTTTACTATTACAAACGATGTAAGAAGACGTGAATTGTATAGACAAAGACATAGTAAAGATTTAAAAACAGTCGACCCAACTCGCCCAGGATACCTTTCGATGTACCTGTTATGGAATAAAAAAACATTACATGCCTCTATAAGCGATTATAAAAAAATATTCAATATGTAAATCGTTTAACCGCCTTCCAAAAAAAGTTTATATCTTTCTCAATTCCTATAGCCTTAAAACCTAATTTTTTGGCTACAGCAATAGAATTAAAACTTCCTGCGGTTGGATCTAAAACCGTACCGCCTTCAGGGCAATACCGAGAAATAAGCCATTCATAAAGTTCTTCTGGTTTTGCGGTAGGATGTCCACCTTTACATTTCTTATTTGGAATTGTAATTACGGTTGTAGGGCATCTTTCACCTGCTTTAGTTGTACCAAGATTAGGCATTCCTGCTATCGGTAAAAAATTAGCGGTGCTTGTTCCGCCTCCACCTGCTGGGAAATCGCCAATATAATTTATACGCTTATAGTTTGCGCCTTTCTTTGAAAATACATATATCATTTCGTGCGAAGTCATCGGCCGAATATTAGCACATAAAAAGCCTACAGCGTTTGTTTTGCTCCATACTAAATCGTATCGGAACCACGACGGGTTTGAATTAATTAATTCAACTCCAAACTTTGTATTACAGAACATAAGAACCGGGGTATGTTCATTTTTCGATAAGCGTTTGATTTGTTCCCAAAACTTTTCTAAATCTATTTTTACATCCCAATCACATCCAGAAATAACTCCGCCAGTACTGTAAACCGCTGTATTTTTTGTTGCTTTTCCGTTTTCATATCTTACTAATGTACGACCGCCAAAACAGCCTTTCGACATTGCAGTTTCTCCAATATTCTTTTTTTTGCCTGTTGCTGTGAGACAACCATAAGGCAAATCACATATAAAACAATCTATAGATTTATCTTTTAATGTCTTCATAATTTCCAAACAATCTCCTTTTAAAATCGTGGCCATATTTCTAATTTCTAAACATATATTAAATGATAGCATTACACGACGTGATTGTACATAAACCTATACGATTTTCTGACGCTAAACAAATAGCAAAAGATATTATTAAGAAGGAAAAATATTTTCGTGAAACTCCCGAATCGTATAGATTTCGTAATATACCGAAAACAAAGTTTAAACCTGAAAGTTTTAGGACGAAAATAATAAATAAAAAAGTTTCTTTGATTTTCGGTGAATTGAAATAGTAAAAACGGAATCTGTAAAAAGCATAAAAAACGCAGAAAAGCAGATTTTGAGTAAGGGGGGAGTCTTGCGGATTTTTAGATTT
>ENA-UPTL01000171-UPTL01000171.1-marine-metagenome-genome-assembly--contig:-NODE-171-length-16492-cov-5.558314_pt1 | contig 16492 bp, 25 predicted proteins | sample MGYA00238170_ERZ767106 | MGnify/ENA primary metagenome ERZ767106 (study PRJEB28938, sample SAMN06267160) | marine metagenome | isolation source: Columbia River Estuary | place: USA:Columbia River Estuary...
TACCTAAACCAGAATATTCCTTCCACGGTTTTTGCAATAAATCACGCGCTCTGTCAAGCATTGTTTGCGAACGTTTCCATGATGCAAGCCAATACTCATAAGCTCCAAGCTCAATCCAGCCATTGGAAGACTCACACCAGACAGTAAATTTATAACCATTGCCAAACTTAAATAATGTAGACACTTCGGAACGGGCTTTTTTAATTGCTGTTGTTTTATTGATTTTCATTTGATTTGATTTTTGATTTTGAATACCCAAGTTCTCTAGCCAACTTCAAGTTGCGCTCGATCCATGGGTGACACCCTTCTGTCTGGTTTGACTCAGGATGCTGTGTGTTTAAGTATGTTGACCCAGCCATGCAGACTTGGAGAAAGTTTGAATGATCATAAAGAAGTTTTCCACTTCTTCCTGCAATATGGTGAATACTTAGGTTTTCTAAATTGCCACAAATTTCACAGTTTACTACATTGTAAGACTTCTTTGCTAATTTATATTTAGCCAGCCTGTCTTTCATTTTATTGCTAACTTGCTTAATTGCTTTTCTTGGCTTGACTACAATGGTTGAAGTCTTTGTGAATTTTAACCAGTAAGTTACAACGCTTTGTAACAGCCCAAGTTGCTTTGCTAGGTCACGAGGGCGCATTTCAGCATTGTTCCTAATAAATTTAATTTCATCTTTCGTTGCTTGTTTGCGTGGCTTCATTTATTTATTAAAAATCTTACCATCTACCAACAATCCTTCTTTCGTGAGAAGATCAATAGCTTTTTGGATTTCTGTTTGGGACGATTATCAACGATTGTTCCATCAGAGTCCTCGTAGTAAATCTGTTTACCCTCGGAATCTTTAATTTCAAATGGGAATTCTTTGATCTTTAATTGTTTGGCGATTGTCATGTTATTATTTATTAATTGCATTTATATTGCGACCTACAATTTTTACAAATGCAGCATTGTCAATATATCCCGTCCCATCATGGAATCGTTCAAGTTGATACGGATTGTATCGCACTGTTGTCATTTCATCATCAGGAACTTGTTCGACAAGATTGCCAATAATAAACGCATGAACATTCTTGCGCTTCTCACTTAGAACTCGTTGCCTACCTTTCTCGTATACTTTAAACTTCACGTCTGCCAACATTATTTCATCTGCGTGTCTAGTGACTTTCCACTGACCATTTACTTTTTCTTGGATGGATAGTTTTTTACGATGAAGATTAAAGTAAACACGAACTTGTTTGCATGTTGTTGACATAAGAATTAAGTCCAAGGCTTTTCACTTTGGGAATACATTGGACGAACAGGGCCTGGACTTGAAAGAAAACGCTTTGTAGCTTTATCAAACCAAGTGTTTGTCATTGGAATCTCACCAGTGGCACGTTGCTTGCGACAGATTAGTTTACCGCAAGGAGTAGACTCCCAGAACTCTTGCATTGCATCGTCTGGATAATCATTGGCTTTCATCTCTGCAAGGCGCTCATGCTTTGAAACATCGCGCCATACCGTAATAATGTTGTCTGGCATATTGCCCCATTCACTAGCACCTTGAATTTCTGCAATAGCTGGTGGGCTACTGACCCCTTCTCCACTCTTACGTGGATGAGCAACAACGTGGACATGCACAGGATAATTAGATGCAAAGACGCGAATATTATCAATGGCTTGTGCTTGTGCTGTATTATCACCACGATCGACATCCATTGTCATGACGTTATCAATAACAAAATTAGTTACTCCATACCGTTTGTGGGCATGAATAAACATGTTGATGAGTTTTAGAGGGTTTGCTTTTTCTCTGCTTTTGTAAATAAAGCAATGCTCACTAAGGTATTTGAATGCTTTATCAAAATCATCATTAGCAACAATCTCTGAACTACCAGTCATATTCATCAATATGGAACCAAACGTTCGCTCTGGAGGCTGTTCAAAAGAAGCAACAACACTCATCACCCCACGCGCAGCTAAGTTAGCAACTTGATTTTGCACGGCTTGAGACTTGCCTTGCGAAGTGTATCCAAACCATAAAGTAATCTCATGCTTACGGAATGTAAGGTCAAAGCCCGGCAGGAAGAATGGATCGCCATCAAAAAGATAGTCGCCACGAATGAAGTCAATAACTCCACTCTTCATCTCCTTGGCATCTACAATCTCGTCAAGCTGACCTTTGGCAGTAGAGTCAATAAGATTTATAATCTCCCCGCCACGACCAGCTTTGAGCATGTCATTAGCGTCCTTGAGTGGGAGGTTTACAATGATGCATTTGTCAATGCCAAGCCTTGCTGCAACATCTGCCGAGCATTTCTTGCCAGCAGCATCACTGTCCATAATAAGAACAATGGTATCAAAGTAAGAAAGATATTCATAATCCTCCTTAATCCAGTTCATGTTTGACACGCCAGAAGGAATTGAAACAGCAGGAAGTCCAAGTTCATATAGAGCCAAAGCGTCCCATTGACCTTCTACAATAATCAACCGATCACTATTAGAAGAAGGATCACAAACATCTTTACCAAACAAATTGTGAACAGGGTTTGCGCTGCTCCACATTGTTTTGTCATTATTGGGCATCCAGTGTTTAGTCAGGCTAAGCCGTGATTCGCAGTCATAGTGGGGGAAAATAAACTCTCCACGACTTCCTGATCCCACACTGTAAGTCTCTAATGTCTTTTTATTAATCTTACGAGTAGCAGCATATTTAATGCAATCTTCATTGAGAGGTTGGATTAACTCTGCTAGCTCTTTGTAATTTGATGACTTGTTTGCCCCTGAAAAGTTTTGAATAGGAGCTACATTGAGAAAATTACCAAGCCATGCAATACTAGCGGGGATAGAAATCCCTTTAACTAGATGCACAAGCTTCCATGCGCTGCCCTTAATTGAGGGATTTGCATGGTCATAGAATTGCCCAATGTTATACGTCTTAGTTGAAATGCTAAGGCTGTCGCCGGGATTGCCATCAATGTTGCCAATGCGGTAACACCCAGTTTGTTTCTTAGCTGCGGGAAACAAGGTTAGAACGAACTCGTCAATGCGATATTCTAGCTTTGTTTTAATTTCTTGTAAGTCGTATATTGTCTTTGTTTCAGTCATCATTAAATTGCTTTTGATTTATTTCTTCTATTGCTTTTGTTACAGGATCAAACCCAATGGTTGCTGCCATTGAGCCAATCAAAGAAGTAACAAAATTCAATCCTATTGCATTAGCCATAGGAACTAACATCATTACTTGATTCATATTCTTCTCCATGATTTCAATGCTTTGCGCATCAGGAAGTTTTTTGAATTCATCTACGTATTCAGAATTTTCTTCTGATTCACGCTTAAATGCTTCTGTTATTTCTTTTTGAAGAAATGTCGTTAAATCTCCAATCTCGATAATAATGTTTCTTAATCCTTCGTGCGGATCTTGTGCTCCTTCCCGTTGATCTTGATCACATTGGTTTTCAGATTGATCACAATTTCCGCTGTCGGTTCCGTCATGCTTTTGGTTCTCTTCCATAAATTATTTTCGTCGCAAGTCACATAGTCAATTGAAGCATCTTTACATGCTGCAATTAAATCAATTGCTTGGTCTTTAGATGATAGGTCAACAATTACTGAGTTGCCTATTTTTTTGCAAATACTTGCAAGACTTCTTACATTTTTAGCTGACAATCCAATCTCTTCAGCTTTTTTAAGGATAAGATCTTTGTCTTCTTTCTCAATTTTAGAGTAAAATGCTTCTTTGTGGTGGCTAAATGATAGATTGAACTTTCGTCCATTGTATTCCTTGAACACGCTTACTGCTGTCACGATAGTATTGTAGGCTTTGTCAGATACTTCAATTACCTGACTTACATCAAATTGATTGCCAAAATAGTTTTCTAGTTCTGACGTGATACTGCCAAGCAGCCAAGTTGAATAGTCGTCAATTTTATCGGTTACTTCACGCGCTACAAATATCCGATCAATTACTTTATAGGCTTGCTCTAAAGTAGGAGGATTATCTGATCTCATTACAGCTTGCCCACCATCTCTGATGATGAAATGCTCTGAAATCGGATCTGTTACAATCTGCATTAAAGCAGCAACATCTTGTCGCTTGTCGTCAATTTGATCAGGATGGCTCAGGACGGCAGTTACGTCAACTTTGGATACAACATGCACCTCAGTTAGTTGCGTCTCTTCTAGGCACTGTTCTGGCTCTCTGGTGAGCAACGAGATGAAATCTTCTACTCGCTTTTTAATTACTCCGCTATAAGCGTTCCCTGTAAGCTCTTTCCCATTTCGATATTGAGCTAAAAGTTCTGCAATAACGTCGTATGGAATTGAATATTCTTCACTTACCGCTCCGATGTCATCATTTTCTAATGGAATTCCGTCAAGATATACTGTGTCTGTCATTTTTATTCTTCTTCACTTGTTGTTTCTAACCCCAATCCATTGATTCCAGCTTGTCTAAGCAGTAAATCATATGCATTTGGTGGGTCAGGTTGGTTGAATTTGAAATTTGCTGCAAGTTTTAATTTGTAAAGAATGTGTTTTTCGTGAAAATTAACAACATCCCATTGACCAGTTTCTTTTATGAATTTTATTTCAAGAAACATTTTAGCTAGTTGTTGCCAATTTTCAATTATTGATACCTTCATCGTATTGATCTTGCATTTTTTGTAGGACTTTTCTTGCTATCCCAGCCATTTCAAAAATAACTGAAGCATCATCATTAATCAATAAGGAACTTCTCACCCCCCAAGGATCAGAAATTTCACGCAATGCATCAACCATTTCTGGCAAATTCATTGCTGCAACAGTATCTGCTTCCTTAACTACAATGTAATTTAACTGATCTACTCCCCATGGTGAAGGAGTGATGTCTTGTAAAATTGATTTGCTCATTGTTTTGTTTCAATAAAAGTTGTAATTTGCTTTCCGTAACTTGGTGATAAAGGGTTTTTTGTTATTTTTAAAACCTCATTAATATCTTGAGACATGTAAGTTAAGCTGTCTCCATTGTAGATTGTATAAAGTTTTCTTTTTATTGGAGCTTTTCTGTAATGGTATCGCTCCCAATTCCACAATGGGCTTAAATCTAATTCAAAATCATCTTCATCACCATAGGCGCATGGCTTTGACACTACTTCGCCGCCATTAAGGAAGTGAAGCATTACCTCGAACATGTATTGTGTATCAACTCTTGCAAATTCTTCACTCATATATTTAGTTGGCTAAAGATACTGCCGACTCAAGGAGTTTTGTTCCGCGTTTTACATTGTTTTCCCAATCTTGCTCAAAGCGTTGAGCAGCAATGGTTTTTGTCAATGCAGATGCGCCCCAGTTACTAGTGTAGTTCTGTGACCCAGCTTCTTTACGATTTGATGACTCGTGCGTCTCAAACTCTGTAAGTGCTTGGAAGGCATCAAGGCGTGTGCGACCTTCATTGCCGCGACCAGAATCAAACAACTCACCAATGCGAGCAGCTTTTTGAACAAGGGCATTTGTTCCTTTGTCCATGTTGCGACCGTGAATACCAGCAGCCCAAGCTTTTGCTTCGTCTCGTGAGCATTGCACATCATGTGCGCGCTGCAACATAGACTTGAACATATTTGAAGTGCCAGCAAAGCCATCAATTGCATCAATAAGGCGAGAAACATTTACCTCAAGCATTTGAGTGTGCTTAGCTTTGCCAAGTTCTACACCAGAAGCCATGGATGCCATGAATGTATTATTGCAAACTGTGCAGAAATTAAGGTATTTAGCCGTAAGTGCTGTAGTTTTGTCAAAAGAATCCAATACTGTAATGAAATCATCAAATTGGCGACCAGCAACTTCAAAACCTTCAGTAACCTTAAGCGAAGCAAATATCTTGCGACGATTATCAACTGTGCCAGCAGATACAATTTGATAAGGAGTTTGTCCCATTCCCTTCTTGATCACATCCCAAAACATATTGATTGATGATGGTTGATAGCTTGTGCCGTATGGATCACCAATTGGGAGCCAATCGTCATTAGCCAATAGAATCTTGAATTCTGGATCTTCGATATAAATATCTTTGGTAACGCCAAAGTAATCTTGTTCCTGTCTTTTGTAGTAGATAGGAGACTCAACAACCTCAAAGGGCATGGAGTTCTCTTGATTAACTTCTGAAACAATAGTTGTCAGGTTATGCCATGCTTGCTCTAGCCCTGCTTGGATGTCGCGTTCTTGAATTAGGTGTGCCATAATTTTGGTTGTATTTTTTGTTGTTTGTTTTAATGTTTGGCTATGGAGCCATCTGGTTTATCAATTAATCCACCTGTAAAGGTGGAATGGAAAGGGAATATTATCTATGTTAGTGGTGCTAGAGCAGCATTGATGGAAAATAAAATTCAATTTGAAGATCGTGATGAATTTCTAAAAGCTATTTATGATGTAAATCCATCATTGGTTACAGACCCTAATGCTAAATCTCAATACAAAATTCATTTGGGAGACTTCCTCCAATACCTAAAGGCACTAAAGGCGCGCTGGTCTGATGGTATACCTTTGGTCACTGAAGACGAAGCTACACGTAGATCAAAAATTTGCATGTTATGTCCAGAGAAGTCAAAAGCTAATGGATGCTATGGGTGTAGCGGAATATCCAAGCTACTTATGCATATCCCAAAGACATTAATGGAAAACACAGATGGTTGCGGGGTTTGCAAATGTTACTTAAATAATAAGATCTGGATGAGTAATGAAGTTCTAGAGGTTGATACTAGAGATCTCCAGTATCCTTCAAACTGTTGGATACACGAAGCTTCTCTTCAGCAGTTACCTGTGAATGACAAGTAATGCACAATGCTCTAAAGCCTGACGCTTCGCAAAACAATCGTTGAGCAAAGCTAGGCAAGTCCTCAAATTCCCTCAAGCTGCCAGCTGGTATTATGTGATCAATTTGAATTTCTTTGCCCGGATATATGCTTTTACACAAAGCACATTTGTAATGCTTTGATACTCTTTTTGTTTTCTCATTCATCCGTGTGTCAAAGTATGCTGCTTTTAAGCAATCAAACTTTGGTTGCCAACGTGTGCTGGCACTACGTAATGCACTTCTTATGAACCCAAAGAAACGAGATTTTGTCCATTCGCCACTATTATATGGACGATCAACATCTAGTTTTCTTTTTACTGGTCTTGCTTTTTTCTTAGCCATATTCTTTCTCATGGCAAATCTCGCATATTAAACGCAAATCTACAATCTTTTGTATGAAATCTTTTTTTACTCCTTTTGCAGGAAAGTTTACAAATGACTTTTTTGTAATTGAAAAGTAGCGTTCAACATCATCATTGATCTCTTGAGCAGTCACTTTGCTTTTGCAATCTTGACACTCCACAATGACATTTTTTAGTTCTATTAATTCATCCATATTAAGCTAACGATTTAGAGCTGTCATCTTTTTCTATTGTTTTCTTGAACATCGTATTAGATGCTTCATGATATACCACAATTCCTTCTGGCTTTTTGAATCCTGGAGCAGCTTGACTGCCGTAACCTTTTAAGTAGCTAATGCAGTAATTAATAGCTTTTTCATCAAATTCTCCGTCATGCAATACTGGAACTAAGTCACAACACTCAGGCAAAATGTCTTGTAACTTATAAATTTTTGGATTGTTTTTGCTGATTAATTTAGGTTCTTTGTTGTGTCTACACCAACGAATTGTATTAAATAGACTAAAACGTCTTTCTTCGAGTCCGTAGTTGCATTGAATTCCTCTGCCCCACCACTCGCCAAAGTGTTGTCCTGCGCCAAGTTTACGTAGTTCTATTCTGTTTTCTTGCGCCCATTTAGCAAATCCATAATTATCATCATCTGGAGAAATCCATTTGTTTCTACTCCCAGCATACATAAAAAACATGTCATCATCTTCTAGCCATGCATCAATGCAACCATCCGAATCAACCGGTTCACGAGCTTTAATAATACAGATTTGGGCATTAGTCCCGTCAATTTTTTCTGTGACTACTATTCTACGCGAGAGTCTTGCCATCTTTGGAAATCCTTTAAATTCAATCATAAAAAATAAAAATAACAGACTATTTCCGGTCTGTTAGCGGGGTTATTGTTCCATGTTTTACAAAATTATTCCATGGAGTTATTACAAGTTTCCTTCAATCGTTCACGTCTACAACTTCTTCAGGAACTGCTTCCTTAAGTTGTTGCTCACCGAAACCCCACATTGCTGCGTATTCAGGCGCACGAGACACGATTTTCTCTATTGTTACTTTGTCGATCTCCATAACTCGGAGAGCTTCTTGCAATTCAAATGTGAATAGCGCCATCTGCCTAGCAAGCTCGTGTAGGGGCAGCTTGTTAGCTGACGGAGCATGTGTTGGTTTGCTGGTAGAAGTAGTTACAGTCGGGACAGTAACGCTTGCACCAGAGATTGTGCATGATTCACTAGAAATGCTTACAGCGCCATTGTATTCATTCTTTTTGAGAGTTCCTACAAATGTAACTGTATCACCTTGGTTTAGATTGCATTCGCATGCAGCACCCCATAAGGACATTTTGGATTTACCAGAATTATCTGAGATGCTGATGTTGCGATAGTTTTTCCCATTGGAGCTTTGCTTTGTCTCATAAACTGCATCGATCTTGACAGGACCAAGTGACATTGCTGTTCCTCTTGAGGGTAGATTTAATACTTGATGAATTGTGCTTGCCATATTTATTTTTTAATTGATTACAGTTTTTAACTTAACAAATTAAAATCCTTCGTCAACTGCTGACTCCAACTCTTTTGACGTTTTAATTCCGTCACGAACGTAAATTACTTTCCCATTGCCAATATAGGTTTTGGGTTTTTTAGCTTTACGCTCATCTTCGCTTTGGCTGATTGTAGCCGATACGTTTTGTTTGAATTTATCATTCTTGTCATCTATGAAAAGAGTCAAGGGAATGTAAGTTGCGTTTTTCCCGACGATAAACGTAGCTGGGTCTAGTTTATCAAGGTCTTCTTTCTTCAAGCTGATGCTTATAATTGCTGACATAATTTTATTTAATTAATCTAGTTTTGTTGTTTTGGTATGCGGCTTGAACTACTGGGTTCGCGCCGTGAATTGTTGTGTTTGCTTTGGCAAGTTTTGCGTCAAGCTCGGCAAGTGTAGTTTGTGCATTGAAAGATGCAATAATTTTATTGACCAATTCTGAATTTATTTCTGAAGCATTATCTCTTTTTCCGTGGTCATTGGTAGCGTCAGCATCTTTTGTGTCGTCAATGCAGAACAAGCCATTAAGGGCATACTTGCGTGAGTAAGATGAACAAGCTCCTGTAACTTGGGCGGAGTCCTGACCTTTTTTATCTTCAGCTTCACGCGCAAAAGCACTTACTTCTAATGTTTCTCCTGTATCAACGCTCACTAAACGTGCTGTTGATTTAACGTAAATTCTATCTCCAACCATTTGGATGTCGTCACTTATAGTTAAAGCAAGATTGTTTTTAGCAAGAAGAGGTTTAACTGCTTCTAAAATGCCTTCCGCATTGCGATAATTGTATTTAGCAAAAGCGTTAAATTGATCTTTTGGGCATTTTAAGTCACGTTGGACTTTACATAGTTTATGAGCGATGTCTTTCATTTTTTTTATTTTTGTGTTGGTTGAGTAAGAGCTTTTTCTATTGTCCATCCTCTGCTGATTCTTGTGCGGATGGTTTGCCTTTTAATGCCAGTGGCTTTTTGCCAATCTAGTAAATGCTTTGTCTGATTATTGTGTGTTAAATAGATGGTGTTTTCTTTATTGTTAGCATTCATTTGAGGAGTTACAAATCGGCAGTTTTCAGGTGAGTATCCTTTGTGATTTTTGATTCTATCAAGTTGAAGACCTCGTTCGTATCCATTGTTTTCAGCCCATTCAATAAATGCTGCGGCTGAAACCCATTCTTCACATACGGATATTTTCTTTTCTTTGTATGATTTTGTTTTGGGATAGTTACCTTTGCATCTTCGATGCATTTCTTTCCAGACTTCGTGAATTTTACTTCCTGTTTTTCCGTGCTTAGTGTAACTTCTTTTCATGAATGGGTGAATAATTACTCACGCTTTTGAAGTTGTCAATTGTTTTTTTATTAAATTTCTGATTTGAATTGAGGACAACAATGCGCAAATCCACAAAAAGAATTACAGTAGGTCTTCTCACCTGCTCGCTTCTCAATGATTTCTCCAGGTTTAATGTTTTCATCAGCTTCTGCTTTAGTGTCATAGACCCTTCTTGCTCGTTGTGCATCTGGTTTCTTGACTGCAAAAGTGTCTGGCTTTGCCCATTGCTCATCTAAGGTGCATTTCCTTGAATTCCCAAGCGAAGCTCTATGATGCTCCATAACACTGCTATAAATTAGCTTATCAGCATATTCTTCGTCATAAGGATGAATGAATGTTCTGATTGGTGTCTTTGGATACGATGGATCAACCTTGCTTAGCATGTATTTCCAGTCTCGCTGGAAGTAAGTTACTCCTACATACTCGCATTTGATTCCGTTTCTTATCGCCAACCAAGCATTCATTTGAACCTGTTTGTAATGTTCATCTTTTGCTTTCTCTTGAACGCCTCCAGTAGCTTTGTAATCATAAAGGCAGTTGTCAGCCCAAAAATCCATTTGCCCTGAGATAGTCACTGACTGATTTCCAATTACGATATTAGCAAAGTTTCTTACTTCAGCTAGTTCTCCATTCTCTGGACGCGCATACTTCTCAAGAATACTATGGATTGCTGTGCCTAGGAGAGCCATGAAGGACGAATACTCGTCTTTTACGGGTTGTGACTGCATAGCGAGGCAAGTGCGCTGTGGCGGCCCCACAAGCTGCGTGACGGTGTAGTCTGAATTGCCTTTGTTATAGTCGCTTGCTGCTAGTGCGCGAGCAAACGGTGCTGGTAGTGATGAATTGGACATTAAATAGATTGTTGGTGTTGAATTATGATGTATTGATTATGGACTAGTCTGGCAATATGATTACACAAATACTGTTCGTATCTGCGATCTTCATCTACGTATCCATCAATGTGAGCAAACTCTTCAATTAACGTAGAAGTAAGATAGTCTTCTCCACTGGCAAAAGCTGATTCTGTCAAATTAACTTCACCATTCATTACAAAAGCAATTAACTTAGAATCAATACATCTTACTTTTTTGATTTTGTCGCAAGTGTTTATACCTGCTGATTTGATTTTGGCAACTGCATTTGCAATCATTATTTTTTCGTGAATAGATGGTTCTAAAACTTCAAATTGATATTTTTTACTTTTCAAAAGCATGGAAGCAACTTCCTTGTTCATTTTATGAGGGTTCTCATTAAACAGATTAGTAGCTGTTTCCTTAAAGACATCGCACCAATCATGAATTTCTGGGAAACTGCATTCTCGTTCTTTGCCTTCTGCTGTAAGAAACTTAGTTATTAAGCTAACATTTGTTGACTTTGCAATTGCTCTGCCAATATCCCACATTACGCTCCATTGGCTCTTTAATGTCCTATCCTCTGTAAGCTGAGTTTTTGTTTTTAGATTGTAGCCATATGTGAATTCTTCTGCTACTCCAACAAAGATCCCACGATAAAACCATTTAGCTGAGTGCTTATCTGACAACATCTCAAACTCTGGGCAATCTTCTTCTATCTTATAGCTTTCTTCATTGAGGATGTATTCTCCAATATTGGCCATACAAGCCGAGATCTCTTCGCTTTCGATTGTAACTACACTTGATCCTCTATCTGCGCTTACAGGGGCATCTGAGACGATTGTGCTACCATTCTCGTCAACAGTGTTTGAATACAACTCTCTCATTACTGTCCAGTCGTCCCAATGCTTGCCTAAATCAGTAGTGTATGGCATTTGTTTGTCATTGCACATAACTAAAGATTTTTCCTCACCCCTGAAATCTATCTTTTTTGAAGTAAATTTATAGGTTTCAATTAATCCATTGTTATTGTTTACAATAGTGATTGGCCAATTACGTGAGACGCAAATTGCAATGGCATATTTAAGCCCAGTTCCGTAATAACCTATGGGAGAGTCTGAGTTTGGTTTCGCCGTCATCGCCATAATTTCCCAACTTAATGGATTTATGACTGTTGGTGTGATAAAGTTAATGAAATTTTTCATAATACAAAATAATCAAAAGGAACTATTTAACAAATAGCGTGTCTATAAGAGCGATTAATCATGGCGACTGGCGCCCAAACTTCAGTTATGTGGAGTTTTAATTGATTTCCGTTCATGTGGTAACAAGTAGAATTTTCTTCATATGCTATTTCTGCAATAACTTCTAAGCCATCATCAGAAATTGACGTTATTCGGCACGGAGCCATATAGCAATATAGGTTCTTTCCGTCAGTAATAGAATGAACAATTGGTTTACCAACTTCGCAATATCCATCAATTGATTCATAGTCAACTAATGGACCGTTCCACTCTGGCCAACAGATCTTTAGGATTTTGCGATGCTTTTTAACTTCTTCTTCATCTTCATGAATAATCTTTTGAGCAGTTGCCACAGCTTCTTCTTTGATGAAGAAGTCAAACATTGGGGTGTCCATAAGTTAAACTAGATCAAGGATTGATCTTCCTGACATCATCGTCATTAAAATATAAGGATGTGGTTCCTTATCTGGTGTGCCAAACATATATCCCAATAAGAAACTAAACTCTACAGTAGCTGCTTGTTTTGTTCTCTCGCCGCTTTTAGTTTTTTCTACTACTCCCGCTTGAGAAAAGACTTTTCTCAATCTTTCTTTTAAGGGTGCAAATTGATCTTCTTTTGTAATTGGTTCTTCAGTCATATTTATTATTTTACTTCTAATGTTTGTTGTTGGATTTTACCCACTTTAAGCATCCAAGGATCAGGATTTTGCAGCAATGGCTTAAGCCAGTCTTGAACAGTCGGGATATAACCACAGTCTTCTGTTACATGCTGCTCTGATAAAAGCTTCACTGGTATTTTTTTGCCATGACTATTTGTAATGTAATGACCAAATACTAAGATTGACTGTTCAACTCCTTGTGCGTGATGACGTAAGGCTCTATGAGTCCAGTTACCAGTCAGTTGCTTTGTCTCATCAAACCATTGATGTAGGTCAATGTAGTCTTCTGGAGTGCCGCCCCACTTAATGCAGCTGCTTTCAGCGTGTTTGTAAGGAGTCATAATACATCTAGTTTTACAGAGCCTTGATAAGTATCAGTTCTTTCCATAGTCCATTCCATATGGCTCACGGTATTATTAACAAGATCATATTCAATATTATCTCCATAATCAGTTCCGTCTCCAACGCCACTATATGGATAATGATCATCTGCCCATTCATATAACTCATCTCGCAGTTCTGGGCTGTAAGGATATGTCTGAATTTCTAAATTCCCGCAATCGCTTCCACCTGATAATTCAACAACAAATTGTTTAATTTCTGCTGCAAGTAGTTTTTGATGTAGTAGTTTTGGTAATGGTTGTATAGTCATTTTGTTTTTGGTCTATAGTTGTATGGGTATTCCCCGTAAAAAGCTTTGTAATTTTCAATAACTTCCATGTTTGTATGAGTGCATGACCCATCTTTCCACATGAGGGTTACCTTTTCTTGGTTTTTAGGTCTAGGTTTTTCTTTAGTTATTGCATTGCTACTCATGTTTAATTTAGTTGGCTAAAAAAGGTGGCCGATGCGCACGGCATTATGACTTTTCATCTTACAGTGTGTCGCTAGTATTACGTTTAGCTGTCCAGAGGTGAGAATTATTAGAGTTTCATCCGATCGACCTTTTATGTTCCTGCTTACCGTATGCAGGGCTAGCTTGACGCTACTAGCGGTTCCATGGGAAACACTCTCAGCGGAGAGCTATTGATCCATGCCTAAGGCAACGTCTTTCCGCTGTGTCATTTTTCACTTTATTGGTGAAAAATATTTATTTGTTCAAGAGGGACACTAATCCTCGTCCTCGTTGACTATGATGGCGCAAATTCTTCTCGCTAGTCCATTATGACATTAATCACAATAACGGAAGGAGGGGGTGCTTTAGATTGAATACCAATTAACATAGGCAACGGCTCCTGATTCTGAGCTATTGAACAAAATTGATGAAGAGAAACACCTTGCCGCCTGTGAGTGCAGGGACGCCCACCGCAGCTCTACAGCGAACTTAGGGATTTCGACAAGGGTTTATCATGCATGATAAAATGTTGCTGTCTTTCCAGCTGTCATCTTGTGCCAATCTTTTGTGCAAGAATCACGCATTTACGTCATCTTAAATGGCTTACGAGTCGTCACTGTGCTCCAGCTTGACCATCTCACAAAACAACCACCCCGGAAGTAGTTGAATGAGCAGGAGAAAAAGTAATTATAGCTGCTTACGGCAGCAACTCGCACAACTTAGGCTGTGAAACTGGCGACGCTTGCTCCAAGCAGGATTTGTCTTTTGCCATTGACTATTTGGTTATCCGTCCACCAACAGGTCTCGCTAACGGCGACAAGTCGTGTGGTTGAAGATTCTACCTCCAGCACCGTCTTCAAGCTGGTCGTTTCTACGGATTTATTACCACACTCGCACCCACTGTTCAGGTCGCTCAACATCCACCCAAGCTTGCTGTCGGACGTATATCCTAAGTAGAGACTTACAGGTATTGTTTACTCAATTGCCCTCAATGCAATGAGCGCGAGTGTAGTGACATACTAAACGGCATGTCAGCGTTTATCGAACATGTCGATGCAATCAATCGCGAGGCGATGATTGATCTTGGCTGTTCTCCAAGAAATAGAGTTGTTTCGGATCGCATCCACTTCATCCACGGGTGAACTCGTCGCCATCGTCACCGTAATTACAGACAGACCAGAGGATTAGACCCTCTTCCTTTGTCCGTTTGACCAGCGCGGAGCATCCGTATCCAACCAGCGTAAAGGACTTGCCATGCGTGTGAACAAGAGATGGAGAACAAGGCATCGCAGCCAATGAGCCACAAGCGTCTTGGTGGTGGAACGGGCAGTCCGCAACGGGGACTGTTGGGCAGGTGCAGATTTTGGGAAGGCTCATGGCTGAATATTGACGTTCGGAATATTAATTAATTACACAATCATCTAAAGCAAAGCTAATTTTAATTTATTTAGTTTTATTTTTTATATTTTTATTTGCTTTTTTGCTTTTAGCCAACTAAAGTTTTCTTGTGGACAGAACTGCCATAATGAAGAAACTTGGATTGCAAGGTTTTAACAAGCCAAAGCGAACTCCATCACACCCAAAGAAATCTCATGTAGTCATGAGTAAAGAGGGCGACAAGACTAAGCTGATTCGGTTTGGTGAACAAGGTGCTAGTGTAGCAGGCAAGCCTAAAGCTGGCGAATCTGAGCGAATGAAGGCAAAGCGCAAGTCGTTTAAGGCTAGGCATGCACGTAACATTGCAAAAGGAAAGATGTCAGCGGCGTGGTGGGCAAATAAAATTCGTTGGTAGTTGATTTGGCTCAGGTAAAGTGGTAATATTCAGCATGAAGTTAATTGTTGATACTAGAATTCAAAAACATGATGGAGAATTTATTGCTACTTGCGTTTGCGGAAAAATAAACAAATATAGTAGCAAAAATACAGCGTTAAAGATGTTAAATGCTGGAAGATGTCTTTCTTGTAGACCTGATTATCGTTCGGTAAATAATAAAATAGACAATATTTACAGAAGAGGTGATGGTAAATGGTGTTCTGAATGTCAATCTTGCAAATCAGAACAAGCTTATACAAGAAAAGATCACGCAAGATCAAGCAGCAGGAAAGGATGGAGATGTAAAAAGTGTGCTTCTTTAGAAAAATCTTTTTCAGCTAATCAACCAATTGGATGCAAGGCTAGAATTTACCGCAGATTTAAACGATCTGCTATTTCTAGGGGACTTTCTTGGGGAATAAATGTAGAAGAGATGTTTCAAGATTACAATGGCGTATGTTGCATGACTGGAATGTATCTTTGTTTGGAATATAAAGAACAAACTGCATCACTAGACCGAATTGATAACTCTAAAGGATATGAAGTTGGAAACATTCAATGGGTTCACAAGGAAATTAATATGATGAGAGGTCCTCTTTCTGTTGACAGATTTATTGAACTATGTGAATTTATCTCGCCTCGAAAGTCAAATGGTAGTATAATTTCTTATGATGAATAAAAAAATGGCCGGATACGGCAAACCGATGGTAGCAGCTAAATCAGCTGTTAAAAAAGTGGCTAAGAAAATGGCTCCAGCAGCTAATAAACTTGCCAAGAAGATGAAATAATAACCTAGCGTAGCCTCGTAACTGGGGCTGCGCTTTTCTTTTTATGAAAAACACTAAAGGCACAGTTTTTAGCTAGTGTATTTTTATTTAGTTTCATATCGTTGTTTCGCTTATCGTTGTTTGTCATAAATTTATTGGTTAAATTAGCGCGTTACAGTCGCGCCCCTGTTTTTTTGTTGTTTAAGCGTTAGAAAACTCTTGATCAATTGTTGACCAATGGTAGTCATTGCTGCCGTATTCTTCCTCTGCTTTTTCGTTGGCC